>RHMF01001613.1_pt1 | contig 11518 bp, 10 predicted proteins | sample 5365151 | NCBI WGS metagenome assembly RHMF01 (sample SAMN10266501, study PRJNA497801) | feces metagenome | isolation source: feces | host: Bos taurus | place: China: Prairie of Fairy Mountain | collected 2017-08-14 | reverse complement strand
TTTTTTTTGTTTGTAATTTAATTAGTTAATATTTTGAAAATTTGTCTCTTTGCTCTCGTTTTGTCATCCTGAGTGTAACGAAGGATCTCAAGGTCTGCACGACCATCGCCCTAAATGCTAACTGCGAGATATTTCGCTATGCTCAATATGACATTTTATCATTGCTAATTGCTAATTTCTAATTGCTCATTCTAATAACTAACAACTAAAAACTTCTAAAGTCGAGGGAAACACCACACCGTGTCACTACGCCAACCTAACTGCAAAAACTCTCTCAACCTAAAATTCTCTCAACCTCAAAACCTCAAACTCTACGCGCAAGCGCGACAGAAATATAGTCTTTTGCCTAATGCTCAAGGCTCAAGACATTCGCAAAAATAATAATTTTTTTAATAAAACCACCTCTTGCGAAAAAAAATTTTTATCATCGCCGTACTACGCCACTCTGCGCCACATCTTGCGAAATAATGAGTTGATATAGTGGGGCGCTTTCGGGAATTTTGGAGTTATAAATCTCACGATAGCCCAATGGCGGAATATGAGGAATATGGTTAAAAGACGGTAGAGATTTTTAAGACGATAGGACAAAGGTATTGATGATACCCGACCTCTCTCCGGTCCCTTAGGTCCCTCTGGTCAAAAACAAAAAAAGCACCCGTGTGGGTGCTTTTTGCGAGAGAGCCTCTCGGCTTATTCTTCAGGTAGTTTGAACTCGGTGAAGCCAGCCTTAACAAGGGTGTTGTACCAAGCAAAGCACTTCTTCATATCCGAGAGGTGAACGCGCTCGCGGTCGTACTCGGGGAGTACCTTCGCAAACTCCTCACGGATAGCGTTGTCTGCCTCCTTATGCGAGATAGCCTCCTTGCCACCAGTGTAGTTCCAGATGTTGGTGAAGACATCTGCCAAGGCGATATCCTCGCCCTCGGTGAACATCGAAATCTCGGTGAGCGCGCTAACACGCGATGTTGCCGAAGCATTCATACGCTTGCCATCGAGCAAAGACTCAACGATAATACCGCGCATAGACTGCGCCACAAACTTATACAAACCGGGCTGACCCGAGATTGCCAAAATATCCTTCAATTCCATATGTGTATTTCAGTTGTTAGTTATTAGTTGTTAGTTGTTAGAATGAGCAATTAGCAAAGAGTGTCATTCTGAACGCAAGTGAAGAATCTCGCAGGGTGCAAGACTTAACCCGCTTACTAAACCTTGAGATCTTTCGCTACGCTCAAGATGGACAATGCTATTAGTTGTTGGATCTAAAAACTCATTACTTGTTCATATTTACATTGAGCTTGGGAGCAGCAAAGCGGATGCCCTGCTTAGGCAACTCGTTGTAGATGCGCTCCTGAATGTCGAACTTCAAGCCCCAGTAGTCCTCGTTCTTGCACCATACGCGAGCCGAGAATACCACAGCACCCTCTGCCAACTCGGTGAGGAACACCACGGGAGCGGGGTCGTTCATAGAACGGCTATCTGCCTTGAGAATAGCGGTGAGTGCCTCACGCACCTTGTCGGCATCGCTGCCATACTCAACCTTCACGGTCCAGTCTACACGGCGGATATCCGAGGTAGAGTAGTTGTCGATAACCGAGGTAGAAATCGAACTGTTGGGGATGTAGATGATGCGGTTGTCAACGGTGATAATCTCGGTAGAGAACAAACCGATGCTCTTAACGGTACCCTCCTCGCCCTGTGCATCGATATAGTCGCCTACGCGGTAGGGCTTGAGGAAGAGAATCATCACGCCACCAGCGAAGTTCTGCAATGTGCCGCTCAACGCCATACCTACAGCCAAACCAGCCGAAGCAAGCATAGCGATAAGCGATGATGTGTTGATGCCCAAAACCTGAATAACGATAAGGATGACAACAACATAGAGCAACACCTTGACGATGCCCGAGAGGAACGAACGGAGCGAGAGCTCTACATTGCGCTTGTTGTAGACCTTGTCCATAAGCTTGAGGACACGGCGGATAATCCAGCGACCTACATAGTAGATAGCCAAGGCGGCAACAACCTTAACTACAAACGAGATACAGCCATCAACAGCCATCTGAATAAGGGTGTCGAAGTCGTAGCTAAGAAGCTCTGATACGCCCTCCTTGATGTTCTCAACATCCGTAACATTCTCGATTACCGTAGCGGGGTCAACGGTAGCAGTCTCCTCCGCAGCAACCTCGGCAGTAGCCTCAGCAACCTCAGCCTCGTTGTCGATAAATAAAAGGTTTTTCATTGTTTTTTATTTGTTTGAATTAACTATATGCGAAAAATTAACGCGACAAAGTTAATTAAATTTTGCAAAATTTCGTATATTTGGCATCATATGATGCACTTTTAGCAGTTTGCCGTTGCAAGAAAGTGCCGCTCAAGTGATGAAACCTAATTTTCTTTTTGTATATTTGCAGTAAATATATAGCCCTATGAATAATATAGAGATTATCCAAATCAACATATCGGGTGAGGATAAGCCCGGCTTGACCTCGATGCTGACGGGTATTCTTGCCCGCCACGATGCCTTTATCCTCGATATCGGTCAGTCGAACATCCACCAGTCGCTGACACTCGGCATCCTCTTTATGACCACGCCCGAGCGCTCGGGACAGATTATGAAGGAGTTGCTGTTTAAGGCTTCGGAGATGAGCATACAGATTCGCTTCACGCCCATCACCGAGGAGGAGTACAGCAGTTGGGTGAAGGGTCAGGGCAAGCACCGCTACATCATCACGATGGTGGGTCGCCGCATCACCGCCGAGCATATCTCGCGCGTAACGGAGGCGATATCTCAGGAGGGTCTCAACATCGACGACATCAACCGCCTAACGGGTCGTATGCCGTTGGATGAGGATGAGCGCGCACCAAAGACAAGTATCGAGTTCTCGGTGCGAGGCACGATGTCGGACAAGGGCGAGTTTCAGAATAAGTTGATGGAGATTTCGAAGGAGGGCGAGGTGGATATATCGTTCCAGCGTGATGGCATCTTCCGCCGTTCACGCCGTCTTATCTGCTTCGATATGGACTCTACGCTAATCCGCACCGAGGTTATCGACGAGTTGGCAGACCGTGCGGGCGTAGGTGCCGAGGTACGCGACATCACCGAGCGTGCTATGCGTGGTGAGATTGACTTCCGTGAGAGCTTCGAGCAGCGTGTGGCGTTGTTGAAGGGCTTGGATGTCAGCGTGATGGAGGATATCGCCGTGAACCTCCCCATCACCGAGGGTGTCGACCGTATGATGACCATCCTCAAGCGCGTGGGCTACAAGACCGCCATCCTCTCGGGTGGTTTCACATACTTCGGTAATTATCTGAAGCGCCGCTTCGGCTTCGACTATGTCTATGCCAACGAGTTGGAGGTCGAGGATGGCAAGCTTACGGGTCGCTATACGGGCGAGATTGTCGATGGTGCACGCAAGGCAGAGCTATTGCGCCTCTTGTGCCAGTTCGAGAATATCGATATTCAGCAGTCGGTGGCCGTGGGTGATGGCGCCAACGACCTGCCGATGCTCAATATTGCGGGTCTCGGTATTGCCTTCCACGCAAAGCCCAAGGTGCGTGCTACGGCGAGCCAGTCGATATCGACCGTCGGCCTCGATGGTGTGTTGTACTTCCTCGGTTTGAAGGATTCGTGGGTTGAGAAGAAGTAGCGTATGGCAGAGGTAAGAGCAAAAAAGGCACTCGGTCAGCACTTCTTGACCGACCTTAACATAGCGCGCAAAATCGCTACATCGCTCTCGGGCGGTACACCAGAGGCTCCAGACAAGGTGTTGGAGGTGGGATGCGGTATGGGTGTGCTTACGCAGTTTCTGTTGCAGAGAGAGGATGTGGTGACCTACGGCGCCGAGATTGACACGGAGTCGGTGGAGTATCTCCACGCCCACTATCCCGAGTTTGCACCCCGCCTAACCGAGGGTGACTTTCTAAAAATGGATTTAAGGGAGGCGTATGGCAATAGGCTGAAAATCATCGGCAACTTCCCCTACAACATATCTTCGCAAATATTCTTCAAGGTATTGGAAAACCGCGATATCGTACCCGAGTGCGTGGGTATGATTCAGAAGGAGGTGGCTGTGCGCTTGGCAGAGCCTCCAGGGTCGAAGGAGTACGGTATCTTGAGTGTGCTGTTGCAGGCGTGGTACGACATCGAGTACCTCTTCACCGTGGGCGAGAAGGTCTTTAATCCACCGCCGAAGGTTAAGAGTGCCGTGGTGCGCCTGGTGCGCAACAATGTAGAGAGGTTGGATTGCGATGAACAGCTATTTATCAAGGTGGTGAAGGCATCGTTTGGTCAACGCCGTAAGATGTTGCGTAACTCGTTGAAGGCGGCGTTTGGCAACTTCGAGGGTAGGGAGCATCGCTTCTTCTCGATGCGTGCCGAGCAATTATCGGTTGCTGATTTCGTGGAACTTACGCAGTGGGTAGCCGAGAATAAATAGGGCGCTTAAAGGCGAAATATGGCGGGTGGACTTGAGTGGTCTGCCCGCCTTTTTATTGTTTGATAGCTTGCTTGTTGATGATGCGCAAGACGAGTTCACCTTCGTGGCTGTCTATAATACCGTAGCAGTTGAGTGTGCCCGAGGGCAGAGGCTCAGCGCCATAGATAGTGGCATCGTTGACCACTACCGTGAGGGTGTCACGACCATCGGTAATGTGGCGCAAGGAGGGTAGCGGGGAACCAAGGCTGTCGCAGTCGAACCACGCCTTGCCCTGTTCGACAAACTCCACATTGTCAATAAGCACATAGCGGAGCATATCGCTTGAGGTGATATCGGGGATAGTGCGTAAAAGAGCTGAGGGAGGGGTAGTTAGCAGGGTGTCAATAGTTGTGTGGAGCGCAATATCGCTATCCGTGAGGCGGTCGACGCTATACTCCGCTGTAGGCCTATTGCCAATGACAAGTCGCTGACCCTCGCGGGCAAGGTATAGACCAGAGCAGTGCACCGTGGCCTTGGAGTATAGAGGCAGGGCAATATCGGAATTTGATGTTTCTACCTGTAGCGCAACACCAGCAGTCTCGTCGGCGATAACTACAGTGTTCGCGATCTCTCCCATCTTATCTGTGGCGACAACACGACCAGAAATCGAAATATCGTCTTTGAGCAATACCGCCTCGTAGTGCACAAGCGTGCCAAGATAGGCAATCGACACCTCGCGCTCACCGACTGCTCGTTGCTCTGTTGAGCAACCTACGGCAAAGATTAGGGCACTAATAAGCCACAGCATCGCTCTCATAGCGCATCTTTAAGTTGTAGACCATGTGGCCGTCGAACCCTCCACTTTCGAGTATGCCCGTAACGGAGTGCAGGGCTTGGGGTAGGGTGTGTTCGGCAAAGGTTGCGTAATCGCGGGTGTAGATGGCGATAGAGTCGCCACGGGGATCGGTATATAGCGCAGTGCCACGCCATACGGCATCGCCTAATGTCATCGTGAGTGTGTCAATGCTTGATGAGGCAACAAGACTAAGCGAGTCAATATGCACTAAGCGACCACAGATATCGGGTGTAATATTGCGAATATCAACATCTTCTGCCGAGATGGGCTCGATCGTAAGGCCGCTATGAACAACCTTGTCGACTCTTGTGCGGTTCTCTAAGTAGTCAACAGCAAAGTAACTCGATAACTCGGCTCTGCGACCTATCTGCACAACGCCGCGTGTGGGTACGACTGCGCAACCCTCGATGGTAAGAGCCACCTCCAACCCCTCGGGGTAGATACCGTGAAGTGTGGGGTAGCCCACCATCACCTCGACAGCGCCAGTCTTATCCTCGACGGTAAATGATGAGTAGAAGTTCTTCTCCTCGTCTGATGAGGTGATGCGACCACGAAGCGTGATGTGCTCGGTGATATTGTCGGTGCCACGACCGACAATACGACGAAACTCTGCCATTGTGCAGTTTGCCGAGGGTAGGCTATCCTCAATAACAGGCTTGTCGGCCACATTGTAGCAACCGACAAGCATAACTATCGTTAATATATGTAGGAGTAGTTTCAATCTCTCTTAGTTTGCAACCTCCGAGATAAACTTGATGCGCACCAAACGAATCTCCTCCTCGCTATACTCCGAGCCAAGCTCCTCGATAGCAGCATCCAATGAGTCACTCTCGGCATCCTCCTTAAAGTAAAGGTAGATATCCTCCACCTTATCCTCATCCATAATGGTGTTGAGATAGTATTGGATGTCGAGCCTTGTGCCAGAGTTTACGATAGCCTCAATCTCGGTGAGTAATTCGTCCATATCGAGGTTACGCGCGCGTGCAATATCCTCGAAGTCCATCTTACGGTCGATAGACTGGATAATGAAAATCTTGTTGTTAGACTTGCTGGCAACGCTCTTTACAACTAAGTCCTGAGGGCGAATAATCTCCTTCTCGTCGACATATAGTTTGATGAGCTTGATAAACTCTGCGCCAAACTTCTGTGCCTTGCCTGCACCAACGCCCGAGATTGTCTGCAACTCCTCCATCGTGATGGGGTACTGGATAGACATATCCTCCAACGATGGGTCTTGGAAGATGACATAGGGTGGCAGATTGTTCTGCTTTGCCACCTTTCGGCGCAAATCTTTAAGCATGGCGAAGAGCTCCTCATCGGCAGCACCGCTACCCTTCATGGGACCCGCCATCTGCTCCTCATCCTCGGCGTCGTAGTCGTGGTCGAGAGTGATGGTCACCTTCGTAGGCTTATCTATATAGGCATCGCCCTTGGCGTTTACCGAGATAAGGCCGTAGTTCTCAATATTCTTATCAATAAGGCCCATGATAAGTGCTTGGCGTACCACTGCACTCCAGAATTTATCATCCTTATCCTGACCAGCACCAAATATCTCAAGTTTGTTGTGACCGTAACTTTTTACGAGTGCCGTAACCTTACCAGTAAGCACGGCAATAAGGTGCTCAATCTTGAACTTATCGCCAATCTCCTTCAGAGCCTCTAATGCCAACTGCATCTCGTTGTGAACCTCTACCTTGGGCTTGGGGTTACAGCAGTTGTCACAATTGCCACAATTATCCACCGAATACTCCTCGCCAAAGTAGTGAAGCAACGACTTACGCCTACACATCGAGCTCTCGGCATACGACACCGTTTCGACAAGCAGTAACTTGCCAATCTCCTGCTCTGCCACAGGCTTGCCTTGCATAAACTTCTCGAGCTTCTGGATATCCTTGTAGCTGTAGAATGTGAGGCAGTGGCCCTCACCACCATCACGACCCGCACGGCCAGTCTCCTGATAATAACCCTCCAACGACTTCGGAATATCGTAGTGTATGACATAGCGCACATCGGGCTTGTCGATACCCATACCAAAGGCGATGGTAGCGACGATGACATCTACTCGTTCGTGGAGGAAGGCATCCTGGTTGTCGGCACGGGTCTGCGCATCCATACCAGCGTGGTATGCTAATGCCTTGATGCCGTTGGCTACGAGCAACTCTGCCAACTCCTCGACCTTCTTACGGCTAAGGCAGTAGATAATACCACTCTTGCCGTCGTGCTGCTTGATAAAGCGTATGATGTCGTGGTCTACATTGTGCTTGGGGCGTAGCTCGTAATATAGGTTGGGTCGGTTGAACGACGAACGGAATACCGTGGCATCGGTCATGCCGAGGTTTTTTTGGATATCCATCTGCACCTTGGGGGTTGCTGTTGCCGTAAGTGCGATAAGGGGTGCTGTGCCAATATCGTTGATGATGGGGCGGATACGGCGGTACTCTGGGCGGAAGTCGTGACCCCACTCCGAGATACAATGCGCCTCGTCGATAGCGTAGAACGATATCTTAATCTTGCGCAAGAAGGCGATATTGTCCTCCTTCGTTAGCGACTCGGGTGCGAAATACAAGAGCTTGGTGCGACCCGCCAATACATCCTCTCTAACCTGCGTAATCGCCGCCTTGTTGAGCGACGAGTTGAGAAAGTGGGCGATACCCGACTCTGTCGAGAAGGTACGCATAGCATCGACCTGATTCTTCATCAGGGCGATAAGTGGCGATATGACAATGGCCACGCCGTCCATAATAAGTGCAGGCAACTGGTAGCAGAGTGACTTACCACCACCTGTTGGCATAAGGACAAATGTATCCTTGCCAGCGAGCACATTTTTGATGACCGCCTCTTGGTTGCCTTTGAACGACGAAAAGCCAAAATATTCGTGTAACTTTTCGGTTAATAATCCTTCACGCATAGTGTCCATAAAAAACTGTCGTAAAAAATTTACCCAAATATAGTGTTTTTTTTTGAAAAAAAGCAATAACTTTGTAAAAAATTACAAAGAAAATTATGAGGCTATATACAAGTGAGTTGATAAAATCCTATAAATCACGAGTTGTCGTCAATCATGTATCGATTGATGTCAAGCAGGGTGAGATTGTGGGTTTGCTCGGCCCTAACGGTGCAGGTAAGACCACAACCTTCTATATGATAGTGGGCCTTATCAAACCCAACGAGGGTCGCATATTCCTCGAAGACGACAACGGCAAGGTTACGGATATCACCTCTCTGCCTGTATATCGTCGTGCCCAGATGGGTGTGGGCTACTTGGCTCAGGAGGCCTCGGTATTCCGTCGCCTTTCGGTCGAGGACAATATCCGCGCCGTGTTGGAGATGACCTCCTATTCGAAGCAGTATCAGAAGGAGCGTGTAGAAGAGCTTATCGAGGAGTTCCGCTTGCAAAAGGTGCGCAAGAGCTACGGTAATCAGCTCTCGGGTGGTGAGCGCCGTAGAACAGAGATTGCGCGCGCTGTGGCCATCAACCCTGCATTTATCCTTCTCGATGAGCCATTTGCAGGTGTCGACCCCATCGCCGTTGAGGATATTCAGAGTATTGTCGGTACGCTGAAAGATAAGAATATCGGTGTTATCATCACCGACCACAATGTCGATGAGACACTTGCCATCACCGACCGTACATATCTGCTCTACGAGGGTAAAATCCTTAAGACAGGTACGGCGGAGGATTTGGCTGCCGACGAGATGGTGCGCCGAGTATACCTCGGTAGTAACTTCGAGTTGCGTACCTCGCCCCAGATTGCTCGCCAGCGCAAGGAGCAGGAGGAGGCAGCACGACAGGAGGCATTGCGTGCCTTGGGACATATCTCGCCCACGGTGGAGGAGGATGCTGAAGATGATGACGAATAACATTATTTATGGAAGATAGTACGGTTCCTTTAGGGAATAGATTGAAGGGGTCAATAACACCCCCTTGCTCAAAGAGTTATGCTCAACGCGCTTTGGCTGCGGCACTTCTTGCCAAGGGGCGTACCACACTGCGTGGTATCGAGCTTTGCCGCGATACTCGCTCGGCGATATCGGTCATCGAGAGCCTTGGCGCCGAGGTTGAGATTTTAGACGACAACACACTGCAAATCACAGGAGGTCTTAATCCCAAGGTGGATAGGTTGAATGTCGGTGAGTCGGGACTCGCCGCCCGCCTCTTTACGCCTGTGGCATCGCTCCACGACGAGGCTATCGTTATCGAGGGTGAGGGCACCTTGCGTCACCGCCCGATGTCGATGATGGTGGTGCCTCTTAAAGAGTTAGGTGTCGATGTACGCGATGGTGGCGGTCGTCTGCCTATCGAGGTGTGTGGACCTATTCGTGGCGGTAGGGTTACGGTCGATGGCTCTATGTCGTCGCAGTTTGTTACGGGTCTGTTGATTGCCCTCCCACTTGCCGAGCGTGATACCACAATCGAGGTTGAGGGCTTGGTTTCGACACCTTATATAGATATGACCCTCGAAACCTTGGAGCGCTTCGGTGTCGAGGTTATGTACCACGAGGGCGACTACTCGGAGTTCTATATCGAGGGAGGCCAGGAGTTTAAGGCGGTGGACTACACCATCGAGAGCGACTGGTCGGCAGCCGCAACTATTATGGTCGCTGCGGCTATCGCTGGTGAGGTTACGGTCAACAACCTCTCAACCCTCTCGCGCCAAGCCGATACGGCTATCTGCCGTGCCTTGGAGCGTGCTGGTGCCTCGCTAATCATCGAGGAGAACTCTATCACCGTGGCACATCGTGAGTTGGAGGCTTTCTCGTTCGATGCCACCAACTGCCCCGACCTTTTCCCTGCACTTGTGGCTCTTGCGGCTGCTTCCGAGGGCGTCTCAACGCTCTACGGTATCCGTCGCTTGCGTGGCAAGGAGAGCGACCGTGGCGAGGTGCTTAAGGAGGAGTATGCAAAGTTGGGCATCGACATCGAATTGGACTACGACGAGGATGTTATGCGTGTTGTGGGCGGTATGCCCGAGGTGGCAGAGGTTGATAGCCACCACCGCATTGCTATGTCGTTGGCTGTTACCGCTTTGCGACTTACGGAACCTATTATAATCAAGAACTCGGAGTGCGTAGCCAAGAGCTATCCCTCGTTCTTCGAAGATATCGAAATGCTTAAATCTGGCGCTCGTGAATAACTCGTTTGGCGATAAGTTGCGAATCTCGATTTTCGGTGCTTCACACTCCGAGGAGGTGGGTATCGTAATGGAGGGTGTGCCCGCAGGTATCGCCCTATCGGTCGATGATTTTCGCTCGGATATCGACCGTCGTCGACCCTCTATCCAGGGCGAGACACAACGCCGAGAAGCGGATATTCCACAATTGGAAGGTCTTGATGCAGAGGGCGTTACTACGGGTGATGCTCTGCGTATCTCGTTCCGCAACGGCGACACTAGATCAAAGGACTATTCACACCTTGAGCGCCAACCTCGACCTTCACATGCCGACCTTGTGCAGCGCCGAAAGTGGGGCGAGGAGTACAACCTTGCTGGCGGTGGCATCGCCTCGGGTCGTATGACAGTGGCGTTGGTTGCTGCGGGCGTTTTGGCAAAGAAGATTTTAGATTCTGCCACCTTCAATACTCGTTTAGTCGAGGTGGGTGGTGTTAAGGATAGCGCTCGTTTTGAGGATGTTATCGCTTCGGCACAGCGAGATGGCGACTCCGTGGGTGGCGTTGTCGAGTGTTGTGTTTCGGGCGTTGAGGCGTTGCTTGGCGAGCCATTTTTCGACTCGGCAGAGAGCATTATCGCCCATCTGCTCTTCTCCGTTCCTGCGGTCAAGGGTGTGGAGTTTGGCGATGGCTTTGAGGGTGCGCGTAAGCGTGGCTCGGAGCGTAACGATATGATTATCAATGCCGAGGGCAAGACTCTGACAAACAACGAGGGTGGTATAAATGGCGGAATCACCAACGGCAACGATATCGTTGTGCGTGTTGCGATTAAGCCTACACCAAGTATCGCTCGAGAGCAGCAAACCTTTGATTTTGAGAGCGGTAGGGTAGCGCCTCTTACGATTGGTGGTCGCCACGATGCTTGTATTGCTCGCCGTGCCCAAGTAGTTGTCGAGGCGGTTGTTGCGTTGGCGCTTGCTGACCTAAAATTGCGCAAGTGATGGCTACCCGACGAGAGATATTTCGTGCCTTGACCGAGGCTGGAGCAGAGCTATATGGCGAGGCGGAGGCAAGACAGATTGCCGAGATGGTGTTGGAGAGCCGTGGCGTGTCGCGCAATATGCTCCTTGTTGACCCTAA
>RHMF01005290.1_pt1 | contig 11519 bp, 15 predicted proteins | sample 5365151 | NCBI WGS metagenome assembly RHMF01 (sample SAMN10266501, study PRJNA497801) | feces metagenome | isolation source: feces | host: Bos taurus | place: China: Prairie of Fairy Mountain | collected 2017-08-14 | reverse complement strand
CATCACCTTCAACCACCTCAGCGAGGAGAATTTCCTGGGCATCGCGGATATCATGCTTTCTGAGCTGAAGGAGAGCCTGAATTCCCGTGGCCTGGCCCTTTCCTGGAGTGAGGATGTCCGGCAGCTGCTGGTGAAAAAGGCTTATTCCGTCACCTACGGTGCCCGGAACCTTCGCCGCACCATCCAGAAGGAGCTGGAGGATCCCATTTCCGAAGCCATCATCGATTCCTTTGAGAATCCCATTTCCTCCATCGAAGTGACGGTGGAAAATGAGGCTGTGAAGCTTAATATTCAGTAAAAAATCACCCGGAAGGCTTTTGCCTTCCGGGTTTTGCATCAGTAGCCCATATTCATCTTATCTTCCATTTTCCAGGCCAGATCTTCTACCTTGTTGGCGGCCTTTGCGGCAGCTTTCCGGACCGGATTCTGCCGGGGCATCATCATCACAGCCACCGCACCGGCAGCAGCACCCAGACCGGCGGTAATGGCCCATCCTTTCATAGTCACATCCATCACTCCCTTCGAAGATAGTATGCCCGGGCGAAAAAATTTCACAAGTGGAAGATTTTTGTCTTTTCACCTGGGAAAACCTGTGGTATAATGAAAAAAATACCCGAAAGGGGAGTTTATTATGTCCATTGATACCCTGCAGGAAAAGATCCGCAAGACCAAGAATCCCACCATGCTGGAGATCTGTCCCCAGTTTGAGGAACTGCCGGAGCGGTTTGAACATACCGCAGCCGGCTGCGCTGCCTATGCCCGGGAGCTTCTGGCGGCTCTGAAGGATATTGTGCCCGCAGTCCGGGTCAGCTTCGGCGGCTTTGCGCTGCTGGGCGCAGCCGGAATGGATGCCCTGACCGAGGTGCTGAGCTTTGCCAAAAAGCAGGGCTACTATGTGGCACTGGAGGCACCGGAGCTTCTCAGTGTCCGTACTGCTGCCATGACTGCGGAAACTCTGCTGGGTAAAGAATCCCAGTTTGCCTGCGATGGCCTGATCATCGGCGGATATCTGGGCAGTGATGTGATCAAGCCCTTCTTAAGCTACTGTAAGGAAGGGAAGAAGGACATTTTTGTGGTGGCAAGAACCGCCAACAAGTCCGCTCCCGAGCTGCAGGACCTGCTCTCCGGCGGACGGCTGGTCCATGTGGCAGCTGCGGATCATGTAAACCGATATGGCGGCGATACCGTCGGTAAATCCGGCTATACCCGGGTGGGCATTCTGGCAGCAGCCTCTGCCGCAGCCAGCCTGAAGGATCTTCGCAGCAAGTACCCCAAGCTTTTCATGCTGCTGGACGGTGCCGATTATCCCAATGCCAACGCAAAAAACTGCGCCAATGCCTTCGATAAGTTTGGTCACGGCGCTGTGGCTGTGGTTGGCTCTTCCGTGACTGCCGCCTGGAAGCAGGAGGAAAATACCGATGAAATGGAAGCAGCAGTAGCTGCCGCCAACCGGATGAAGAAGAACTTAAACCGCTACATTACCATTTTATAAGGAGTGAATACTATGCTGAAAATCTACGGTTCCGCCCTGTGCCCCGACTGCGTCAAGTGCAAGGAGGCTCTGGAACAGGCCAATGTACCCTTTGTCTATCTGAGCATCACCGAAAGCCTGCTGGCTTTGAAGCAGTTTCTGAAGCTGCGTGAGAATAAAGAGGAGTTTGCTCCCGTCCGGGAGCGGGGCCAGATCGGCATTCCCTGCATCCTGGATGAGGAAGGCAATCTGAGCTTTACCTGGGATCAGTACCTCAAATAAGGAGAATACCATGGAATTTGTTCTGGAAACCCAGGGCCTGACGAAGACCTACGGTCGCAAGCATGCCCTGGACAATGTGGAGCTGCAGCTTCCCAAGGGGCAGATCATCGGTCTGTTGGGCCCCAACGGCAGCGGCAAGACCACCTTTTTGAAGATTTGCGCCGGACTGCTTCAGCCCAGCCGGGGCGATGTGCGGATCAGCGGCTATCCCCGGGGCACCGAAACCAAGTATCTGGTTTCCTTCCTGCCGGACCGGACCTACCTGAATAACCGGCAGAAGGTCAAGGAGCAGCTGGATCTTTTTGAAGATTTTTACCCGGATTTTGACCGTAACCGGGCAGAGCAGATGCTGTCCGCTCTGAATATTTCCCCCAATGCCCGGTTTGGCACGCTTTCCAAGGGCAGCAAGGAAAAGGTCATGCTGGTGCTGGTGATGTCCCGCCGGGCAAAGCTGTATCTGCTGGATGAGCCCATTGGCGGTGTGGATCCCGCCACCCGGGACTACATTCTCAATACCATTGTGTCCAATTTCGATCCCGATGCCACGGTGCTGATCTCCACCCACCTGATTTCCGATGTGGAAAATGTGCTGGACGGCTATATTTTCCTCCATGAGGGCAAGGTGGTCCGCACGGGACATACCGCCCAGACCCGGGAGGAGACGGGCAAGACGCTGGATGAACTGTTCCGGGAGGTGTTCAGATGTTTGCCAAACTGTTAAAGCATGAAATGAAGGCCACCGCCGGATCCATCGGCCTGCTGAGTCTGGCAGCTCTGGGCATGGGCATCATCGGCGGTATTATGATGCGCTATATTGTCGGTGCCATCGGTGAGCAGCGTTTTGACAGCCTCAGCGGTATTGTGGCTATCTTCTATGTGTTCATTTTCTTTGGCCTCATGGCCTATGCGCTGGGCAGTGAGCTGTTCCTGGGCTATCAGTTCTATAAGCGGAAGTTCACCGACCAGGGCTATCTGACCTTCACACTGCCTGCCCACAGCTGGCAGATTTTCCTGTCCAGCCTGGTCAATATCCTGATCTGGACGCTGATCGTTATGGTGGTTATGGCTGTGTCCATCTTTTCCATTTTGCTGATCGGCTTTGCGGGCGTACCGGAGATTGAAGAAGCCCTGTCCCAGGTCAACTTCTCCCCTGAAATGGAGTTCCTGCGGGATGAGTTTGATATTGTCATGATCATCTACGGTGTGGTGGAATTTGTCACCTCCGCAGTGATCATGATGACCTGTATCACGCTGGGTTCTGTGCTGGCAAAGAAGCATAAGATCATGGCCTCCATCGGTGTTTATTATCTCTGGAGTCTCATCATGGGTATTATTTCCACCCAGCTGCTGGGCGGCGCCCTTCTGAACTCTGTGGAAGTGGATTTTTCCCGGGTGTATCTCATCGAGACGGCCCTGGCTCTGGCAACGGCTATGGGCGGCTTCCTGCTGTCCTGCTGGCTCATGGATAAGAAGCTGAATCTTCCGTAAACAAAAAATCCGGGTCGTAAGACCCGGATTTTTTTAACCTCTGGGGATGATGGTACCGCGGCTGCGGCCGTTCCCGTTCTCGCCGACGGGGCCGGTGGCATCATCGGTGGAGCCGCCCATAATATCGTCCATGGCACCTTCCATCATACCGGTGGACTCGGTGGGCATTTCTGTGGCAGCGGTGGTGGGCATGGTAGTGGGAGCAGCAGTGCTGGGTACGGTGGTTTCCGGTCTGCTGGGTTCAGAGGACTCACCGTTGGTGGGCAGGGTCGGCACATCTGCCTTGGTGTTCATACAGCCGCAGCCTACCAGCATAAAGGCGCCCAGGCAAACTACAAGGGCAAGTATTGCGATCTTTTTCATAGCAAAAACCTCTTTCTTTTGGTATCCGCAGATAGTATCTCCCGGAAATGAACCATTACACAGGAAAAATCCTCATAAATATGGCGAAAAATAGAATTTTAGTTGATTTGTGCCGGGAAATTGCTATAATGAGATCAGATACCCCGTTCATCACGATATTTGGAGGGACAGACTATGGGAAAGCTGATAAAACCCAGTCAGAAGGATCTTGTAAAAGCCAGATACAACAATGCCAGAGTTTATCTGCTGATGGTGCTTATGTGCAGCGTGTTCAATGTAACATTCCTTTTTATGGATGTTGACAGATTTTATCTGGTTTCTACAGTGATTCCCTATATGTCCGTGATTTTTTGGGAACTGCTAAGCGGCACTGTCTTCGCCTATGGTGCACTGGCGGTGGGTCTGGTGTATCTGCTCCTGTTGGTGCTTTGCTGGGCGCTGAGTAAGCACAAGCCCGGCTGGCTCATTGCGGGAACCGTGCTGTATGCGCTGGATATGATCCCTGTGTTTTTGATGCACCGGTCCACACAGGAACGCGTATTCCTGGTTTCTCTTGTATTCCATGTAATTCTGATAGGTATGCTGGTTTACGGCATCCTTTGCCGCCGCCGTCAGGACAGCGGCGCTATGATGCAGACGGAGCCTGATGAACTGCCTGCCCGGGGTACGGCGCTGCGCCGGGCGGATCTGGAAGTGAAGCACCGGATCCTCCTGCAGGCGGAGTTCGAGGGCCATACCGTTGTGTACCGGCGGGTGAAGAAGGTCAATGAGCTGGTGATCGATGGATTTGTCTATGACGAGATGGAACTGGGCATCGAGCCTGCCCACAGCCTCAGCGCCAGGATCGACGGAAAGCTCTACGAAGTGGGCTATGACGGCAAGAGCAGCAGCTATTTCAATGTGGACGGCACCCAAAAGGCCAAGAAAACCAGATGGTATTGATAAAAAAGAGCGGAGCTTATGCTCCGCTCTTTTTTGATGCTTTTGTGACGATCAGATAAATGCCGTAGCCCAGTAAAAATCCCAGAGAGTTCAGAAGCAGATCGTCGATGTCGCTGACCCGGTCGAAGAAGGGCAGCTGCAGAATCTCAATAAACAGGGAAAAACCGATGCCGGCGCAGATCACTTTCCAGGGAGTGTCCAGGATGCGCAGCACACTGGGCCAGATGATGCCGATGGGAATGAACATGGCGGTGTTGCCGATGACATTGATCAGCGCTTCCCGGCGGATCTGGTAGTCAAACAGGTAAACCAGGGGAATCAGATTGATCCGGGGCGGGAAGACACTGGCGGGATCAAACAGAAGGGGCTGAATTTGACCGTCCACCCTGGAAAAGGGGAAGAAGGTCAATCTTGCCACCACAACCAGGCATATGTACACCAGAATCAGTTCAAGCTCCCGTCTCAGGGAGATTTGTTTGGTCTTGAGCCAAATAAAAACACGAATCAGGATCCACAGGCCGGTAATAAGCACTACGGTGCCGGAAAAGGGAATCGGAATCATCATACTTTATTTCAGTTCCCGTCGGAAGTCCTCCAGAGTGACCACCTGACCGGTGATTCGGGAGTTTTCCAGAGCATAGGCCATCAGGTGGCTTTCCACAGATGCGGAAATGGCGCTGCGGGTGGCTGCATCGGCGGAAAGGGAAGCGGTGAAGTCCTCCATAATGCCCGCATCACCGCCGCCGTGACCGCTGGCATTGGTGCGGATGTTGTAGATCTTCTCCTCAAAGCTGTCGTTGGGGGAGGAGAAGTGCTTGCGGACCAGGATCTGGCGCTTGCTGTCGTCGCCGATGATCTCGCCGTCCTCGCACATAATGCGGATCTCCCGGTGGCAGGGGCCGGTCTGGGCGGTGAGGGAGAAGGTAGCGGTGACCTCGTTGTCGAATTCCAGGATCATGCTCATGTGGTCGCAGACATTGTTGTCGCAGCGGTAGACGCAGCGGCCGTAGGGGCCGGTCTTTAATGCTGCGTCCAGTGCCTCCTCCGTCTGTTCCAGGCATACCACATCCGTGGGCCAGGTGCCCAGGGTGGGCAGATAGCACTTCTTGGCCTCAAAGCGGCATTTATCCGCCACGGGGCAGTCGCAGCACCGGTCAGCGGAACCGGCGGGAGCATTCTTCTCCTTGAAATAGGTCAGAGAACCGAAGGCGGCAGCCTTGGTGCAGTGGGCACCGGTGAGCCACAGCAGAATATCCAGGTCGTGGCAGCTCTTCTGGAGAATGATGGGGGAGGACAGGGTGTCATTGCGCCAGTTGCCCCGGACGAAGGAGTGGGCCATGTGGAAATTGCCGATGTTCTCCGAATGCTTGATGGCTACGATCTTGCCCAGCTCGCCGGAGTCAATGATGTCCTTCAGCTTGCCCCAGAAATTGGTGTAGCGCAGCACATGGCAGACGGTGATCTTCTTACCCAGGGCATTGGCCTTTTCCTCGATGGCAAGGCACTCTCTGGGATCCGGGGAAATGGGCTTTTCCAGCAGAATGTCGTAACCGCAGTCAAGTGCTGCCATCACATGACCGAAATGATCCCGGTCCATGGTGGCAATGATGGCAGCATCGGCGATTTGCATCGGCGATTTTACCCAGTGCAAATAGCTGGGAAACGTCGGTAAACAGCCGGTTTTCCGGCACATTCCACTGCTTTCCGGCTTCAGCCAGACGATCGGGCCGCACTTCTGCCACTGCGGCGATTTCGATGCCGTTCTGATGTGCCCAGCTGCCGTAGATGGTGCCCCGGGAGCCTGCGCCGATAACAATGTATTTCATGGGAAATTCCTCCGTTTTTCTTTCAGTATAGCACAGTTTTTATGTTACCGCAATGGGAGAGCCTCCCGGAGCTTTCGGAAATTTTCTTCGGACATAGGTGTAAGGGGCAACCGGCAGTTGCCGCAGTCAAAGCCCAGCTCCTTCATGGCGGCTTTCACCGGTATCGGATTGACCTCCGAAAACAATGCCCGGATCAGGGGGAGCAACCGCAGTTGCAGGGCTGCCGCTGTATCAAAATCTCCGTCAAGAGCCGCATCCGCCATCGCTTTTGTCTTCTCCGGTGCCACATTGGAAAGGACGGAGATCACACCGCTGCCGCCCAGGGCCATAACCGGCACGATCTGATCGTCATTGCCCGACCAAACCGGGAAGCCGGGGCATTCGCAGAGGACCCGGGCGATTTTTACAATGTCTGCAGAGGCTTCTTTTACACCTGCAATATTGGGGATCCTGCTCAAGCTACGGTAAACCTCCACTGGGATATCCACCCCGGTCCGGGACGGTACATTGTAAAGAATACAGGGAAGCTGCACCGCCGCTGCGATGGCACTGTAATGGGCGAAGAGACCTTCTGGAGTGGCCTTGTTGTAGTAGGGGCTTACCAGCAGCAGACCGTCCACACCCAGTGCCTGGGCTGCCTGACTTAAGTACACTGCATGTTCCGTGCAGTTGCTGCCGGTTCCTGCGATGATCTTGCATTGGTCGCCTACAAATTCCTTGCTGCGGCGGAACAGCTCCAGCTTTTCCGTGTCCGACAGGGTAGGGGATTCTCCGGTGGTGCCGCAGATGACGATTGCCTTAATTCCTGCATCCAGCTGGGCCTGCAAAAGCCTTTCCAGCATGGGGTAGTTCACTTCACCCCGTAAAAAGGGTGTCACCAGGGCCGTGCAGACACCGGTGAACAATGGTTTTTCATACATAAGCATCCCTCCGCAGCAGTCTATGCGGCATAAATCCATTTTGCCTGTTGCAAAAAACAGGGAATTACGCTATACTATATGCTGATAAATTATGAAGCGATTTGAAATTGGAGGAAAACCCTTGAAAACATCCGATTTTTATTATGATCTTCCGGAGGAGCTGATCGCCCAGACGCCTCTTCAGAAGCGGGACACCTCCCGGCTGCTGGCCCTGAACCGGGTCACCGGTGAGATTGCCCACAAGCATTTTTATGATATTTTGGACTACCTGAATCCCGGCGACTGCCTGGTGATGAATGATTCCCGGGTGCTGCCCGCCCGTCTGCTGGGCCATCGTCCCACCGGCGGTGCCGTGGAGGTGCTGCTGCTGCGGGACTTAGGCGACAAGAAGTGGGAATGCCTGGTCAAGCCCGGCCGCAAGATGCAGGTGGGCAACGAAGTGATCTTCGGCAACGGTGAGCTGACTGCCACCGTGGTGGAGGTACAGGAAACCGGCAACCGGGTGGTGGAATTCCACTATGAGGGCATCTTCCTGGAGGTGCTGGAGCGGCTGGGCAAGATGCCCCTGCCCCCTTACATCAAGGAGGAGCTTCAGGATCAGGAGCGGTATCAGACCGTCTATTCCCGGGCAGTGGGCTCTGCCGCAGCCCCCACAGCCGGTCTGCACTGGACCAATGAACTGCTGGACAAGGCCCGGGAAAAGGGTGTGAAGACGGCATTTGTCACCTTACATGTGGGCCTGGGCACCTTCCGTCCCGTAAAGGTGGAGGATGTGACCAACCACCATATGCATTCCGAGCTGTGCATGATCTCTCAGGAAACTGCCGATATCCTGAACCAGACCAGGGCTGAGGGCGGACGGATCATCTGCGTGGGCACCACCTCCTGCCGGACCCTGGAATCCCTGGTCAATGAGGACGGCTCCTTTGAAGCCAAGTCCAAGTGGACGGAAATCTTCATCTATCCCGGCTATCAGTTCAAGGCCATGCAGGGTCTGATCACCAATTTCCATCTGCCCGAGAGTACTCTGGTGATGCTGGTTTCTGCCTTTGCAAGCCGGGAGATCGTGCTTCATGCCTATGAGGAAGCCGTGAAGGAGCGCTACCGCTTCTTCAGCTTCGGCGATGCCATGTTCATCGGTTAAAGAATAACAGGATTTGTAGGGGCGAACTGTGTCGCCCGTGGACGTTCAAAGAACGCCCCTACGAACCCCCAAAATCATATAAGCCGCAAACTGCGGCAATGCGAGGTAATATCTATGTTTGAACTGAAAAAAACCGAGGGCAAGGCCCGCCGGGGCGAGTTTACCTGCGCCCATGGCACGGTCCAGACCCCTGTATTTATGAATGTAGGCACCCAGGGTGCCATCAAGGGCGCCCTCAGCGCCGAAGACCTGAAGAACATCGGCTGCCAGGTGGAGCTTTCCAACACCTACCATCTGCATCTGCGCCCCACCGACAAGGTGGTCCGGGAGATGGGCGGTCTGCACAAGTTCATGACCTGGGACGGTCCCATTCTCACCGACTCCGGCGGTTTCCAGGTGTTCTCCCTGGCAGGTCTGCGGAAGATCAAGGAAGAGGGTGTCTATTTCTCCTCCCATATCGACGGACGGAAGATCTTCATGGGTCCCGAGGAGAGCATGCAGATCCAGTCCAACCTTGGCTCCGATATCTGCATGGCCTTCGACGAGTGCATCGAGAATCCCGCACCCAGAAAATACGTTCTGGACTCTGTCGCCCGCACCACCCGCTGGCTGGAGCGCTGCAAGGCAGAAAATGCCCGGCTGAATGCACTGCCCGATACCGTGAACCGTGAGCAGATGCTCTGGGGCATCAACCAGGGCGGCACCTATGCGGATATCCGTGTGGATCATATGAAGCGCATTGCCGATATGGACCTGCCCGGCTATGCCATCGGCGGTCTGGCTGTGGGCGAAACCGCAGAGGAGATGTATGATATCATCGAGGCAGTGGAGCCCTATATGCCTGTGGAGAAGACCCGCTATCTGATGGGTGTCGGCACTCCCGCCAACATCATCGAGGCCGTTGCCCGGGGTGTGGACTTCTTCGACTGCGTCATGCCTGCCCGGAATGCCCGCCATGCCCGGCTGTTCACCTGGGAGGGTGCCATCAACCTGAAAAATGCCAAGTATATGACCGATGAGCGGCCCATCGACGAGCACTGCGACTGCCCCGTCTGCCGCCGCTATTCCCGCGCCTATATCCGCCACCTGTTCATCGCGGAGGAGATGCTGGCCCAGCGTCTGGCTGTCATGCACAACCTGTATTTCTACAACAAGCTGATGGAGAAGATCCGCAATGCCCTGGATGAGGGCCGCTTTGAGGCCTTCCGCAGGGAATATTCCGAGAAATTGGCCCGCAGAATCTGATTTCACTCTTGCAATTTAAGCAAAGAATGGTATAATAAACAAGATTATCAAACAAGAAGGAGTTTTTCCCATGATGTTTCTGGAAGCAACCCCCACTGCAGGTGCCAGCATGATGAGCATGCTGATTACCTTCCTGCCCATGATCCTGATTTTCTACTTCCTGCTGATCCGTCCCGAGAACAAGCGGAAGAAGGAAGCTGAGGCTCTGCGCAGCGCTCTGAAGAAGGGCGACAAGATCACCACCATCGGCGGCATCGTCGGCACTGTGGTTGATGTGAAGGAAGACAAGTTCGTCATCGAGACCGGCGCTGACCAGGTCCGCATCGAGCTGGCAAAGTGGGCTCTGTCCACCAACGAGTCTGCCGCTGCTGCCGCAAAGGATCAGGCCAAGAAGGATGCCGAGGCCAAGGCCAAGGCTAAGGCTGCCAAGCAGGCTGAGAAGAACATGTAATAAAAATGGGCTTCGGATTTTTCCGAAGCCCATTTTTTATGCAAACTTTTCCCTATCCCAATCGTTTAATAGTCAGAAAGGCGGTGAGAAAGCTGAATACAGAGCATGCATGCAACAATCTGGAGCTTGCCATCAGAAAATACGGCCACCGGGTGCAAAGTCTGGCCTTTGTCTTTCTGAAAAACAAATTTGATGCGGAGGATGCTGCGCAGGAAGTATTCCTGACCTATCTGCGCAAGGCACCGTATTTTCTGTCTGCTCAGAAGGAAAAATCCTGGCTCATGACCGTGACAGCCAATCAGTGCCGGGATATGCTCAGAGCAAAGCACAGGGAGGAGCTGCCCCTGACAGAGGATTTAAGCTATATGCCGCCCCAGGAGAGTGATGTTCTCCGGGCGGTGCTGGAATTGGAGGAAATCTACCGGGTGCCGGTCCATCTGCATTATTATGAGGGCTATTCCATAAAGGAAATTGCGGCTGTACTCCATGTTCGTCCGGGCACAGTGGGAAGCCGTCTGTCCCGGGGCCGGGAAATGCTGAAACAACGATTGGGAGGAGAACTATGAAACATAAGGACTATGTAAATGCAATAGACAAACTGGAGTTTTCTGATGATCTGCTGCAGCGGGTCCGTACGTCGGAACGTGTCAAGCTCCGGTTTCGCGGGGTGAAAGCGGCGATTCTGGCAGCTGTTCTGGCTTGCTTTATGATCCCCACTGCCTTCGGTGCCATTTCTGCCCTGCGGGAGCGTCCGGGTAACGTCGAGGTATTGGGTAAGGATGCGGAAGAACTGGGGAATGCCCAGTATATGCACTTTACGGTTTCTCAGGGGAATGCGGATGTTCAGAAACACTATATGGAATTGCATCCGGCGCATTCCTTTCATTTCCGGCATGGCATGCTGCGCAGCGAACAGGGAGACTATCTGCGTATTACCCAGGATTATCAGCTGGAAAGGGTGCAGATGAATGAAGTCCATCTTGCACTGGAGAAAAACGACCGGACCTATTACCTGGATTTTACCTATCAGGACACCGCAGAAGGTGTGATCAGTGATCATAGGTCTGTGTATCAGAAGAATGAACAGGGCGAATTCCTGCTCAATGCCACCGATGGAAACAGCAGCCAATGGCCCGTATATTTTAACCCGGAAACCGGAACCATCCGGGATGCGCTGCCCGGGTGGACGGAAGATGATTTTGAAGGCCGGGTTTGCGCAGGATCGGAATTGATGGGCGGCATCCTGGTTGAGACACTGGTCAATGATTGTCAGCCCAATAGCCGCAATATCCTCTACTGGATTGCCCCGGAGGCAGGGGAGGCAGTCATGATCGATTTGCCGGGCAGCGGTATGTATCATGTGGAAAACAATGTGGTCTACTATCAG
>RHMF01001266.1_pt1 | contig 11526 bp, 9 predicted proteins | sample 5365151 | NCBI WGS metagenome assembly RHMF01 (sample SAMN10266501, study PRJNA497801) | feces metagenome | isolation source: feces | host: Bos taurus | place: China: Prairie of Fairy Mountain | collected 2017-08-14 | reverse complement strand
ATCGCCTCTATGCCCAGGAGAAAGACACCATCACCAAGTCAGAAGCCTATAAGCGCTTCCTTCGCATGAACGACCAGTGGGTAGTAGCATACAGCGTCTTCTGCCATCGTCGTGACCAGGAGAATACTAGTTACTTCCCCATGTGGAAGACTCTGTCAGAGTATGACGAGAAACAAATGCGCGACTATGCCTCTGCCAATGCCTCCGAGGTTGGCTTCTACACTTTTGTGCAGTATCTCCTCTCTCAGCAATTGTCCCAGGTTACCGCCTATGCACGTAATTCTGGCGTCCTGCTCAAGGGCGACATACCCATCGGCATTTCCCGCACCAGCGTAGAGGCATGGACAGAACCCGAGTATTTCAATATGGACGGTTCTGCTGGCGCACCACCAGACGATTTCAGCGCCGACGGACAAAACTGGGGCTTCCCCACCTACAACTGGAAACGTATGCAGGAGGATGGCAATCAGTGGTGGATACGCCGCTTCCGCAAGATGGCAGACTACTTTGATGCATATCGCATCGACCACGTCCTGGGCTTCTTCCGTATCTGGGAGATACCCACTTCTGCACGTAGCGGACTCCTTGGTCATTTCGAACCCTGTCTGCCATTGTCCGTAGAAGAGATAGAGGAGGCTGGTCTCAAGTGGAGAGAGAAATTCTTCACGGCTCCCTATATCACCGACAATTTCCTTCGCACCCTCACCAAGAGCGAAGCTGATATAGAATCCATCCGCTCACAATACCTCGAAGCCATGGGTCCCGATTGGTATTGCATGCGCGAAGAATTTAAGACCGAGCAGCAGATTTATTCATATTTCCACAATAATAAATCCACCAAGGACGAGCATCTCTGTCCCATGCTATGCAAACTGGTTCAGGACGTACTCTTCATACCCCTGGGCGAAGGCTTCGTACCCCGTATCTCTGCCCACAAGACCTACGTATATCAGTCACTATCCTCTGCCGAACAGGAGGCATTCAATCGCATATACGAAAACTTCTATTACTATCGTCACAACGACTTCTGGGCATCCGAAGCCATGAAGAAGTTGCCAGCCCTCGTAGAAGCCACACAGATGCTCTGTTGTGCCGAAGACCTCGGTATGGTACCGGCTTGTGTAGGACCAGTCATGAATCAGTTGCGTATTCTCTCTCTTGAGATACAAGCCATGCCCAAGGAATATGGCCTACGTTTCGGACGTCTGGAAAACAATCCCTACATGTCCGTAGTAACCATCTTCACCCACGATATGCCCACACTACGCCTCTGGTGGAGTGAAGACGAAGACCGTCGTCAGCACTTCTTCAACGAGGTACTTCAAAAGGATGGCAAGGCACCATCCACCATGCCCGGATGGTTGTGCGAAGAAGTCATTGCCCGTCATCTCTTCTCTCCCTCCATGCTATGTCTCATTTCCCTCCAGGACTGGTTGTCCATGGATGAGCAGCTACGTAGTGACGATATCGAAAACGAGCGCATCAATATCCCCTCCAATCCCGACCATTACTGGAGGTACCGTATGCATCTTACCATCGAGCAGCTCATGCAATCCCACGAATACAATGAGCGAGTAAAACTCCTCATCAATCGCAGTTCCAGAGCCTAAGCTCCGTCCTCGGCCCAACAACTTCCACAAAGAAGTAATCCCCCCGTCCCTATAACCAAGGTATAGAGTAGTCCCCACTATTCTATACCTTTATTTATTGCCTCTAATTGTCAGGAATCTCACCACCCAGCATCGTGTTCCCATCGTGTTGATAATTAAAACACCATCGCTCGTCGCTCATCGCTCAACGTTCATCGAATATATATGTTAGAAGATTATATTTCACACAGAATCCCCAGAATACTCAGATTTTCTTCTATTGATGTTTCTTATGCGAGTGTGTTTGAACCCACAGAATTTGTCGCAAGCTTCGCTACGACGGCTGGCGCTGTGCTTGCAAATGCATCAGATACTGCTCTGTGGATTCTACGTGCGAAGCTGCGTAATAGTTCCAGCGATAGCGCCATTGTATAGGTAAAATCTGTGAGTTCTGTGGATTTTGTGTGAGAAAATATCTTTCATCTGATGTTTATACAAATCATCATCAACTGGAACAAACGAGATTTAACATGAAATATAGGATATTTCTGTGGAGTAACAAAAAAAAATCTCCGCCACTCTGTGGAGTAACGGAGAATCTGTTTTGATATTAGGAATTGTAAGAATATACTTATGAAAGCATGGCGAAAAGGAGGGTGGATTAATCCCACTCTTCTTCGTCGTAATCCTCAATTTCGTATTCGTCTTCGTCGAGGAATTCGATTTCATCATCTTCGCCCTCGTCCTGCATCTCGTACTGTAGGGTGGCAATGTCTTTATTGCGATGTACGATGCTTTCCTCGTGAGTAATAGCCGCTATCTTGTTGCTCTCGGCATTGAGAGCTGACCACAGGAGGTCTTTAAGCTCGGTGATGCCCTTTTGAGCTACGGCTGAGATGAAGACAACGGGGAGGTCGGTGGGTAGGTCCTCGGAGAGCATCTGTTGGAGTTCGTCGTCCAGCAAATCACTCTTGGTGATGGCCAGCACGCGCTGTTTGTCCATCAACTCGGGGTTGAAGGTTGCTACCTCGTTTAGCAAAATCTCGTACTCTTTCTTGATATCGTCGGTATCACCTGGTACCATGAAGAGAAGTAGAGAGTTACGCTCAATGTGGCGCAAGAATCTGAGGCCTAAGCCACGCCCCTCACTGGCACCCTCGATAATACCGGGGATGTCTGCCATCACGAAGGACTGACCATTGCGATAAGGCACAATACCCAAGGATGGTTCCATTGTGGTAAATGGATAATCCGCAATCTTGGGCTTTGCACTGGAAAGACTGGAGAGGAGGGTGCTCTTGCCCGCATTGGGGAAGCCAACCAAACCTACGTCGGCCAGGAGTTTCAATTCCATAATCACGGTCATCTCCTGCATGGGTTCGCCTGGTTGAGCATAACGAGGAGCCTGATTGGTGGATGTGGCAAAGTTCCAGTTGCCCAGACCGCCACGTCCGCCCTTGAGCAGGATTATTTCCTGTCCGTCTTCCTTGATATCGCAGATGTATTCGCCTGTTTCTGCATTGTAGACCACAGTACCACATGGTACATCAATGTACCTATCCTGACCATTGGCACCTGTTGATTTGCACTTACCACCATTTTCTCCGTGTGTGGCAAAGATATGACGGTCATATCTCAAGTGCAAGAGGGTCCAATAGTTGTGATTTCCCCTGAGGATGACATGACCTCCACGTCCGCCATTGCCACCATCGGGACCGCCATTGGGGGCATATTTAGCTCGGTGCATGTGCATGGAGCCTCGTCCACCCTTACCTGAGCGACAAATGATTTTTACGTAGTCTACAAAATTGCTCTCCATTATTCCTTATGCCTTTTCATCAATAGTTTTGAAGATAGCCTCAAGCATACCTTCCTTGCTACCTAATTCTTCCCACACGAAAGTATTGCGAATACCCTCAGCAGCGAACCACTCTGATAGAGGAGCAGTCTGTGAGTGATACACAGCAAAGCGCTTCTTGATGGTATCCTCATTGTCGTCGGCACGTCCCTGAACCTCGGCACGATGCAATAGGCGCTGCATCAATACGTCCTCACCAACCACCAACTCGATCATCATACCCATATCATGGCCACGCTCAGCCAGCATCTTCTTGAGAGCCTCTGCCTGAGGAATGGTGCGGGGGAAACCGTCGAAGATGACACCCTTGCCAGCGGGGAACTGGTCGTAAGCATCAGCCAGGATATCAATCATCAACTCGTCGGGGAGCAACTGACCATTATCAATATAACTCTGAGCTGTCTTGCCCAATTCTGTACCAGCCTTAATCTGAGCACGCAGTACGTCACCAGTACTGATGTGACCCATATTGTACTTTGCTACAATCTCGTCGCTATAAGTGCCCTTGCCAGAACCAGGTGCACCGAAAATAATAATATTCTTCATGTTATTTAAGTATTTTTTGTTGTTTATTCTTCTGAAACCAATGTGTAGATATCCTTCAAGCCACGTCCCTGCTCGTTGTAATCAAGTCCATAACCAAGAATGAAGTCATTGGGGATATTCATGGCCACATACTTGATATCCAGGTCCACCTTCAGTCTGTCCGGCTTTACAAGCAAGCTGCATATCTCAATGCTCTTAGGATTCTGCTTTTTCAAAGTTTCCACCATGTGTATCATGGTCAAACCACTCTCTACTATATCCTCCACGATGATAATATGGCGATTGGTTATGTCTGTGTTCAATCCGATAACCTCGCGCACGGTGCCAGTGGAAGCTACCCCACTATAAGAAGCCAGCTTTACGAAGGAGACCTCGGCAGGGAGTGTTATCTCGCGCATCAAATCGGCCGCAAAAACAAAGGCACCGTTAAGCACAACCAGAAAAAGGGGACTCTCGCCCTCGTAATCGCGATTAATCTGTGCGGCCACCTCAGCCACACGTTGCTTAATCTCGCTGGCAGGAATTGATGGTGCAAAAACTTTGTCCAGGACCTTTATTTTAGACATAATGAGTAGGAGTGTTTAAAACTTTCATAGGCAAAGGTAATAAAAAAATCTAAACAAGCGTGCGTGTAGTATCGTAGTTTTCAGAAATTTTGTATCTTTGTTACGATTTTATGCAAAATAGACATTACCAAATATAATCATATGAAAGTTTTTAGCATCTTGAGGCATGCCATTCTGATATCAGCAGGTATCTTATTTAGTTCGTATGCACTGGCTCAAACACAGGTTAGCAAGTTCGTTCCAGGGTCCACTCTTGAGGGTGTAAATTACTTCCTGCCACGCACTGCATTCCGCATAGTCATTACCACAGAGAGAACAGTGGTGACTCCTGGCAAATATCACGAATACGCCTATAAATTCCTCAGAATAGTGGATACCCCCATACAGGCATCCACTACATGGTGCGTAAAAGACATCAAGATAATTCCTTTCTCCGTACCCGATAGCAAAAAAGCATATTCCATCAAACTGAAGGGCAATACCATAGCACCTATGGTAAGCATGACCAAAGATGGAATACTCCTGGGCATAAATGCTAAAGTGGAGGAGAGTCACATGCCAGAAACACCCAGACCACGTGTCCTGACCAAGGCCGTGACATATGATGATGTGCAAAAATACATGAACAGAGATATGCTTCAGGCTGGCTCTGACGCAAAGATGGCGGAGCTGGTGGCACAGGAGATATACGACATACGCGAGAGCAGAGATGCGCTGTTGCGAGGCGAGGCCGACAACACCCCCAAGGACGGTCAGCAACTGAAATTAATGTTGGACGGATTGGAAGAACAGATAAAAACTCTCACCAGCCTGTTTGTAGGAACAAAGGAGGTCTCCGAGGTGACTTACGTAAAAGATATCGTACCCAATGCTACAACGGAAAAGTTTGTTGCCTTCCGCTTCTCAAAATGGTCGGGTCTGGTGGATTCGGACGATATGTCTGGCGCACCATATTATATTAGCATAGAAAAGATGGGCGACTTGCCAGAGCCCTCAGAAGATGTCAAGATAGCTGCGCAGAAGGGCAAGATGCTCACTGCCGTGCGCTACAATGTGCCTGCACGTACAAAGACAAAGGTGTACAACGCAGAAAAGACCTTCGTGGAATTTGAATACCCCATTGCTCAGTTTGGATACGAGGAAATACTCTCCAACATTCTCTTCGACAAGAAGGCAACAACCAGCGTAACATTCTTCCAGCATACTGGCGGAATAAAGAACATCAAGGAGGGCAGCGCACAATAGTGCTTGCCTATACTGCAAACAACCAACTATGCTCAAATACAAAACCCGCATATGGGTAATGGCTGGTTCAACGGGCAAAAGAGAAGAATTGAACGAAGAACGCTGTTACCTTCCCATAAATCCATTGGCATTGCCCAAGCAAACTCATTCGGACAACGTATGCTACGTTACCCATGGTTGCAGGCCCGATGACACCGATGCCGTATATACAGACGTGCCTGGTCTTTGCCTAGCTGTAAAGACGGCCGATTGCATTCCTGTGCTTCTCTACGACAATAAATTGCGCTCCATCGCTGCCATACATGCTGGATGGAAGGGCACGGTGAAACGTATAGTAGAAAAAACTATCCATGCTATGGGGTCAGACGGAAAAGACATCTCTGCCATCATTGGACCCGGTATTTCTATGGAATCGTTTGAGGTGGGAGACGAAGTGTATCAGCAATTCCTTGAGGCTGGTTTCCCCATGCAGGAGATTTCATGCCAAATGCCCAACGTACAAACGGGCATCAACAAATGGCACATCGACCTATGGAAGGCCAACCAATGGTTGTTGGAGCAATTGGGAGTGACTGACATTCACATCGCTGGCATAGACACGATGACCTCTCCCCTATTCTATTCTGCCAGAAGAGAAACTATCAATACAGGCAGGAACTACAATTGGATAGAGATTATGTAAACTAGGATGATGTTGCGAAAAATAGCTTCACCCCTATTTCCTTTCATTTCTAACAGAAAGGGAATAGGGGTGATACTTTTTTACTCTCTAATGAATGAAGCGTAAAAGGGGCTTTTAGCGCAGGCTGTATTTTCCATTATGGAGAATTATATTATTGGCAGACATCCTTATGAGTAAATGCTGCCAGCAATCCTCTCTGCACCAGCAGTGGGTCAACGGTGATAATCTGCTGAAGGTCGAGTGGAAACTGGGTAGAATCTCCACCTGTGAAGAATACATGCAACTGAGGACGAAGAGAAAGGATATGACGAATATATCCCTCTATCTCCCAACGAACTCCATTAATGGCACCACTGCGCATAGCTGTCTCCGTATTATATCCCATCACAGGATGCTCGCCATCTATACCAAGAAGGGGCAAGGCTGCTGTGTGTTCGTGCATCGCCTTCAGGCGCAAGTGTATGCCTGGAGAAATGGCTCCTCCAAGAATAGTGCCATCTGTATCTATCACATCGAAGGTGATACATGTACCTGCATCAATCACCAATAGTGGGCGGTCGGCATAAATACTTCTGGCTCCAATATCGGCGGCCACACGGTCGGCACCCATTCCCGAGGGTATCTGCTTGAGCCAAGCACGCGCCTCGTCGGAATCTCTGGTGAGCACCTTGCACTTGGGATTACCTAGCAAAATGCCAGGCAATGCATCTTGTCCTGCCACATTGCTCACCAGCACATCGTCGGCCTTGTCAATATACTCTTCCCATGCATCAATAGGTCTGATACCATCTGCATCGGCGATGGAGGTCTTCATTCTGGTATTGCCAATATCTAGAAGAATATGCATCTGTCTGTTATATTTTTATAAAATGAACACACTCGGATATATCCACTCTTATTCCTTTGGTCTAACCAACGCACTCACCACCACCGTAACCAGGCAACAGAGCATCACCCACCAGAAGAAGGTGGCATAGCCCCACGAATCGGCCAGATAACCGGCTATCATTCCCGGAAGTATCATGCCCAGGGCTTGCAAACCGGTACAGATACTGAATACACTAGTGCTTCGTTCACCCTTGGAGAAATGCACCAGAAATAGTGTATAGGCGGTAAAACCTAGTCCATAACCAAACTGCTCCAACGCCACACAAGAATTGATAACAAGGAAGTTGGTGGGCTGAGCCATAGCCATATATATGTATACTGCATCTGGCAATGAGATGGCGGCAATCATAGACCACCAGCACTTGCGAATGCCGAAGTTGCTAATTAACCAACTGGCCACTATACCTCCCAACAATAGAGAAAATAATCCGATACCCGATGTCATACCTATCACAGTCTTTGTCATTGCCAAGCCACCGTTTTCCATACTATCAAGCATGAATGGCTTGCTGATGATACCCAATTGTGCCTCGGGAAATCTGAAAAGTAGCATGAAAAAGAGTGCTGGCACAACTCCCTTCTTGGAGAAGAACACGCGCAAAGTCTCGCCAAAGGAATTGAACACTAGTCTAAACTTTTCGGTCAATGTCTTAGATACTTGTGCTCCGACTTCCTGCAATTGTTCCATGCTTGGCAAAGCTTTTACTTTCTCCATGGGCAAAATAGCCTTGTGCCATGCCATAAGGGCTATCATCAGTGCGCCAAGGAGTCCAAGAGTTATTGTCCAGGAGACAGTAGTGGGATAATACTTATCCAGCACTCCCACCAAAGAAATAAGTACACTCTGGCAGAAGATATTACCTACTTTATAAAAGGTGGAACGCCAGCCAACGAAAAAGTCTTGGTCTTTCTCGCTCAAGCCGAGGATATAGAAGCCATCAGCTGCAATGTCATGTGTGGCGCTGGTAAATGCCATCAACCAGAAAAAGGCTAAAGTGAGTTTGAGCCACATATCTGTTTGCAGAGTCAAAGCAACGGAGGCTAGTGACAAGCCAACGAGGAATTGCATGACAAGAATCCACCAGCGCTTGGTCTTCAAACTATCCACTAAAGGACTCCACAGGGGTTTGATGGCCCATGGAAGAGAAAGCCACGAGGTATAGAAAGCTAATTCGGTATTGGAAAGTCCCATATTCTCATACAGAATTGGGAGCATACCTATGATTACGGCATTGGGGATGGCTTCTGCAAAATATAGCGAAGGAACCCATGCCCAAGGACTACCTTTCTTATTGTTGTTCATCTAATTTTTGTTATTATCCAAATCAATATCCATGTAATTGGTGCGCATAAGGCATCGAGGCAAAAGAATTGCTCATAAGTCAGTGCCTGCAACAAGAAACCACTAGCCACCATAGGTATCATGATGCACATGCTGATAATGGGGATATACAAAGGGTTTACTGCATTCTGATATCTGACACCTGATATCCTTTCTATGTATTGGCGACAACTATTTAGGCCTAGGCCAAACAATGATTGGGCCAGGAAAGTATACGTTGACAACATAAACAGATTTTCTGGTCTGTGCCATGTCATGAGCAGATAAACCGTGGGCGAGAGCCCCAAAGCTATCTTCAAGGGCCAATTTAATCTTTCCTCGCCCCATTGATTTTGCATAAATCTTCCGATGGTAACACCAAAGAGAAATGCTATCACACCTATCGTGCCTTGCGCAAAACCTACGTACTGAAGAGTACATCCCAATCCTCCATACTGAGGTCTGTCCAACAAGAAAATTGTTCTACTGAAAAACATCAATCCCTGGGGCAATAGCATCAACATCAGCACGAGAGTATCTCGTTTCCAACTGGTTTGTTGCCAAGGCCATTGATGTGGCAGATGTGTTCGCTCGTTTTGTGGTGTTCTTAATAAAAGCATGTTGAGCAGAGTAAGTAGCAGGTATGCTCCACTGAGCACATACACTCCTAATGACCATGAATAAGTGGTCGACCTCTGACGAAAATATATCTGAAGGGCTCCTACGGCCATTATCATCAATCCATAGGTGAAAACTGTGCTGGCTTGTGATGCCAAGGTGCGCAAAATACTATGGTATCTTTCTTGAGCCATTTGGGTTCGACGCATATAGTACCTATTGGCCAACAAATCGTGCCAGGCACTGAGCACACTGATGGACATCAGCATTCCTATTGTCCACCATCGCCCTCTAGTCATCGTTAAGGCAAAAGTGGCCAAAATCACACATAGCACAATTTCTACTACGTGCAACCATCCCCTGCCTCCTGCTATGCCCGGCAACCACTTGCGCATTAGCGGTTGGCCTACCCACGGCAATAGCAACAAAGAAGCGAAAAGGGTGGACATGGCCACCCCTTCGCCCCTTTGCAGGAATATTATCAAGGCTACGAAGGTCACCACCACAGATGGTATCTCGTTAGCAGCAAATAGTGTTATTGTCCACAATCCGCCTTCGTTGCTTGGTTTCATTTAAATTATATTTGATAGTAGCTACAGACACTTTCATTGCCCCTGTTGCTACTATATAAAAATTAATAAGAACGTGCTATCAATACTCTAGCTACAGAGGGCTTGCCACTCACCATATCTACACCTGGTGTCTGCTCCACGCCAAATGGTACGCATCTGATTGTTGCCTGAGTCTCTTCCTTAATCTTAGCCTCTGTCTCGGCTGTACCATCCCAATGGCAAAGGAAGAAACCACCATCCTTGACACGCTCCTTGAACTCTTCATAGTTATCGCACTCATAAATGCGTGCATCTCTTGCGTCCTTTGCCTTCTTGAAGATGTTCTGCTGAATCTCGTCAAGCAAATTCTTTACGTATTCTTCGATGCCCTCTACGGGTTTGTTTTCCTTCTCAAGAGTATCGCGACGCATTACCTCTATCAAGCCTTGTTCCAAATCACGAGCACCCAATACAAGACGAACGGGTACACCCTTCAGCTCGTAGTCGGCAAACTTAAAGCCTGGGCGCTTGTTGTCAGCATTGTCATACTTCACGCTTACACCCATTGCCTTCAGTTTGTTCATAATCTCAGTTGCCTTAGCATCCAACTGTTCCATTTGTGCTGGTTTACCGATAGGAATAATCACTACCTGGATTGGAGCCAAAGCGGGAGGAAGAACAAGACCATTATCATCAGAGTGAGTCATAATCAAAGCACCCATCAAACGTGTGCTCACACCCCAACTGGTAGCCCACGCGTGTTCGGGCTTGTTCTCCTTATTTAAGAACTGTACATCAAAAGCCTTACCGAAGTTCTGACCCAGGAAATGGCTAGTACCGCTTTGTAGAGCCTTGCCATCTTGCATCATTGCCTCAATAGTATAGGTGTCTAGTGCACCTGCAAAGCGCTCGGTCTCGCTCTTTACACCCTGAACAACAGGCACAGCCATGTAGTTCTCTGCAAATGTAGCATAAATCTTTAGCATCTGCTTTGCACGCTCCTCTGCTTCCTCACGTGTAGCATGTGCAGTGTGGCCTTCCTGCCATAGGAACTCTGCTGTACGAAGGAACAAACGGGTACGCATCTCCCATCTCATTACATTACACCACTGGTTGACCAACAAGGGGAGGTCGCGATATGAATGTATCCAATTCTTAAAAGTATTCCAGATAATTGTCTCTGAAGTAGGACGAATAATCAACTCTTCCTCCAACTTTGCAGAAGGGTCAACAACAACGCCATCATGAGTTTCGTTGGTCTTCAAACGATAGTGTGTCACCACGGCACACTCCTTAGCAAAACCTTCCACATGCTCTGCTTCTCTTGAAAGAAAACTCTTGGGGATAAGCAAAGGGAAATAAGCATTTTGTACACCTGTTTCCTTGAACATATCGTCAAGAACTCGCTGCATCTTTTCCCAAATAGCATAACCATAAGGCTTAATCACCATACAACCACGAACATCGCTCTGCTCTGCAAGGTCAGCCTTTACTACCAATTCGTTGTACCATTTAGAGTAATCCTCACTTCTTTTGGTAAGGAAATCCAATTCTTTTGCCATTATAATATATGATTTAATTTTCGCGCAACAAAGGTACGAATAAGTGAGCGCAAAAGCAAATTTAATAATTTAATTTTACCATTGCTAAAAGAAAGTTACC
>RHMF01001265.1_pt1 | contig 11526 bp, 8 predicted proteins | sample 5365151 | NCBI WGS metagenome assembly RHMF01 (sample SAMN10266501, study PRJNA497801) | feces metagenome | isolation source: feces | host: Bos taurus | place: China: Prairie of Fairy Mountain | collected 2017-08-14 | reverse complement strand
GGTGCCCATCGAGGTGCCGCCTCTGCGTGAGCGTCGTAGCGATATCTATCTGCTGTTCCGCAAGTTTGCGTCGGACGTTGCGTTGCAATATCGTATGCCGTCGATCACTTTGAGCGATGAGGCCCGCCAGATGTTGGAGTCGTACTATTGGCGTGGCAATATCCGCCAGTTGAAAAATGTAGCCGAGCAGATTTCGGCAATTGAGGAGGCTCGTGTGATCACCCCGCAGATTTTGTCGCGCTACCTGCCCGATCAGGACGGCGTGAAGTCGGTATCGGTGATCTCGACTCCGCACGGTCGTTCGATGCACGATATGAGCGACGAGCGCGAATTGCTCTATAAGGTGCTGTTTGATATGAAGAGCGACATCAACGATTTGAAGCGTATGTTGGCCGAAGCATTGCGCAAGTCGCCCGATGTGAGCTACCACCAGCCCGCCAGCGAGTATAAGGCCCTGTTGCCGTCATCGACTATCGACAAGGATTACGAAGAGGTCGAGCAATATGCCGATAGCGAGGAGGTTACCAATGAACCCACGTCGCCCGTAGCGCAGACCAAGGCCGATGTGCAGCGTGAGCAGATTGTTCGAGCACTGCGCAATAATAATGGCCGTCGTCGCGATGCGGCACGTGAGTTGTTTATGTCCGAGCGCACGCTCTATCGCAAGATTAAGGAGCTGGGCATTAATGAGTTTTAACTGCTAAATCAACCGAAATGAAACAACTGAAATATATCGCACTTGCATTTTTGACCGCGTCGCTCACCCTGTTGCCGAGCTGTACGGTGAAGTATTCGTTCTCGGGTGCGTCGATTCCGGCTAACGCGAAGACCGTCAGTATCGCCTATTTCCCGAACAATGCAGCGATGGTAGCTCCGATTTTGAGCTCGACCCTGACCGAGGCGTTGAAGGATCGCTTTGCGCGCCAGACCCGATTGCAGCAGGTCCCCGATGGTGGCGATTTGGCATTCGAGGGCGAGATCGTTAACTATACCTCGACTACGGCATCGGTGTCGAGTCAGGAGTATGCGGTGCTTAACCGATTGACAATCACCGTTCGAGTGCGCTTTACGAATGCGCTCGAACCGCAGTATAATATCAACAACCGAACATTCTCGGCTTTTGCCGATTACGATTCGAGTAAGTTGTTGCAGGAGGTCGAGGGTTCGTTGATCCCCGAGATCGTCGAGAAATTGGTTGACGATATCTTTAATGCAGCCGTATCTAATTGGTAAGCAGATGAGTGGCGTGATAGATAAATTTACAAAGCAGGGTGGTGACGCCGCAACGATCGAGCAGGCAAAGCGCGATCGCGAGGCTGTTGTGGCTGAACTCGACGCACTGATAGCTCGCCACGAATGGTTTACGGCGGCGCGCATTATCCGTAGTTTGGTCAGTGGAGAGGCGGACGAGGCGTTGGAGTTGCCGTTGCACGCTCGCGGAGTGTCGTCGCTGGCTCTGACGGCGGTTGATCCGGCAACGCTGACGGCTATGACCGATGATGATATCATCGAGCGCTTTTTGAATGTTGGCGACTATCGAATCGTTGCCGAACAGGGCGACGCTGATGCGGCTCCCGATGTGGCTTTGGCGGAGGTTTCGGAGGGCGATGATGAGTTTGTGAGCGAGGATTTGGCCGAAATCTACCTTTCTCAGGGCCTTTACGAGCAAGCAATTGCAATATATCGTCAATTAAGTTTGCAAAATTCCGAAAAAAGTGTTTACTTTGCCGAGATTATTTCGAAGATAGAGAAAAATATAAACAATTAAACATTAATACACAATGACTTTTATTTGTATCGTAATCGCAGTCATCGCGCTTTTCCTCATCTTGGCTGTATTGATGCAGAACCCCAAGAGCGGTATGGCCGCTAACTTTGGCGCTGCAAATCAGGTTGCAGGTGTTCGCGAGACTAACAACTTCCTCGAAAAGGTAACTTGGGTAACTGCTATTGCAATTGCAGTTTTGAGCTTGGCTACCGTATGGGTTATGGACGACGAGCGCGTTGCAGCAAGCAACAATGCAATCTCGAAGGATAGCGAGGCTATTATGGAGAAGATGGGCACTCAGGCAACTATGCCCAACCAGGTTGATCTTCCCGTAGAGGAGGCTGCTGAGGCTGAGGCTCCCGCAACTGAGGAGAATTAGTAGAGCGTTACCGAACGCAAAATAATCCGAACTTGCCGTAGGGTAGGTTCGGATTATTTTTTTTGTATTTGGCGAAGATAAAATTCTGCATTTTGAGTCAAAAAATAGCCTTTCCTCTTGACTCGTCCCTAAGGGCATATATTAACTTTGCACTCGCTAGCAAATCAGTCGCACGATTATGAGAGAAAAAACAAAGTTAAAAATCGGAGAGTTCTCCCAGATGATGCAAGTGACAGTTAAGACCCTGCGCCACTACGAGCAAAAAGGGCTGTTGCTTCCGTACGAAGTGGACGAGTGGACGGGATATCGCTATTATAGTATCGAGCAGATGCAGCGACTCAACACTATCCGCCAATTGCAAAGTCTCGGATTCTCGCTTGACGAAATCAAGGAATTGTACGAAGAGGGGAGTACTGTCCCGAGTGCCGAACAACTGAACGAGAAGATTGAGAAAACGGAGCGACAACTGCAACTTTTGGTGGCCCGTCGCAATCAATTGCTCGAATGGACGAACTCTCGCAACAAGATCAAAACAATGGAAAAATTCACTATTCAATCTTTGCCCGAGATTATCGTGGCAAGCCATCGCGAAGTAATTCCCAATTATGCTGCTCTCGGTCCACTATGTGCCGAGAAAATTGGTCCTGAGATGCTCCGCCTTGGTTGCAAATGTCCGGCCCCGGGTTATTGCTTTACTATTGAGCACAACAAAGAGTATCGCCCCACTGATATTGATATAGAGTATTGCGAACAGGTGGAAGAGATGGGCGTAGACAACGCCATCATACGCTTCAAGCACCTTGATGCTGTGCCCAAAGCGCTATGTATGAAACACTATGGCCCTTATGAGCGTTTCCACGAATCATTTGCCGAAGCATTCGCTTATATGGAGGAGCAGGGGTACAAGATAGCTGGACCTTTGCGTACGTCTTACATTGACGGTGTGTGGAATCAAGCAGACCCTGAGTTGTGGCTTTCGATGATTCAAATTCCGATAGAGTAGCGGAACGGCCTAACCGATACAGAAAAAGCCGCCCTCCCGACGGAGGTGCGGCTTTATTGTTTGAAGATTTGTGCTGACTATCTGAAATCGACGATCTCGTAGCCGCGATAGTTGTTCTTGTCGAAGGTAAACATCGAGATATCAACCATTCCGGTCAGCTCGTCAATCGACGCAATTTCAATTATGATTTGCGCTCCATCGACATCGTATGTGAGCGATCGAGGCTGAGCCGTGGTTGCGTTAAGTGCAACAAAGATAACGCCCAAAGCGTCATTTTCGGCTGTCGAGGTGAGTTTAATGGTCGTAATGCCATTGTCGCTACCGATCGTCGTGAAGTTAAACTCTCCGTCGATAAAATCGAAAGCACGAGTGGGATTGGTCAGAATGTTGTGCGATTTCGTATCGACTGCATCGACCGTAACCTCCTTGTTTTGAGCATTAACCTCGTAACGTGCACCGCCGTCACAGAATACCTCTGCGTCGCCGATACTGATATAATATTTCTCGCCACTAACAGCGTAATAGCCCTTGATTTTCTGGTCGCTACTCTTGACTGCGAACGACACTTCGTAGTTCTCCATCGAACGCATTTGCTCCGACAGACGACCGATCAATGCTTTTGCATCGCCATCTTGTGCCCACGCATTAGCGACACACAACAGCGTGAATATAAATGCAATAACCTTCTTCATTTTATCTTTTGCTTTAATGTTTAACTTAGACCTAAATCCTGCAAAATGCGTTCGAGCGAGTAGGTGTCAGTTACCTTCAAGTCGCGAGGTTTGCTGCCCTCCTGGCGACCGACGATGCCTGCACGTTCGAGCTGATTCATAATGCGACCCGCGCGGTTGAATCCAACCTCGAAGTTGCGCTGAATCGACGATGTCGAAGCCTGTCCGCCATTTTGCACAAACCAGCGTGCAATCTCCGCAAATTTGGCGTCATAACGCGTTGCCTCGCCACTCATAGCCGAGGGAGCCTCGCTGTTTTCGGGTACATAATCGGGCAGAGCGTAAGGCGCAGTGTAGCCCTGCTGGCGCGAAATGAACGATATAATATTCTCAATTTCAGGCGTATCCACAAAAGCACACTGTACTCGTGTCAGCTCCGAATTGAGGCTCATCAGCATATCTCCGCAGCCGATCAACTGATTTGCACCTGTGGTGTCGATAATCGTACGTGAGTCCATCATCGACATCACGCGGAATGCGATACGTGCAGGGAAATTCGATTTGATAAGACCCGTAATGACCTTTACCTCAGGACGTTGAGTTGCAATGATCAGGTGCAGACCTACGGCACGACCCATCTGCGCAAGACGCACAATCGGGGTTTCGATCTCACGTCCTGCGGTCATAATCAAGTCGGCGAACTCATCAACCACAACGACCAGATAGGGCATAAATCGGTGTCCCTTTTGCGGATTCAGGCGGCGGTTCCGAGACTTATCGTTGTACTCCGTGATCTTCTTCACCGATGCCTGACGCAGCAGTTCGTAACGCTGCTCCATCTCAACAACGAGTGAGTTGAGCGTATAGATAACCTTCTGAGGATCAGTCAAAATAGCATCATCTTCGCTCTCCATTTTCGCCAAGAAATGCTTTTCGAGCGGAGCGTAGAGCGACAACTCGACACGCTTCGGGTCGATCATCACAAACTTCAACTCCGACGGGTGCTTTTTGTACAGCAACGAGGTTATTATGGCGTTGAGTCCCACAGACTTACCCTGACCCGTAGCACCCGCAACAAGCAAGTGGGGCATCTTGGCAAGGTCGATCACGAAGTTTTCGTTCTGGATCGTGCGACCCAGCACTACGGGCAACTCGTGTTTGCTCTGCTGGAATCGAGCCGATTTGACGGCCGAAAGCATCGAAACCACGTCGCGATCTTTGTTCGGGACCTCGATACCCACCGTTCCCTTTCCGGGAATTGGTGCGATGATACGAATACTCAATGCTTTGAGGCTCATTGCGATATCCTCTTCGAGAGCCTTGATTCGCGCGATTTTGATACCGGGTGCGGGAATGATCTCATAGAGCGTCACGGTTGGACCAACGGTAGCTTTGATTTTCGAGATTTCGATACCGAAGTTGAGCAACGTAGTCTTGATCTGCTCCTTATTTTCATAGATTTCCTCGTCCGACACCTCCACATCTTTCGAGTGGTCTTCGAGCAGGGTCACGGGCGGACGCTGATACTTTGGCAAGTCCTTCGCGGGATCATACTCTTTGAGGTCTATCTCGCTGTCACTCATCTCCTTATCCTGGTGCTCGAAAACTACGATTTTCAGTTCGTCGTCCTCTTCGTCTTCAATATTGGCGGTCGGAGTTTCGGGCGCAGGGTCAATCTCATTGACGGCCTCGGGGGCAACCTCGTCAATTGAATCGTCGCTTTTGGTGATTGTCGTAATCGTCAGTCCGTCATCATCTTCCTCAGGTGCAATCTCCTCTTTCGGAGCGATCTCTTCGGGTTCTGCGGCAACCGTGTCATTGGTTGCGACGGTAACGATTTCAATGTCGTCTTCGGGCTCCTCCTCGATATTGGGCGAAGTCGCGATTTCGACTTTGACGGGTTCGGGTGCAACTATCGGCTGCTCATCTGCGACTTTTACGTCGGTCGTTTCGGGTGCGGCAGGAGCCTTGTGCACCTTCTCTACGCCCTTGGCAACCAGTCCAATAGCCGCTTTGCCAACCTTCAAACCTCCGTCGGCAATGGCCTCGCCGGCCTTGTTCACCTTATTGATAAAGCTATGGTTGATATATACTCCCGTCAGGATCCAGCCTGCAAGAATCACCAAAATCGTACCGATCGGGCCGATCGATTGGGTGATGATCGTAGCGGCATCAATTCCCCAGCGACCTCCCAAACCGCTGCCGAAGACTCCCCAATCCTCCTTGAAAATAAATCCAAGTGTCAGAGTTCCAAGCAATAAGACAAGCACACCGATGCTCGTCATTCGGTTGAAGTGGAGCTTGCTCAGACGAGTGATGCGCAATCCGGTGATCATCATCAAGAACGGAATGACTACACCAAACAGACCGAACGACTTGCCAACCAGCAAGTTAGCGAGCATTGCACCATTGCGACCGCACAGATTCTCGAATGTAATCATTGCCAGTCGGTCGGCGTTGCCTTTGAAGCGCACATAGTCAGCCAGCGCGCTGCAATCGGCCTTCCAATTGAGCAGATAGAATAGAATGGCGATGAGCAGATAGATGCCAACGAAGAGTAATATAAACCCTACGATCCATCGCATAGTTTGTCCACCTTTTTTATTAGAGGTGGCGCTTGTTTTGGTATTTTTGCTTTTATTTAAGGGCATAATAATTCAATTTACTCCACGAAGATACGAAAAAAAAATGTATCTGCGAAGTGTCCCCTCAAATTTATCTCGAAATGATTTGAAGCGCTTTGTTTTTCAGCTGATTGAGATAATCATCTGAGGCAAAGGTTACGAATGAGTATTGCGCCTCGTTTTCTGCGTCAGCGCGCATTTCGAACTGGTCAAGCAACTGCTCGACACGTCGCGCAACAGCAGGTGCAGGATCGATAATTGCCACTTCACGTTCGCCAATCACACGCTCGATGACCTCACGCAGGAAGGGGTAGTGTGTGCACCCTAAAACGATCTGATCGGCACCTTCTGCAATGAGTGGCTCGACCACACGTCGCACAGCCTCCTCGGCCTCGGGCGTCGCTTCTTGGCTCTGTTCGACGATCTCGACAAAGCCTTCGCCAACAGCCGCAATGAATCGCGCACGGTCGGCATAACGAGCTGATGTTCTGAGAAATAGATCTCCACCGAGTGATCCGGCCGTAGCCAACACTCCGACAACTCCCGAACGTGTTGCCATTGCAGCGGGCTTCACAGCCGGCTCCATTCCGACGATCGGGGTGCCCGAATATTTCTCGCGAAGGAAGTCGATGGCGGCCGCCGTAGCGGTATTGCACGCTACGACTACCATCTTTGCTCCATCGGCTATCAACTTGCCGACTGCCTCGTCGGCAAAACGACGAATCTCCTCTTTGGGGCGACCTCCGTACGGACAATTTGCGCCGTCGGCAAGGTACGTGAGTGACTCGTTGGGGAGCTTGGCGTGCAGCTCGCGCCACACGCTCAAACCTCCCAGTCCCGAATCATATACCCCAATGGGGCGATTATCGCTCTTGATATTCAAAGTTTTATACGAATTACTTCAACTTCTCCTCGATCCACTTGCGAGCGTTGACGAATGCCTCGATCCAAGGCGTTACTTCGTCCTCACGCTGCTCGGGATAGTATGCCCAGTTCCACGGCTTGATTGCACGCTCCAAGTGGGGCATCATCGCTACGTGGCGACCGTCAGCCGACGCAACACCTGCAACTGCGTAGTCGCTACCGTTGGGGTTAGCGGGGTAGTCAGCGTAGCTATATTTCAGTGCGATGTTGTAGTGCTTCTCCTCCATCGGCAACGAGAACTTACCCTCGCCGTGAGCTACCCAGATACCCAACTTCGAACCAACCAACGAGCTGAACATCACTGCGTTGCTCTGCTCAACGTCCAGACCAACGAACGACGACTCGAACTTGTGGCTGTCGTTGTGCAACATACGCGGCTTCACAGCGTCCTCGGGAGTAATCAGACCCAACTCGATCATCAGCTGGCAACCGTTGCAAACGCCCAACGAGAGGGTATCCTCACGTGCATAGAAGTTGTCCAACGCACGTTTTGCAGCCTCGTTGTAGAGGAATGCACCTGCCCAACCCTTAGCCGAGCCAAGTACGTCCGAGTTCGAGAAACCACCGCAGAATACGATCATATTCACGTCCTCCAATGTCTCGCGACCACTCACCAAGTCGGTCATAGTCACGTCCTTAACGTCGAAACCTGCCAAGAACAGCGAGTATGCCATTTCGCGCTCACCGTTGGTACCCTTCTCACGAATGATCGCAGCCTTTACGCCCGTACGCTCACGACGCTTGGGATCGATGCCCAGCGACGAGTAGCTACCCTCGAAGCCCTCGGGGAAGCGGAACTGCAACGGCTGTTGAGCGTAGTTTGCATAGCGCTCGGCAGCCTTCTTCTCGCCACTCTGGCGGCAATCGAGCAGATACGAAGTCTTGTACCACAGATCGCGCAAGTGGTTCTGCAACAGCTCGAACTCTACGCCGCAAGCCTTCACAACGAACTGACGGTCGGTGTTCACAGTACCCAAATCGTAAGCGTCAACGCCCATTGCACTCAGCTCATCAACTACTGCCTTTGCGTCTGCAACTTGCAGTACCATAGCGGGTTTCTCGCTGAACAATACGCGAATCAAGTCGTTCTCGCCCAATACGTCGAGGTTAACCTCGGCACCTGTCGAGTTGTCGGCAAATGTCATTTCGAGCAGAGCGGTGATCAGACCACCACCCGAAACGTCGTGACCTGCCATTACCTTACCCTCGCGAACCAGCTTCTGCACGCCCTCGAAAGCGTTAGCGAAGTAGGTTGCCGATACGATATCGGGAGCCTTGTCGCCCACCTTGCCAACGGTCTGCGCAAATGCGCTACCGCCCAACTCGAACTCCGAGCGGCTCATATCAACGTAAACCAGGTTGCTCTTCTCGTGCTTCAACGCTGCGCGAACACACTGCTTAACGTCGCTAACCTCGGCAGCCGAAGTGATGATCACCGTACCCGGCGCAATCACAGCCTTGCCGTCCTTATATTTCTGGGTCATCGATAGCGAGTCCTTACCGGTCGGAATGTTGATACCCAACTCAACAGCCATATTGCTTGCTGCCTCTACTGCGTCGTACAGACGTGCGTCCTCGCCCTCGTTGCGGCAGGGCCACATCCAGTTTGCACTGAGCGAAACGCCCTTCAAACCGTAGCTCAGCGGAGCCAACGCGATGTTGGTCAGCGCCTCACCGATAGCCAGACGCGAACCTGCCTTCGGGTCGATCATTGCAGCTACGGGAGCGTGACCGAGAGCTGTTGCGATACCTGCTTTGCCCTGATAATCAATAGCTACGGCTGCGTAGTCGTTCAGCGGCACCTGTACCTCACCTGCGGTCTGCTGTACAGCGATCTTACCCGTTACCGAGCGGTCAACCTTGTTGGTCAGCCAATCCTTACAAGCAACGCCCTCGATTTGGAGCACCTGCTCGATGTACTTAATAATATTGGTAGTCGAGTACTTAACCTCGTCGAAGTTGCTTGCCTTCTTCGTGTCGCGCATAATCGTGCGGGGAGCCTTGCCGAACATATACTCCAACTGCCAGTCGATAGGCTTCTCGCCCGTGCGGTTATCAACGAATGTAAACTGCATATCGCCCGTGGTCTCACCGATGGTGTACATCGGAGCACGCTCGCGGTCGGCAATGCGCTTCAAGTGGTCGATATACTTAGCGTCGATCACCAGACCCATACGCTCCTGCGACTCGTTACCGATGATTTCGCGGTGCGAGAGGGTAGGATCGCCAATAGGCAACTGGTCGATGTCGATGCGACCGCCCGTAGCCTCGACCAACTCGCTGAGGCAGTTCAGGTGGCCACCAGCACCGTGGTCGTGGATCGAGATGATGGGGTTGTTGTCCTCCTCGCTCACGGCGCGGATTGCGTTGTAGGCACGCTTCTGCATCTCGGGGTTCGAGCGCTGGATAGCGTTCAACTCGATATCGCTCTGATACTCACCGGTTGCCACGCTCGATACTGCGCCACCGCCCATACCGATACGGTAGTTGTCACCACCGAGCAGAACGACCTTGTTACCGGTCGTAGGCTCATCTTTCAGGCTGTCGATCTTGCGGCCATAGCCGATACCACCAGCCTGCATAATCACCTTGTCGTAACCGAACTCCTTGCCCTGCTCGCCGTGCTCGAATGTAAGCAGCGAACCGCAGATCAGCGGCTGACCGAACTTGTTGCCGAAGTCACTTGCACCGTTCGATGCCTTGATCAGAATGTCGGCCGGAGTCTGATAGAGCCACTGACGCGGGGGCATCTGTGCCTCCCACGAGTGCGAATCGTCCAGACGGGGATAAGCGGTCATATATACCGCAGTACCTGCCACGGGGAAAGCACCCTTACCACCGGCGATACGGTCACGGATCTCACCACCCGTACCGGTTGCTGCACCGTTGAAAGGCTCTACGGTAGTGGGGAAGTTATGGGTCTCGGCCTTGATCGAGATGACGCTCTCGAAGTCCTTAACCGTAAAGTAATCAGGTACATCGTGACGCTCGGGCGCAAACTGCTCAACAACGGGACCCTGCAAGAATGCGCAGTTGTCCTTGTAAGCCGACGTAACGCGATTGGGGTTGGTTTTGGTCGTATGCTTGATCAGGTTGAACAGCGACGAAGGCTTCTCCTCGCCATCGATCACGAACGTACCGCCGAAGATCTTGTGGCGGCAGTGCTCCGAGTTCACCTGCGAGAAACCGAATACCTCGCTATCGGTCAGCGGGCGCCCCATCTTTTCGCTTACCTCTTTGAGGTATGCGATCTCCTCCTCGCTCAGAGCCAGACCCTCAGCCTTGTTGTAGCTCTCGATGTCGTCGATATAGACGATCTTCTCGGGCTCTTTGTTGATAACGTAAATCGACTGATCCAGCGCCTCATAGCGACGATTCAACATCGGATCGAATGGGGTGTTCTCGCCATCGGCAACGAACTCCTCGATACGGCGGATACCCTCCAAGCCCATATTTTGGGTGATCTCCACAGCGTTGGTACTCCACGGGGTGATCATTTCGCGGCGTGGACCGACGAATTTACCGTCGATACGATCGCTCTTAACGAGCTTTGCGCCCGAGAAAAGCCACTCCAATTTTTCGATTGCCGATTGATCGAACTCTACGCAACTATCCACAGCGTAGATTTTGTCATCTTGTGCAAAAAACAGAACCATAACCTTTTGTTTTATATTGTTTTACTTGTTATATCTCATAAAGTTGTACAAATGCTCGACGATGTAGTCATCGCTTCTGCCGGCGCAGTCGATCACGATCGAGGCACGTTGATAATAGCCCTCGCGCTCCGAGAGCGAACGACTGACAAACTCCGCTACTTCTGCGTCGGTTTTGCCCGTGATCAGCGGTCGTTTCTCTTTGTGACGACACAATCGCGTAACGAGAATTTCGGGCGGCAGTTTGAGGTAAATAGTTGATCCAAACTTATTTAATAACTCCAAATTGCCTTCTCGGCAGGGCGCTCCACCACCCGTTGCGATGATTCGATCGCCCTCCATCGAGCCGAGCTTTGTGATCATCTCACGCTCGCGCTGTCGGAATGCCTCCTCGCCTTCTGTTGCGAATATCTGGGGTATTGTCATCTCGGCTTCGGCCTCAATCGCCTTGTCCATATCGACAAAATCGATCTCCAACCGACGCGCCAATCTGCGTCCGAGCGA
>RHMF01001264.1_pt1 | contig 11527 bp, 14 predicted proteins | sample 5365151 | NCBI WGS metagenome assembly RHMF01 (sample SAMN10266501, study PRJNA497801) | feces metagenome | isolation source: feces | host: Bos taurus | place: China: Prairie of Fairy Mountain | collected 2017-08-14 | reverse complement strand
CAGATCTGCCGCCTGATGAATTTCCCATACAGGCAGATAGCCTGTGTTCTCCGGGGTGTCGTGGACAAATAGGAGGACGATCATAGTTAAGATGACAGCAGGCCTGCTGCATGGGCAGAAATACCTTGGCAGAGGCCTGCTTTTACACAGGAGGCAGAGCTTCATGAAAGCAGACTGGGTATACCGCCGGGGAGATATCTACCTGGCAAATCTGAATCCGTTCAAGGGCTCAGAGCAGGGAGGCAAAAGGCCGGTCGTCGTTCTTCAGAATAATATCGGCAACAGGCACAGTTCCACCCTGATCATAGCGCCGATCACGTCCCGGGTCGAAAAGAATACCAGGCAGCCGACGCATGTAAATATCGGCAGGATCGGTTATAACCATGTTCTGTCTGTGGTTCAGCTCGAACAGATACGGACCATAGACAAGCAGCGGGTGATCCGGTATTTCGGAAGAATAGACCGGAGCATGATGAAAAAGGTCGAGGAGGGTATGTTGATCAGCCTTGGAATAAAAGGTTTTGACAGAAGAGGTGAATGCATTGGAACCAATCATGACAACAGAAATAGAAGAGCGGGCGAGTGATCCGCCGGCTCCGATTCTGACGCGCTATGTCAATCTCTGTGACAAATACACACTGACGATTGAGGAAGCGGCGGCTTATTTCGGAATCGGGCAGAAAAAGATCCGGAGCCTTGTACAGACACATGAAAACGATGACTTCATTCTGCACGTCGGAGTGAAGGTTTTGATCAAGCGAAAAAAGTTTGAGAATTTTATTGACAGGAGTTCAGAAGTTTGATATGGGAGAGTGATATATGGTATACTCACCATGTCGTAACGAAAGGCTCTCCTGCGAAGGAGGGAAGGCGATGAGTGCAAAGCGGCGGGATAAGAAGAACCGGATCTTGCGCAGCGGAGAGAGCCAGACACAAGATGGAAGATATAAATACACATTTTATGAGGGCGGAAAGCAGAGAGCTTTCTACTCATGGAAACTGGAACCGACGGACCGGCTGCCTGCGGGCAAGAGGGACTGTGTAGCCCTTCGGGATCAGATAGCCGACTACAAACGGCAGCATGACAGAGGCGTTGCCTTTCGGGGCGATGATTACACGGTCTATGAACTGACGCGGAGATATGTCGATCTGAAGCAGAACGTAAAGCATACGACAAGGGCCGGATACAAGACAGTCCTGAAGATCCTGTACCAGGATCCCTTCGGAACCAAACGGATCGATAAGGTGAGAACCATGGATGCGAAGGCCTGGCTCGTGAAACTCCAGCAGGAGGAACACAGAGGCTATTCGTCCATTCAGACGATACGCGGCGTCTTAAGACCGGCATTTGCGATGGCGGTGGAAGATGACCTGCTGGTCAAGAATCCATTCGACTTTATGCTCTGTGATGTGATCGTGAATGACAGCGTCAGGAGGGAAGCCATCACGGCCGCCCAGATGAGAGAGTTTCTCCGGTTCGTTCGGGAAGACAGACATTTCTCCAGGTATTACGACGGCATCTACATCCTATTTCATACCGGAATGAGAATTTCGGAATTCTGTGGACTCACCATTCAGGATATTGATCTGGACAGACGTACCATCAATATCGATCATCAGCTTCAGCGCACTTCGGACATGCAATATATCATAGTTGATTCGGCGAAGACGGATGCCGGTACGCGGATCCTTCCCATGGAGGATGATGTGTACGAGTGTTTCAGCAGAATCCTTGCAGAGAGGAAAAAGCCGAAAGTTGAGCCAATGGTGGATGGAAGGATTGGCTTCCTTTACATGGATAAGAACGGGATGCCCATGGTGGCGATGCACTGGGAAAAGTATTTTCAGCACATCACTGAGAAGTACAACAAGATCTACCGGGTGCAGATGCCCAAGGTCACGCCCCATGTCTGCCGGCATACCTACTGCAGCGAGAAGGCCAAGAAGGGAATGAATCCGAATACCCTCAAGTATCTGATGGGCCATACGGATATCAGCGTCACCCTGAACACCTACACGCATCTGGGACTGATCGATGCGGAGCAGGAGCTGGAACGCATGCAGAGAGAAGTCAAAATGAGTGAGAAGATCGAGCGCCGGAAGCAGCGCAGAAAGTCCTCAGGGGAATGAAAAGGGATGGAAAACCGGTGAAACCGCAAAAATCCAATGTTGATAAAACGCGGTTTTCGGCCTGTTTTTCGGCCCGTTTTATCAACATTTTATCAACATTGAAGTCCAGGATATGCAAGGAGATGCCAGTTTATGCCGGATTTCAATGAAATCGAAAATCGCGGAAACCCGCATAAAATAAGGCAAAACGCGGCATAAGCTGGCAAAAATAAGCATGATAAAAATTTTATTCATTTGCCACGGCAGCATCTGACTAAATGGTCAAAAACCCAGTATTTATGCGGGGTTCAGGCCACCGGGGCAGGACTTTTATCAACGTTTTATCAACATTAGGAAAAGAGCTTTTCGATGCGACAAACAACAGAATATATCTTAGTGAAGGCAGGCGCTTACCGATGAATTCAGTGCGAATGAGAGGTAAGCGCCTTTTTTGCTTCAAAACAGACAACCTATGAATCAGGCCGTCTCCACCTTACTGTGCAGTTTTGTCAAAAATAATAAAAAGTGACAAAACTGCACTTGAAACCGGCAATTACATGCTGTATAGTATAGATGCAGTTACGTCATTTTTTTAGAAAAGTGACAAAACTGCAATATACTGAAGGAGGTGGCAGGGATGAACGAACAAAATCGAATCACAATCTTCTTGAAAGAAAACCCGTCGTTTACCACAAAGGATTTTGTTGGGATGGTAAAAGAATCCCAGGCAGCTTATTCGGACCGGAAGGCATACCGCATGCTGCAGGATCTTCAGGACGACGGTAGGATCATGAAGGTTGGACGCGGACATTATTCAAAAACTTCCTTGAAATCGCCTTATCGTTTCAAGGCATCTTCCCTGATGGATGAGTTGGTCAGTTTGATTGATAAAGAGTATCCGCTGATCACATATCAGACATGGGAGCTTTATCAGTGGAATGAGTTCGTGAACCACCAGCTGGCACATAACGCTTACTTTATCGAAGTGGAAAGTGGGTTGGAGACAACAGTCTTTGATATGCTGCTGGAAAAGTATCCCCGGGTGCTGCTGGATCCTGATATGGAGGAGTATTACCGATATCGCGCGGACGATATGATTATCGTCCAGAAATTGATATCCGGAGCTCCGGCACCACAACCTGGAAGCAAACAGGCTTCACTTGAAAAGCTGCTGGTGGACATATTCAGCCGGAAGCTGACAGGCCAGTTGATCGAGCGGGCTGAGTATCGACAGATATACGAAGATGCATTTGGCAAATATGCGATCAATGAATTGGCACTTTTTCGCTATGCCGGAAGGCGTCATCTTAAATCTGACATCCGAAAATTTATTGAGGATGAGACAAATATAGAGCTGAGATCGGAGGAATGGACATGATTGATAAGAAAATCTATGATCTTGACTATATTCGTGAATTGCAGGCGAGGTACAAGACAGATCCGGGCTTGTTGGAGAGGGTACTTTATGCATTTGGACTTCTTGAGGCGCTCGTTAAGGTAGGGATGAAGTTTACCTTTAAGGGCGGCACAAGCCTGATGCTCCTGTTGGATCATCCAATCAGGCTATCTACGGATATTGACATCATTGTGGATCCGGGGACTGATGTGGAGAGCTACATTGAGCAGGCGGGAACCATCTTTCCCTTCCTGCGAAAGGAAGAGGATATCCGTAAGGGGCGGAACAATATAGAAAAACGCCACTTCAGATTTATCTACTATTCCCCCGTTCGGCAGAGAGAGTTTTACATATTGCTGGATATTGTTTTTATGGAATCTCCGTATGACCAAGTTGTGACAAAGCCCATTCGTAATGATCTGCTTGTCACAGCTCCGGAAGATCTTGTGGTAACCATGCCAACGATGGAATGCATTCTGGGAGATAAGCTGACTGCTTTCGCCCCACATACCACAGGCGTCCTGCTGGGGGCGGGAAAAGAACTGGAGATTGCCAAGCAAATGTTTGATGTAGCCACCTTGGCAGAGCGGATGCAGGATCAGAAGCAGTTTCGTGCGACCTACGACAGAGCTGTTATAGAAGAACTGGCTTTCCGGGGATTGGAATTGGAAAAAGAGATAGTTCTGAGAGACACCATCCGGGCCTGCATCAGCATTATAAGCCGTGGCGAATATGATAAAGAGGACTATGTGGAATACCTGAAGGGTATTCGCGCCCTGACGGATCATATTCTTGGGAAGAAATTTACACCGGAAATCGCTGCTGAAAAAGCATGTTCAGTGATGTGTCTTGCCGCCAGTGCTTTGACACAGACGGATTATCCGAAGATTGCTGATGCAGCAGGATATGCGAAAGAACGTCTTGCTGGCGATCAATATAAGCGCCTCGCTTATATCCGGAAGAGAAATCTTGAAGCATATGGTTATCTTGTGGAAGCTACAAGGATGCTAGAAGGTGTTTAATGTTTATTACATTACATAGCCCGATTAGTATGTTCCTTTTATTGGAATAAACTGATCGGGCTTTTTTTATTTCATGCAAAGGAGGACGTCAGATGAATTATGAGCAGTTTCTGGAACAGATGAAAGAGGATCTGCAGGCCCGGTTTGCCGAAGACCTGCCGCCGGAGCTTGCCGATGTGAGGATCGGGATCCGGAATGTGGAGAAGCTTCAGGGAGAATCCTATCGCGGACTTTCTTTCCGCAGCGGGGACTCCCCGGTCGAGGCCAATCTCAACATGACCGGTGCCTTTCAGGCCTATGAAGCGGGCCGTCCCTATGAGGACATTTTGGAGGAGGTGGAAGCACAGCTTATGAAGGTAGTGGATCATACACCCCAGTTTAATATTGGGGAGCTGACAGACTATGAAGCCATGAAACCGAAGCTGATGATGGAGGTCATTCCTCAGAAGGGAAATGAGGACAGGCTGGAGAATATCCCCCATCAGAAGGTTGAGGATATGGCTCTGATCTATCGAGTTGATATGGGTGACAGCTCCGGCGGTAAGATGACTTCCGTGATTACTAATCAGCAGCTGAAAGCCTTCGGTATCACAGCAGAGCAGCTTCATCAGGACGCCCTTGAGAATGCACCGCTCACCCATCCGGCCTCCCTTCGCTCCATGCAGGAAGTGATGGCGGATATGATGGGAATGAAGCCGGAAGAGATTGCAACAGGGGAACCTATGATGCTGGTGGCTACAGTGGAAGGCTCCTTCATGGGAGCGTCTGTTATTCAGTATCCGGGTTTCATGGATCAGGCGGCTGAGAAGATCGGCGGTGATTTCTTCGTCCTTCCTTCATCCATTCATGAGGTACTCCTGATTCCGGATGACGGAACTCAGGATTATCACGACCTGGCGGAGATGGTACAGACCATCAATGAGACGCAGGTAGCACCGGCAGAGCGGCTTTCGGATAATGTCTATCATTACGACAAAGCTGACCGGGTATTCGAGCTGGCCGATAAGACAGCATCGAGGAAGCTGGCACAGGAAATGGAAAAGAAGGCAGCTGCAAGAGGCGGAGCAGAAAAGAAACCTTCTGTCCTTGAGCAGCTCGGAGAAAAAAAGAAAGAGGCGATGGATCATGCACCGAAAGCAAAAGCATCGGGAAGGACTGCACCGGAAGCAGCCTTATAATTTCACAGGAGCATACCGGAACAAGGGAGCGTTAGAAGCTTATTACAAAAAGCGGATATCGCTCCCTTTTCTTATGCACCGGAGAGGACGGATCACATGAAGAATGGAGAAACAACCTTCCGGAGACAAGAAACGGAGGGATCGGCATGAGTTTTACTGATGGAAGTATGTGTGCCATAGAAGCACTGATGCGGGAGACGCCGGGACACAACCACTATGATGACGGCTGTGACGGCCGGTATCCGGAATGCAGGAACTGCCGATATCACACGCCATATTCCCTTCGCGGCGACTGTGTGTTTGATGAGTGCCCATACCTGGTTCCGGCAGCATCTTCCGGCGGGAGGAAAGGCGGTGGTGGCCGTGGCTGTATTCCGCGTTGAGAAGAATGCCAACTACACGACCATGTGCAATTACCATCTGCGGGACCGGAACCTGAGCCTGAAAGCAAAAGGACTCTTATCCCTGTTTCTGAGCCTGCCGGATGAATGGCATTACAGCACACGGGGCGTTGCCGCTATCTGTAAGGAGGGTGTGGACAGTGTGAATTCCACGCTCCGGGAACTGGAGGAATACGGATACCTGACCCGCAGCCAGAAGCGGCTGGAAAACGGCCGCATGGGTGAGATCGAATATGTGATCTACGAAATGCCGGATGGGGCTGTGCCGGATGCAGACTTTCCGGGTACAGGATCACCGTATACGGAAAATCCGGATACGGCAGAATCGTGTACGGAAAACCCAAGAGAAATAAATAAAGATAGAACAAGTAAAGAAAGATCAAGTACTGAAATAATCAATAAAAGAGAGAGTAAGAGACCGGTCCGCCATCGCTATGGCCAGTACCAGAACGTGCTTCTCTCGGATGAGGAGATGGAAAAAATGAAGAGCGAATTCCCGAATGATTACCAGAGCCGTATTGAGCGTCTGTCGGAGTACATGGCTTCGACCGGCAAGATATATAAGAACCACCTGGCCACGATCCGCAGCTGGGCAAGGCGCGACGGCCAGAAGCCGCAGGAAAAGAAAGCCTATGACCACGGAAACTACCAGTTTTCTGCCGGAGAGAGCTTATGAAAGATCTGCTGGAAGGGTTTTTAAGTAAGCTGGAAACAGAATCCATGCCGAAGGAAGGCGAGTACCTGGGGGAGGACGGTCTGCTCTACTGCGGGAACTGTCATACACCGGTGCAGTGCCGGAAGGAATTCCTTGGGAAGATGCGGACACTTCCCTGCACCTGCAAATGCAGGCAGGAGGAGATGCGCCGGCAGAAGGAAGAGGATGAAGCCAGAGAACGGATGAATACAATCCGGCGTCTGAAATCCACCGGCATTCAGGAACGCCATCTTTTGGACTGGCGGTTCGATGTGGCAGAGGAGACGGACACGATCCGTTGGGCAAAAAACTATGTGGAGAACTGGAGAAAGGTCAGGGCCGAAAACCTTGGCCTTTTACTTTGGGGAGATGTCGGAACCGGTAAGTCCTTTGCGGCTGCCTGCATCGCCAATGCATTGCTGGAGCAGGCCATACCGGTACTGATGACCAATTTCTCCAAAATCCTGAATCAGATGGGAGCCATGTATTCCGAGGAACGCTATCAGTACATCGCTTCCTTCAATCACTATTCCCTGCTGATCATTGATGACCTGGGGATTGAGCGGAGTACGGAATATGCGAAGGAACAGGTCTATGCCGTGATCGACGAGCGTTACAAAGCCAATCTCCCCCTGATCATCACAACCAACCTGACGATCAGCGAGATCCGCAATCCGGACAATGTGGCAGATGCCCGAATCTACAGCCGGGTACTGGAAATGTGTACGCCGGTGCAGGTCGGCGGCAGCGACCGCAGACGGGCCGTCAGCAGGGGCAAGCAGGAAATGGTGAAGGATGTCCTGTTCTCCGGGAAGGGAGGTGAAACCATTTAATGAGCACAAAAGCAACCGTGATCGCCTGTGTCAATCAGAAAGGCGGCACGGGCAAGACCACCACCTGTGAGAATCTTGGCGCAGGGCTTGTGATGAATGGGAAGAAGGTGCTGCTGGTGGATTTTGACCCGCAGGCTTCTCTCAGCATCAGCCTCGGGTATCCAAAGCCGGAGGAGCTGCCTGTGACGATCGCGGACATGATGAAAAAGGTGGTGGATGAAAAAGAAATCCGGCCCGGAGAGGGGATCCTTCATCACGAAGAAGGGATGGATCTGATGCCTTCAAGCATTGAACTCTCCGGCATGGAGGTTGCTCTGGTCAATACGATCAGCCGGGAGACGGTGCTGAAGGAATATCTGGAGAGCGTAAAGCGGGACTATGACTTTGTTTTGCTGGATTGTTCTCCCAGTCTGGGAATGCTGACCATCAATGCCATGGCTGCGGCGGACACCCTGCTGATTCCGGTCCAGGCTTCTTATCTTCCGGCAAAAGGATTGGAGCAGCTGTTACAGACCGTGAATAAGGTCCGGCGGCAGATCAATCCCAGGCTGAAGATTGAGGGAATCCTTTTGACCATGGTGGACGCCAGGACAAACGATGCAAAAGAGATCAGCGAGCTGATCCGGAATGCCTATGGCGGAAAGATCAAGGTCTACGATACAGAGATCCCCCGTTCTGTCCGGGCTTCGGAGATCAGCAAGGAAGGAACCAGTATTTTTAAGCACGATCCCGGAGGGAAAGTAGCGGATGCCTACCGGGAGCTGACGAGGGAGGTGGTGAAGAATGCCGAGAAAAGGCGCAAACGTAACCTTGAGCAGCTACGATGAGATCTTTACCACCGAAGAAGGCAGGACAGAGAGTCAGCAGGAACATGTGCAGATGATTCCGCTCTCAGAACTGCATCCCTTTGAAGGACATCCCTTCCGGGTAGTCGATGACGAGGAGATGCAGAAAACGGTCGAGAGCGTGAAACAGTACGGAGTCCTGACACCGGCGATTGCAAGACCAGATCCGGACGGCGGTTATGAGATTATTTCCGGCCACCGAAGGCTTCGGGCGTCCGAACTGGCCGGCCTGGATAAGCTGCCGGTCATTGTCCGGGAGATGGATGACGACGAAGCCATTATCTACATGGTGGATTCGAATCTTCAAAGAGAGCACATTCTGCCGAGTGAGCGGGCGTTTGCCTACAAGATGAAGATGGATGCATTAAGGCATCAAGGCAAGCGAGTGGATTTAACTTCGTCTCAAGTTGAGACGAAGTTGAGAGCAGACGAAGAAATCGCTGAACAGACAGGACAGAGCCGAGCTCAAGTTCAACGTTATATCCGCCTCACAGAGCTCATCCCCGAAATCCGCGACATGGTGGATGAGAAGAAGATCGCCTTCAACCCGGCGGTGGAGCTTTCTTACCTCAAACCGGAGGAGCAGAGAGAGTTCCTTGATGCGATGGATTATGCACAGACAGCGCCGTCTCTTTCCCAGGCTCAGCGGCTGAAAAAGCTGAGCCAGGAGGGGGAATGTAAGCTGGATACCATGTGCGAAGTAATGAACGAAGTCAAAAAGGATGATATGACCACGATCACGATTCCCCATGATGTGCTGCGGAAGTATTTTCCGAAGTCCTATACACCGCAGCAGATGCAGGATGTGATCGTGAAGCTGCTGGATCAGTGGCAGAAAAAGAGAAACAGAGAACAGGCACGATAAGGAGGACATTTGATATGTGTTACAGAAACGGCTATGGACATACCTGTGACTGCTGCGGGAAAAACGAAGAGCCCAGGAAAATGAGTCAGAGAGAAATGGCCCAGGCGCAGGCGGTTATGGAGTTCCTGAAAATCTGGAACGAAATGATCTCGGCAGTCAGATATGATGACGAGGGGCAGATGCCTTTCATGATCGCAATCACTCCCGGAGAGCCGATGAAGGTCATCACTGAGGATCAGGCGGAGGAGTTTCTTCCCTGCTTCGGAGACGATGAAGTCATCGAGATTGCTCCGGATCTGGATCTTGTCATCAGTTATGACAGGCAGCTCCTGTTTAAGATCGGAGAGCAGAAATATTTGGATGGACCGGCGCTGATCTATGCGGTTGATGAGGAAGGAGACATCATCTCCTTAACAGCATCCGACATCTATCTCACGCAGCAAATGATCGAGAAACGCACCATGTATGTGGAAGAGGAAGACGAGAAGATGCCGGTGCTGTCCCTGAACTGACGGAGGTGCCTATGAAGGAATATGACATCAAAATCACCGAGGTTCTGGAGAAGACCGTGCAGGTGCAGGCAGAGTCCAGGGAGGAAGCGGAGGCAATCGCTTCCGAAAACTGGAACAACTCCATGTATGACATGGATTCTGCCGAGGACTATGCGGATGTCTCTTTCCAGGCCGGTGAAGAAAGGGATATCAGCCCGCCGGAGCTGATGGATGTGCTTTTGGTAAAACCGGGAGAGTATCCGAAACCCGTCCAGATCGGGACGGAGCTGGAAAACCTGCAGGAAGCAGTCGGCGGATATATCCAGTGCGTATACCCGTATGAGGAACCGGTCGGTATCATCTGCAACGAGGAAGGAAAGCTGAATGGCGCTGTTCTGAACCGTGCTCTTTACGGAGAGGATGGAGGCTTGCAGGACATCATCGCAGGGGACTTCCTTGTGGTCGGCCTGACGGAGGATAGCTTCGGATCTCTGACCGATGAGCAGATGAAACGGTTTGAAGCGAAGTTTCATCAGCCGGAGACTTTCGTAAAGATGGGGAAAAGCATTATGGTTCTTCCCATTCCGGAGGATCAGGTGAAGCGGACCATGGCGAAACGGATGAGCCGGGAAGGCCCTGGAAGGGAGGAGTCCCCGAAGGGAGACCATAAGGTGATCCGGTTTCCGGCCGGCCACGAGATGTGAAAGGAGGGATAGGCTTTGCAGGAAGAAGTGGAAAACAGGACTGTAAATCTTGCGGTCACAACAACAAAGCTGACTGCCCGGAGTGTACTGGCCGCCTGCATGAAATACCTCCGGCACCGGGGACTGGTCAAGGAGAAAAAGGCGGCGGAGAAAGCGGCAAAGGCCAAGGAAAACGCGATCCCGCACGGCAAGCAGACGGTAAAGGAACTGATCGGGCAGAATCAGGGCGTTTCCAACATGGATATCGCCAAGACAGATCTTCGAGGGTTCGAGAAGGTCGCCCAGAAGTACGGCGTGGATTACGCCATCCGGAAGGATGCGTCCCAGCAGCCTCCAAGGTATATCGTGTTTTTCAAAGCGAGAGATGCGGATGCACTGACGGCGGCCTTTAAGGAATATTCTGCCGCAGTCATGAAAAAGAAAGACCGGCCCAGCGTCCTGAAAGCCCTGAAGAAGATGAAGGAGCTTGTGGCATCCATCCCGGACAAGGTGAGAAACAAAGATAAGGAGCACACGTTATGAGGATCGATACAAAGAAACTGAAACGGCTGTTCCTTTTGAATTTCCCCTATATCTTTGTCGGGCTGATTGCTACGAACCTGGGGGAAGGCTGGCGGCTGGCGGAAGGAGCGAATTCATCGGAGAAGCTGCTTTCCTTTATGACGACGCTGCCGATTGCACTGCAGAATCCGCTCCCCAGCTTTCATCCCCTGGATCTTCTGATCGGCCTTGGGTGCGGGGCGGCGCTCAGACTGGCGGTGTACCTGAAGGGTAAAAATGCAAAGAAGTACCGCCATAACACGGAGTATGGATCCGCCCGCTGGGGGACACACAAGGACATCGAGCCGTTTATGGACGAGAAGCCGGAAAACAACATCATTCTGACGAAGACGGAGGGACTGACCATGAGCAGCCGCCCAAAAAATCCGGCCAACGCCCGGAACAAGAACGTTCTGATCGTTGGCGGCAGCGGCTCAGGTAAAACTCGC
>RHMF01001981.1_pt1 | contig 11533 bp, 7 predicted proteins | sample 5365151 | NCBI WGS metagenome assembly RHMF01 (sample SAMN10266501, study PRJNA497801) | feces metagenome | isolation source: feces | host: Bos taurus | place: China: Prairie of Fairy Mountain | collected 2017-08-14 | reverse complement strand
ACAGTTCGGGCGTAGCATTGGCACCAGTAGGCATATTGGGATAGTTGGTCCACATGAGCTTCACACGACTGAGATCCATACGCTCCAGTGTATCGAAGTCGGGCATCCAGCCGTTCTCCTCCTTGAGGTCGTAGTGCACCACCTCGGCGCCGAGCAGACGGCTCAGCGAGGTGTAGGTGGGGTAGCCAGGATTGGGCACGAGTACCTGTTCGCCTGGGTTCACGAAGGCAAGTGTCACGTGCAGTATGCCCTCCTTGGAGCCTATGAGGGGCTGTATCTCACTCTTGGCATCGAGTTCTACACCATACCAACGCTTGTAGAAGCGTGCAAAGGCTTCGCGCAGCTCGGGGATGCCCACATAAGGCTGGTAGCCATGTCCGTCGGGGTTGTGTGCCTCGGTGGTCTCTACGGTCTCTTCCGAGGGCGGCATATCGGGGCTTCCTACGCCCAAACTTATCACCTGCATGCCGGCAGCGTTCATGGCAGCTACCTCCTTGAGTTTGCGCGAGAAGTAGTACTCGCTTACCGACTCGAGGCGCTGTGCTGGCTGTATCGCGTATGTCTTGATTGCTTCGTTCATATTCCTTATATATATTTAATAAGTAAGTCCCGCTATTGCTGAGCGGGACTTGCGTGTATCTTTTATTATATATCTTACATAACTATTTGTTGCTACATAACCTATCCCGCTCTACTTCGTGCTAAAGTAAAAGTAAAAATAGGTGTAATATGTAAAGCCAAAGTTGTGCATTGCTTACAAATTCATCTTTGTTGAGTGCAAAGTTAATCGTTTTTTTATAAACTCGCACGTTTGTGCGATATTTTTTCAAAAAAACTTTATTTTAGATGATCTTTTATCCAGTACATCTGGTTGTGCCTTGTCTCTGTTGACACCCAATGCTCGTTGATGGGCGTGATGAGCGCTTCCTTCGGTGCCGTGATACTGTTGTATACAGCATAGCTCGTGGTGGCCGGACAGGTGTTGTCATTGTAGCCCCACGTGAGGTAGGTAGGCACGGTGAGTTGTTTGGCAAAGTTCACCACATCGTAGTAGGCTAATACCTTAACCTTTTCCTTGGTCAATTGTTCATTGCTTCTTATTAGATGAGGGTAGCCGCCGCACTGGTCGTGCAGGTAGCCTTCCATATCGCTCAAGGCAGGGTGATTGGCCACACATTGGGTGATACGCTTGTCGAGGCCGGCCGTGATGATGGCCAAGGCTGGCCAAGGCTCCTCCTTGGCTACCGCCCTGTGCAATGAGGTTCTTGCCGTCCCATTCGGGGAGCGAAGTGAGGTAGTCGAGAGCACGCACACAAGCCATATACACCTTACGCATATAGTAGTTCTCCCGGTTGTCGAGGCCATTGACGAGGTACCCATTATCGCTGCTTGAGAAGGCTGCGCTAATCTCCTTGTAGGTGGCGGCATCCAAGTTGGGGCGTATGCCATGTATTTCCATATTGAAGCAGATGATGCCGTTCTCGGCAAAGTACATCGTCTTCAATGGGTCCATGGGCTTGATGCCTGCACCAGGTGGGTTGAACACCACGGGATAGGTGCCCTTGGCCTTGGGTTGGGTGAGGTAGCCATATACATATTGTCCCTTGCGGTAGCATTGCAGCTTGATGAGGTAGCAATCGACCTTTTCGTTACTGTATTCGGGCACGAAGGTGCGCTGCACCGTCATCGGACATTTGGCGGCCTCCTCTTTAGTGCGTGTCCAGAACTCCTCGAAGTCGGTAGGCATCTTCACTGTGGGCACTATCTTTTCGGGCGAGAAAGCCACCTTCACGTGATGCTTGTATTGCTTGCCACCGTGCTTCACCGTGAAGCGGCAATCGCGGAATCCAGGTTTCTTCATTGTTCCCATCGATAGGGTAGCGCGCCCGTTCTTCAGAGTTAGCGTACCTTTGGTATCGGCAGGCAGCAACTCGGGGCCAATCTCGTAGCTCACCTCTGCGCCATCATAAGGTACTCCATAAGCAAACACTTGCAGGTCGATGCGTGCATTCTCTCCCGTGCGGTAGTTCCAGTCGGCGTGATCGGGAACAGCCACGAAGCGTACGTCGCTTTGGTGGATTTGGTTCTGAGCAATTCCCGTAATATACATTATTAGGGTTGCACATAGACATAAAAGCTGTTTCATACTACTATCATTTATGGTTGTCATATGCAAATGTACATTAAAAATATCAATACTCAATAAGCGATTGTCAATTTTAATGCGTAATTTTGCATCCATTATGATTAGCATTGAGAACCTAAAGGTGGAATTTGGCGCCACGCCGTTGTTTCAAGGAGTCAGTTACATAATCAATCCGAAAGACCGCATAGCCTTGGTGGGCAAGAATGGGGCAGGCAAGTCGACCATGCTCAAAATCTTGGCAGGGCTGCAACAACCTACCGACGGTACGGTAAGTATGCCCAAGGATATCTCGGTGTGTTATCTGCCGCAGGTGATGAAGTTGGCCGATGAACGTACCGTGCGTGAGGAGACCGAACGGGCCTTTGCTCATATTAGCCGACAGAAAGCGCTGCTTGATAGACTGGCAGCCGAGTTGGCCGATCGTACCGATTATGAGAGTGAAGCATACCACGAACTCATAGACCGCTTTACCCGTGAGAACGAGCGCTTCCAGATTATCGGTGGAGCTAACTATCATGCCGAGATGGAGCAGACGCTCTGTGGATTGGGCTTTCGGCGCGAAGACTTTGACCGTCCTACCTCGGAGTTCTCGGGTGGATGGCGCATGCGAATTGAATTGGCCAAGCTGTTGCTACAGCATCCCGATGTGCTGTTGCTGGACGAGCCTACCAACCATCTCGATATCGAGAGCATACAGTGGCTCGAGGACTTTTTGGCACGCAACGGAAAGGCGGTAGTGCTCGTGAGCCACGACCGCGCCTTCATCAATAATGTGACCAACCGCACCATTGAGATTACTTGTGGCACGATACATGACTACCGTGTGAAGTACGACGAATATGTAGTGCTGCGCCGCGAACGTCGTGAGCAACAACTCCGTGCCTATGAAAACCAGCAGAAGGAGATTGCTGATATCACCGATTTTATAGAGCGATTCCGCTACAAACCTACTAAGGCAATACAGGTGCAGAGCCGCATCAAACAGCTGGAGAAAATGGTGCCTGTGGTCATCGATGAGGAAGACCGTAGTACCCTGCGCCTCAAGTTCCGCCCCGCTCAGCGCAGTGGTAGTTATCCGGTAATTTGCGAAGATGTGGCGAAGTGCTATGATGGGCACTTGGTTTTCAAAGATGCTAACCTTACTATCCATCGGGGCGAGAAGGTGGCCTTCGTGGGCAAGAATGGTGAGGGTAAAACTACGCTTGTCAAGTGTATCATGGGTGAGATTCCTTATGAGGGGAAACTCACTCTCGGCCATAATGTGGAGATTGGCTATTTTGCACAAAATCAGGCACAGCTACTCGATGAGAACCTCACCGTATTTGATACTATCGACCGTGTTGCCGTGGGTGACATACGTCTTAAGATACGTGATATATTGGGCGCCTTCATGTTTGGTGGAGAGGCGTCGGAAAAGAAGGTGAAGGTGCTCTCGGGTGGTGAGCGCAGCCGCTTGGCTATGATAAAGTTACTGCTCGAACAGGTGAATCTGCTTATCCTTGACGAGCCTACCAATCATCTCGATATGCGTTCTAAGGATGTGCTCAAGGAGGCTATCCGTGAGTTCGACGGTACGGTCATCCTTGTGAGTCACGACCGTGAGTTTCTTGACGGCCTCGTCACCAAAGTTTATGAGTTTGGCGGTGGTAAGGTAAAGGAGCATTTGGGCGGTATCTATGAGTATTTGGAGAAAAAGGGAGGGAATAGTTTGGATAGTCTGAATGTTCAGAGTGCTCAGAAGACTCCGAACTCACCGAGTTCTCCAGAACCGCAGAAGACGGGTGCCATTGACTACGCTGCCCGTAAAGAGCAGGCCAAGGCACAGCGTAAACTGCAGAAGCGCGTAGAGGAATGCGAGAAACGCGTAGCCCAAATAGAAACAGAGTTGAAAGAATTGGAGGAGTGGATGGCTACCCCAACGGGTGCTGCCAATGTGGCCCTCTTTGAGCAATATGCCCGCCTGAAAACTATGCTGGCCGAAGCCGAGGCCGAGTGGGAAGAGGCAATGATGGCATTGGAAGAATGATACTCCTATAATCTATACAACAGTAAAAAAGGTGGGGTGAGAAATAATAGTTCGGGAAATTCATAATTTTTAAGAAAAGTTTCTCCAATTAAACATTATTGCTTACTTTTGCCATTAATTAAAAACATAATCACACTATCATCTATAATAATGAGTACGAATAGACCTTTTATGGTATTCTCAGGCACAAAGTCGAGATACCTTGCAGAGCAGATTTGTGAAGAGTTGGGTTGCAAGTTAGGTAATATGATTATCACACACTTTGCCGATGGTGAGTTTGCTGTTTCATACGAAGAGTCGGTACGTGGTGCCGATGTTTTCTTGGTGCAGTCTACCTTCCCTAATTCCGATAATTTGATGGAGTTGCTCTTGATGATTGATGCTGCCAAGCGTGCCTCGGCTCACAGCATCATTGCCGTGATGCCTTATTTCGGCTGGGCCCGTCAGGATCGTAAGGACAAACCCCGTGTATCTATTGGTGCCAAGTTGGTGGCTGATTTGCTCAGTGTAGCGGGTGTTAACCGTATCATCACCATGGACCTCCATGCCGATCAGATTCAGGGCTTCTTTGATGTTCCTGTTGATCACCTTTATGCATCGAATGTGTTTGTACCCTACATTCAGTCGCTCAATATCGATAATCTCGTGATTGCTACTCCAGACGTGGGCGGAAGTAAGCGTGCCAGCACCTATTCCAAGTATCTGCACGTGCCCCTTGTGCTTTGTCATAAGACACGTGCTAAGGCTAACCAAGTGGAGTCTATTCAGATTATTGGCGATGTGGCAGGCAAGAATGTTGTTCTTATTGATGATATCGTTGATACAGCTGGCACTATTTGTAAGGCTGCCGATGTTATGTTCGAGGCAGGCGCTAAGTCTGTACGTGCCATTGCATCGCATTGCGTGATGTCAGGACCTGCTCCTGGTCGTGTTGAGGTATCTAAACTGGAGGAAATCGTGTTTACCAACAGTATTCCCTTCAATAGAGACTGCAACAAACTTAAGCAACTCTCTATCGCTCCAATTTTTGCTGAGACTATTCGTCGTGTGATGTCAAATGAATCAATCAGTTCACAATACATTATTTAAACTATAATATGAAGAAATTAGGATTAATGGCTATGGTTGCCTTGATGATGGTAGCCTGCCAAGACAAGAATGCATACACCATAACTGGTACATTTGATGCAGCCCAAGAGAATGATTCGGTAAGCCTACAACTCGTAGAGGGCCGCAAGCTGGTAGATCTCCAGAAGGTCCCCGTGGTGAATGGTAAATTTGAGTTCAAGGGCCTAGCCGACAGTGTGCAATTGGCGGCTGTGACCATCGGCGATGCTTTCTGTCAGTTGTTCCTCGAGCCAGGACAGATTAATGTTGACCTCAAAGCCAATCAGATGTCATTTGCCCTTGGCACGCCCAACAACAATGCTTATGAGGCATTCATGTCAGACATGAAGGCTCTTGAGGATGAATATGCCGAAATTGCAAAGAAGGCGCAAGACCCCGAACTCTCTGATGCTGAGAGAAACGAAATCAAGAAACAAATGGGCGAATTTGAAGATAAGTACGTTCAGGCAATCAAGAACAGTATCACTGATAATGCTGGCACTTATTTTGGACTCAACAACCTCACCAATAGTTACTACTACTACAACCCCGAGGAACTTGCTCCCGTGCTTGAGAGCTATTTGGCTGCTTTCCCCACTAATGCACGTCTGCAGCGTATCAAGGCTAACAATGACCTCTCGCTTGAAACAGCTGTAGGCAAGCAGTTCAAGGACTTCGAGATGGCCGATGTCGATGGTAATATGCACAAACTCTCTGAGTATATTGCTGCTAATGAGGTAACACTCGTTGACTTCTGGGCAAGCTGGTGTGGTCCCTGCCGCCAAGAAATGCCTGCCGTAAAGGCCGCATATGAGGCATATAAGGACAAGGGATTCGGTATCGTAGGCGTGTCGCTTGACAATAATAAGGAGGCATGGGTGAAGGCTATTGCCGACCTTGGCATCGAATGGCCGCAAATCTCTGACCTGCAGGGGTGGAACTGCGCTGGCGCCAAGCTCTATGGTGTAAACTCGATTCCTGCTACCGTACTCGTAGCCAAGGATGGTACCATTTTGGCAAAGAACCTTCGTGGCGAAGCTATTCAGGAAAAATTAGCAGAAGTGTTGAAGTAATCTCAATTTGTAGACAGATAGGGTAGGGGGAGCCGAGTGCTCTCCCTACTTTTTTGTGCTGCCAAGTGAAGCGTACATGAAAATGTGCTTAAAAACAATATTTGTCGTAACGGGAATGTTGAAATTTATATGTATTTTTGCAAACCTATAATAAAGTGTTATTGTGCTATGAAAAAGTTTGCTAAAATTACAGGTGTTGTACTGGCATGTCTGTTGGGAGTGCTCATCGTAGTGCCCATCGCATTCCAGGGTAAGATTAAGGAGATTGTTATCAGTGAAGGCAACAAGCTGCTGAATGCCGAGTTCGGGTTTGATGACCTCGACATCAGCCTGCTCAGGGAGTTTCCCAAAGCATCAGTGGGCCTCGAAGGATTTTGGCTTAAGGGCGTGGGCGACTTTGCCGCCGACACGCTGGTGAGAGCCGGCGACGCCGAGGTGGCAGTGAACGTGATGTCGATATTCGGCAACAGCGGATTTGACATTACCAAGATACTGCTCAAGGACACCTATGTGAAAGCCATCGTACTGGAGGACGGCAGACCCAACTGGGATGTGATGAAGCCCTCGGACGAAGAGGAAGAGGAGGACACCACGGCAAGCAGCTTCCGTATATTATTGAAAAAGGTGACGGTGGACAATCTGAACATCATCTACGACGACCGTGAGGGAGGGATGTATGCCGACATTGCCGACTTCAATGCCACATGCTCGGGCGACATGGCTGCCGACAACACGCTGCTCGACCTTCAGGCAAGCATAGCGGCCCTCACCTTCCGTATGGACGGAGTACCCCTGCTGAGCAAGGTACGCATGGAGGCCGACCTCAACGTAGACGCCGACCTGGCCAACAGCAAGTTTACCCTCAAGGAGAACACCCTATCCATCAATGCCATACGAGCAGCCATCGACGGATGGGTAGCAATGCCCGAGGGAGCACCCATGGATATGGATATCAAGCTCAACACCTCGGACATCAACTTCAAGGAGATACTCTCGCTCATACCGGCCATCTATGCCAAAGACTTTGCCGACCTCAAGGCCGAGGGTAACGTGAACTTGCAGGTTTATGCCAAGGGCAAGCTCGAGGGCGACAGCATAGTGCCGCAGTTTGAGGCTGCGCTTAAGGTCAAGGACGGCAACTTCCGCTACCCTGCCCTGCCTGCAGGCATCGATGACATACAGGTACTGGCCAAGGTGAGCAACCCGGGTGGAGACATCGACCTCACCGAGGTAGATGTAGAGCAGTTTAGCCTGCAGATGCTCGACAACCCCTTCAGCATCACAGCCCAAGTGAAGACACCCATCAGCGACCCCGACTTTGCCGTAGCTGTCAAGGGCACATTGGACTTGGGTGAGGTGAAGAATGTGTATCCCCTCGAGGACATGGCACTGAATGGAGTGCTGAAGGCTAATATGAGCTTAGGAGGCCGCCTGTCGTACCTCGACAACGAGCAGTATGAGCGCTTTGCCGCCAATGGCGACATCAGCTTGCGCAACATGCAGCTGCAGATGGAAGACATCCCCGAAGTGAAGATAGAGAAGTCTACCCTATCGTTCACTCCGCGCTACCTCAACCTGAGTGAGACCCAAGTGCTCATTGGCGAGAACGACCTGACGGCCGACTGCCGATTTGAGAACTACATGGCCTTTGCCCTCAAGGGAAAGACGCTGAAGGGGCAGCTCAACCTGAAGAGCCGCCACATGAACCTCAACGACTTCATGGGAGGCGATGAGGAGGCAGCAGAAGAGCAGCCCACAGAGCAAGAAGACACTGCCACTGAAGCAGAGGAGGAAGGCGGAGTAATCGTAGTGCCTGAGAATATCGACTTCAACATGAACGTGGATATGGCTGAGATCATATTTAATGAGATAAACCTGCGCGACCTCAAGGGTAGGCTGAAGGTGAAGGATGGCACAGCCGACATGAGCAACCTCTCGGCCAACACCATGGGTGGCTCGGTAGTCATCAATGGCGCCTACTCTACCGCACAGAACCCCAACGAGCCTGAGCTGGATGCGGCATTTGCACTGAATGGCCTCTCGTTTGCACAGACTTTCAAGGAGCTGGCACTGGTACAGAAGATGGCACCCATATTTGAGAACCTGGGCGGAAACTTCTCGGGCAAGATTGCCGTAGACACCAAGCTCGACAGTGTGATGTCGCCACAGCTGAGCACACTCACCGCAAGCGGAAGTCTCAACACACGCGACCTCAACCTCTCGGGCGTAGATATCATAGACAAGATTGCCGACGCTACCAAGCGCGAGGAACTGAAGGATATCACCGTGAAGGATCTGAACGTGGACTTTACCATCAAGGACGGACGTATAGCCACAAAGCCCTTCGACATCAAGATGGGTAACACAACCCTGAGCCTGAACGGTACTACCGGACTGGACCAAACCATCGACTATGCCGGTAAACTGAAACTGCCCGAGGGAGCGGCCAAGGGTATCAGCACCATAGACCTGAAGATAGGCGGCAAGTTCAGTTCGCCCAAGATTACGATAGACACCCAGAGTATGGCCAAGCAGGCCGCATCGGCAGCTACCGACAAAGCGCTTGAAGCTGTAGGACAGAAGTTGGGCATCGACATCAGCAATGCCGAGAAGCAGAAGGAGGAACTGGTGAAAACAGCACAGCAGGCGGCACAGAAACTCGTCGCCGAGGCCGAGAAGCAGAAAGCCTCACTGGTGGAAAAGGCGGGCAGCAACGCCATCAAGAAGCTGGCGGCCGAGAAGGCGGGCGATGCACTCATCGCCGAAGCCAAGAAGCAGGGCGACAAGCTTATTGCCGAAGCAGAGAAGAAAGGTGACGAACTGATAGCAAAAGCTAAGGAAAATAAATAAACTATTACCATAATAAATGAAGAAAGCTCTATTTATGCTGCTTGCACTTCTCTGTACAGTAGCAACAACACAAGCAGACGACCTACCCGCATTCCCCGGAGCTGACGGCTATGGACGCTACGTGACTGGCGGACGCGGAGGAAAAATACTGCATGTGACCAACCTCAACGACAGTGGAGAGGGCTCGCTCCGCTGGGCAGTAACTCAAAGTGGCGCCCGCACGGTAGTATTCGACGTATCAGGTTCCATAGAGCTGAAGTCGCGTCTCAGTATCAAGAACGACAATATCACCATTGCTGGACAGACGGCCCCTGGTGATGGTATCTGTATCAAGAATTACAATGTGAATATCAGTGCCAACAATGTCATTGTGCGTTATATCCGTTGCCGTATGGGCGACGAGTGCGCTACCGAGGATGATGCCATGACAGGCACCAACCGCACGGGAGTCATTGTCGACCACTGCTCTATGAGTTGGAGTACCGACGAATGCGCTTCATTCTATGGGAACAAGGAATTTACCCTACAATGGTGCCTCATCAGCGAAAGCCTTAACACCTCCGTACATGGCAAGGGAAGCCATGGATATGGTGGTATATGGGGAGGCGAGGGAGCAACGTTCCACCACAACCTTATTGCGCATCACAAGAGTCGTACTCCACGTCTCTGCGGAAGTCGCTACACGGGACGTCCAGATGATGAACGCGTAGACTTGCGCAACAACGTATTCTATAACTGGGGTCCCACAAACGGCGGATACGCAGGTGAAGGAGGCTCATACAACTTCGTCAACAACTACTACAAGCCTGGTCCCTCTACAGCTACGAAGAACAGTCTCGTTCACCGCATATTCTCGCCCAATCCAGACGATGGAAGCAATACCAATGCTGCCGGTGTATGGGGACAGTTCTATGTTGACGGCAATTATTTTGACCCTACTTGCCCCGACCTAAGCAGTACAGCTTTGAACAACATTGCCCAAGTGAATGCCAACAATCGCGACGGTATACACCCTACGACGACTGCTCCAGCCAACCTGCACGCCTACACACCTTTTGAGGTAGCTGCTATCAACCAGCACTCTGCAGCCAAGGCCTACGAGAAGGTACTGATGCACGTAGGAGCTTCATATATGCGCGATGCCATAGACCTGCGCATCATCACCGAGACTGCTACTGGTACCTATACTTACGAAGGTTCAAAGGGAAGTACAAAGGGAATCATCGACTCTCAAGCAGACACTGAGGGCTACATCACCTACAAGCAGACAGCACGCTTGCGCGACACCGACAATGACGGAATCCCTAATGCTTGGGAAACAGCCAATGGACTTAATCCCAAGAGTGCAGCCGATGCTACAAGGGAATTCCCTAACGGAGGAGGATACACTGCTATTGAGGTATATATCAACGCATATTACCAAGGATTGTCTTGCTGAGACGGAAGTGGAGAGCAACGAATTTTTCCCGGAGTTCGTACAGCCTGAATATACTAGCGATGACTATTATGTAGATGGGGAAGAGCCTGAAGATCCGGAAGAGGAAGAGAACCCTGCCATAACTACTTCAGTAGTTCTTGCAGCCTCTACAAGCACGGACGGGAACTGGGGATTTGCCAAAGGATATAGTATATCAAATTCCTCTAATAAAGGTTATAGTGTTGGCAAAGAGGATGGTGTCAAGTATTCGCGCAATGTGGAATACACCATCAACTTACCAAAGGGCATCGAGGTTACTGCCATGGACTTCACCGGCTATTGCAACTACGATGATGCTGATGGTTACATTGCTCAACTGGGAAGCACTACATATAGCAGCGCCGACTACGTATTCCCGCGCAAGGATAGTGAGGGCAATTACAAAGTTGTATCGCATAGTGTGACACTGCCCGCTCCGATACAAGGTACACTACCCATCAAGTTCTCCGGGCAGCAAGTGGTAATGGTCATCACTCTATGGACTCGCAGCACGACTGGCATAGAAACAATCGTTCAGATGCCAGCCATCACCCCCGTCAACATCTACAGCATTACTGGCCAGCTCGTACGAAAGCAAGTACATCCAGGCGAAGCATTCTTGGGCTTGCCCGCAGGCATCTATATCATAGATGGGAAGAAGGTATTCTGGAACAACTATTGATAGTCCGCCAATAGAACTCAAGCCGCCCGCCACACCAAGTGTGACGGGCGGTTCTATTCTTGGAAAAGGCCTTTTATATCAGCTGATATAATATTATCTGTTCTATTTCTTTAGCTTGATGCTGCGTGAGATATCATCCAACGCCCATCTTACCAGGTAAGTACCGCTGGGCAGATTTGCCACCGACTGGCGT
>RHMF01001262.1_pt1 | contig 11545 bp, 16 predicted proteins | sample 5365151 | NCBI WGS metagenome assembly RHMF01 (sample SAMN10266501, study PRJNA497801) | feces metagenome | isolation source: feces | host: Bos taurus | place: China: Prairie of Fairy Mountain | collected 2017-08-14 | reverse complement strand
GGCGGCTTTTGATGCCGTCCTAACCGTCGGGGAAGGGCTAGTCCAAAACGCGCCGCAGTTGATATCGTCGGCAATCACGCTGATGGTCACGCTCGGCACGGGGCTGGTCAATGGCTTGCCACAGGTCTTACAGCGTCTGCCGACAATCATCGTCGGCATTGTCAATGCCCTAGTCGGCGCAGCTCCGCAGCTGATGCAAGCAGGTGTCACGCTGTTGACGGCGATTGTCCGCAACCTGCCGGCGATTATCAGCGGAATCGTCCGCGCCGTGCCGCAGATCATCAGTGGAATTGTCAGTGCCTTCACTGGCGCGATTGGTCAAATGGTCACCGTCGGCAGTCAGCTTCTCGCCGGTATTGGGCGCGGCTTGATCCAAGGCGTGAAAGGCGTCATTAACTCGGCGAAAGAAGCCGCCGGGCAGGTGCTTGGCGCGATTAAGGGATTTTTCGGGATTCATTCACCAAGTTGGATCACCCGTGGATTTGGTCTTCTGCTCGACGAAGGTCTTGGCGTCGGCATCACACGTGGAATCCGTGGCGTTGTCACAGTGGCAAAAGGCGCGGTTGGCCAAGTGCTTGACGCACTGACACCCAACAGCAAGCCCGTGATTGACATCGGCGTTGCTGTCGACAAGCCCGAGTCAGAACTTTCCAACACGGCAAAAATCGCCAAGGCCGCTGCCACAAGCACGGCAAATCCGAGGGCAACTGCCGAGCAAAACGAGGCGCGGGAAATCATCCGCTTACTCGGCGAGCTGATCCGCATCGTTGACGGCAAGCGGCTTGTGGTTGACGGTCAGTCGCTTGCCATGCGGCTGACGCCGATCATCAACTCTAACCTTGGCGAGGTCGCCGCGCAGCAGGAAAGGGAGGTATATGCATGACGGAACGCTACTGGCCGCGCCTTGCGGCGCACGGTGTGAGTTTCAATAGTCATCACACATGGCGCGATTGGGGGATGCTGCCGCAAGACGGCGTCCCCATCGTCAGCCCGCCGCCGCCGAAGCTTAACCTTTTAGACGCCCCCTTGGTTGATGGCGTCATCGATCAGACGCTGATCCCGATGGGCAAGATATATTACGGCGTCCGTGAGGGATCATGGACGTTTCAGCAGGTGGACAAGTCGCGCGACTGGCCGACGCTTTACGCGGAGGTTTTGACCGTCTTAAACGGCGGCTTGTGCGCGGTCATCCTGGATGATGATCCGTACTGGGTTTACACGGGACATGCCTGGGTTGATCAGGTCACGTCGTCGGGGATCCTCGCCACGATCGTGATCAATTGCAAGCTGCAGCCCTATAAGGCGCAGTCCTACTACTTGGATGAGGAGTGGAATTTTGACGATATTATTGAGAGTAATCTTAACTTTGCTCCCTTGGCGTTTGAGGTGGGCAGCTCGGACTCTGATCACGTCTCACTCATCGTCTACGACGAAAAAGTCCCGCGGACGATCGTCAATCCGACAGGGCAGACGCTGACCATGTCATCAGCAACCAGCGCCCCGATCAGGATGACGGTTGACGCCTCGACGACAATTTACTTTGATGGCAACACCTATGACGCCACGTCATCAAGCGTCCCCACGATCCAACTGCCACCCGGAAAAAACGTCCTTTGGTTTGACTCGGCAGACGCCAATGTCACCGTATCCTACAATCTCCCCGAGGTGCTGTGATGGCGATTTTTGACATTTACGCCGATTCAACCAATATTTTTACAGGCGGTCAGCAGATGACATTGATCGACCCCGTCTTGACTCAGAACGTTAGCGCGGCGTCAACGTTAAATTTCACAATGTCGCACAATCACGTCTTCCACGACACCCTGACGCCTTACGGGACGACGATTAGGGTCATCGAAGACGGAGCAACACGGTTTTATGGCCGTGTCGCGTCGGTCAAACGCGACGCCTACAACAACCTGACGGTACATTGCGAGGATTGCTTAGCCTGGCTAAACGACGTCCCTCTCCGCGCATCATCCCAACCGCTACACAGTGACCCGATCGACTCCGCGACGTACTGTCAGGAGATCATCGACTACTACAACCAGCAGGTCGGATCGACATATCCTTCTACCGCTTACACGCGACAGATCACCGTCGCCGCGCTGCCAGACACGGGAGTCGGATTGAAAACAGGGCGCGAGTGGAAGGACAAGACGGTTTTTGAGGCACTGGCTGAGGAGTGTAAAGACGTCTTAACCAACGGGATCATGTTTTTCCGCGGCAAATCGATCCGCATCGTCGAGCTGGCGTCCTACATGTCAGGGCTGACCGCCCTGTCACAGAGGATTGAGGCGGGCAAAAATTTGATGGACATCAGCATCAACAGCCGCGAGCTATACACGTCGGTTTACGCTGTCGGCGACGGTGTGACGCTGATTAAACCAGCTGGCGCGACACACCTTGCAAAATATGGCTATATCTGTAAAAAAGTAGAATTTAAGAATGCCACATCATCGTCGATGTTAAACGTCCTTGCTACCGCGTGGATCGCGAATCAGCCGCTTGCCGACGGAGCATATGACATCGACGCCAAAGCAATCGACCTGCACTATACCGACCAGACGCAGGAGACGTTTGATGTCGCACGGAAGGTCATCTTGGACGGATCACCGTGGGGTATCGGACAGGTGACAATGCCAATATCCCAAGTAGTCACACATCTAGATACTGGACAGCGCGAGATCACGCTGTCAACATCAATCAAACCAAAACGGCAGATCACCTTGCCGTGGCAGGAATATGTAAGGAGACCGAGCTGATGGCAACCTACAACAGCTTTCCAATTGACATCTCTCCGCAGGTCGCCAAGATCATGACGGCGACCAAGGGTGAGGAAGTCCGCAAGGCGATATGCGACGCTTTACACGCCTTAAACCGCGAGTCATGGGGCGGCGACATCGTCAACATTGCATGGCGCGGCAACTCGATCGCGCAGCCTAGCGACTGCGGCATCTACGGCAGACGGTACGGGAACTTGATCCATGTTTGGGGCAGAGCATATGGTACGATCGCCGTCACGACTACGGCAATATTTACGATACCAGCGTCTTTGCTTGACTCCGCGCTGACTGACACGGAGACGGAGCGGATCGCCTGCGCTCCGCGCTTTGTGCCGTCAATCGTCGGCACGGCGGCGTCTGGCACGGTTGGGACATCATCAACCCAGATGCAGCTTAAGGTTGACGCTTTCGGAAACGTCACAAACGTCGGACGGTCGACGTCGTCAACAAACTATACCTCGTTTGATTTTTGGCTCGACGTGGACGTCGATGAAATTGAAACATAAGGAGATGAACTATGCAGAAAGTTAAAAGGATTACGCTTAACGGTGACTGGATGAATGTTGCCTTTGATGGTATCGCATGTTCCTCGTGGTTTGTTAAAAATTTTTCGAGCGATGACATCTATGTGTCGCTTTGTGAGTGCATTCGCGACACGGATGCCTGTTTCTGCGTCCCGTCGAAGCTCGCAGAGGAAGTTTTTATCTCGACCGAGATGGTCGAGAGGACGGACGGAATCTGGATCAAGGGAAGCGGCGACGTTGAGGTTGAGGCAATCAGTTGGAGGCCGACAATATGAATAAAAAAATCATGTTCCCACTTACCGCGCAAGGCGACGGCATAGATGCCGCTATCGCCGCGGCCGTTGACGGCACTAACACGACACGGCTGTGGGAGCTTTGGCTCAGTTTTAATCTCGGCAACTCCCCACGCTATAAAATCCTTGAGAAATTCGCGAGGATCGTCGCTGGGCAGTGGAAAAAGACATACACACTAAAAGCATACTCAGCCGCCTCGGACATCGGCACGACCACGATCACGCCGATGGATGACCTAGCAGGACGCTCCCCCGCGCAGCTTTGCACGGAGATGACCACTCCCGTCACGGACTGGGCAGACGAAGATCCGATGACGTGGTACGTCCGCGCTAACGCCGTCAGCCTTGCAGATGGATCGATGGACATTTTGGCCTTTGAAGGTGAAGACACTTTCGACCTTGGTGGCGACATCGCCCCAGTTTACGCGTTTTCCATCGCGCAGCTTTTAAAAAAGGCGACAGACGGTGACTTTAGTCTTCTTTCCATCCGTGTCGCAGAAGCAGACGGCTTCGTACCGGACGCGGGCGATATCGCCCCCGACAACACGCGCCGCTTGCTCTCGTGGCATCCTTGCTTTGGTGGCGGCCTGACTGCTGACGGCAAGCTAACGTCCGGCGCGGGTAAAAAGCCGTATCTTTTCGCCTCGGCAGCCAGTGGAAACACCGCCGCCAAAAAACAGACACCTTATGATGGCTTGTGGTGCGATGCCGATCACATCTGGCTCCTGCGCCAGTGGTGGCTCCGCCATTTCGACAAAGAAAACAGCGGCATTTGCACTGGCTGTCTAGACTACAACTACCAGTACTATGCCGCCATCGCTGAGCAGTCCGTCACACGGGTACTTCTGACTCCTGCACAGGGTGCGAACCTGGTCGTTGGCTCGACCGTGTCGCTCGGCACGGTCGCAAACAACGCGAGCAAAGACCGTGGGCAATCCGCAGTCAGAAATATCGCCGAGGCGGTCAAGATCGCATCCATCGAGGCTGTTGATATTGACGGCGTACAATACGCGGCAGTCGAGATTGACGGGCTGTCCGCGCCGATCGACACCACTGCCGAGACATTGCTCTCGACGTGGCCTTGGATTGCGGGTGACACGGAACGACTCCCCAGCCACAAGGATGGCTGCACTTACTCACTGACCGCGGGCAAGACGCCGATCCGCGTGGCGGGTGTAGAGATTATTGACGGGGCATATGTTTTGAGTCTTGATAATCTTTATCAGGTCACGGCAAATGTTGAGAACGGATGGGATTATGCGGTATATGAGTGCCGAGACTCTGAGAAACTCGCCGAAAACATCACGGCGGATTACGAATTTGTCGTCACCGTGACGGGCATCCAGGCGGATTGGAGCTATATTAAAGGTTTTTTCGACACTGGCCGAGCAAGCCTCTTTTCCGATGCTTTCGGCGGGGCTTCCAATAGCTTCTTTAAATCCGCTTTCTACGGCCCGTCCTCCGCTGGCGTCCGCGCCCCGTGGCGCGTCGGCAACTTGAGCAACGGAGTCGCCTTTGGTGGCCTTGCGTGTGAGCACGGGTACGTTGCGCCCTCGAACGCGTACTGGAATGGCCGCCCCCGCCTTGGTGTATGGGATATAAAAGCCCTTATCGCGCACATTTCCGCCCACTGGGAAAATCCGATCAGACCGACGCCGCAAGGGGTTATGGCTTTAGGCCGTGGCCGTGGTTAGTAGTATCAGCCGGAGTCCTGTTTTTAAGGACAGACGGAAACCGAACGCCATCGATATCACACCAAGAAAAATGAAGCAAAGATTCAAGAAATTAACGCACCTTGTCGTTACGTGTGCCGTGTGCGACTGGGCAGATCACAAGTGGAAGCGTAAAAACATCACTACGTTTATCGAAGAATGGGCAGGCGTCCCACGCCGCCGCATTCTAGAAGATGTGGAGCGCGGCGAGTTTATTGCACGTAACGAGGCGGTTGATAATATCGCCTTCGCCCTTGAAGACATGATTGATGAAATCGTGGAGGGCGGAGTTCCGGGGCGGATAGCGCCGCCAAAAATCCGGCACTTACCCGATGGCATGACTGGGAAAGTCAGGGAGATTGCCCTGCTTGATGAGTGGCATCAGTTGCTCGGACATGTCGCAGCGCTTTTGCTTGAGCCACTTTTTAAGGCGAAAATCCTGCCGCAACAGCACGCGAGCATCCCTGGGCGCGGCCAGACGGGGCTAAAGCGCCAAGTTGCCAAATATCTGCACAAGGCCGACAAGATCACAGTTGGTCAAAAGACCGATGTGTACCACGCATACGCCTCGACAAGCTATGCGGAGTGTATCCGGCTAATAAAAACAGATATCCCACGGGCAGCGGAAGCCATAAAAATCCTTGAATGTCTCGCAAAGCTCGCGCCGGGTGGTCACTTGGTCATCGGCGGTTATATCGATGCGTGGTTATTTAACTACGTTATGAGTTACGTGCTACGTGAGGCACTAAAGTCTGGACGGATGCGGCGAGGGAAATTTTACCCCTACGCTTATAAAACTGTTAACTATATGGATGATACGCTCTGGCTGTCCGATGATGTCGTCAAAGTCTCCCGAGCTATTCGCGCCGCCGCGAAAGTACTTGACGTTATAGGACTTTCGATCACCCAAAAGCAAGGCACTATCCTCCTGCTGTCATCAGCGGAAGAGCACCGCCGGAAACGTGAGCGGAGTCCGGCGAAGAGGGCATGTCCCCACGTGGATATGGGTGGTTTTGAAATCAGTCGGACGCACATCCGCATCCGCGCCGGAATATTTCTTAGAGCGCGGCGGACGTGGCTGAGGGCATGGAAAGCCTTGATGGTCAACGGTTATATTGGCATCCAGACCGCAAAACGCATCATGGCGTATCACGGCTATGCAAAGCAGTCAGACAGCAAGTACATCGCAAACAAATATCACTTGGCGGAGCTTAAAAGTGCCGCCACATACACCATCTCGCGCCACGACGCGAGAAGAAAGGCACACGCATGATCTATTTTGGCGCGCACTCCACGGCAAGGCCGGAGGAGGCGGAAATCAGGCAGACGGCACAGGGCGAGCAGATCATCTATCTGCGCCGCAATGTCGTAGAGACACAGGGCGACGACGACAAGGGCTACAGCTACGACGAGGCAGTCTTCGTCCTACCGGACGACCGGTCCGGCGAGACCGTATCCAGCATAACCGCAAACTTCGCTGAATGGTGGGCATATGCCGCCCATTGCCACGACAAGACCCCTACAGCGGACGAGCGGATCAGCGACTTAGAAGACGCTGTTATGACGCTCACTGACCTACTTTTTGGAGGTATCTGATATGGTAAGAATCATACGCACAAGGTACATCATGGGCCGCATCACCGCGGCTGATGTCTGGGGATATGCGGACGAGGGAATCATCTCTGACGCGGAGGCCGCATCCATCTGCGGCCCGAGACCGACAGGAAAGGGGGTAACCGATGAAACATAAGTGCATTATCTACGTCCACGGCGGCTCGTGGACGCACGGCGAGCCGAGCGAGATCGATCGCTACAAGGACAGACTAGGCTGTGACGTCATCTCCGTCCCCTACACGCTGATCCCGCACACAACCATGCGCGGGCAGATCAACCAGGTTGCGGAGGCGATCAGGGGCGCAAAGTGTGACTATGCCAAGATTTACGCGATGGGTTACTCCGCTGGCGGACAACTCGCAGTGATGGCGGCGCGGCAGGAAAAGGTGGATGGCGTGATCGCTCTGTGCGCTCCGCTCGACTTTTCAAAGGTCGCCGCCATGCGGCTGATCCGCTTCCTCCTGCTCGCCTTCGACCCGATCAGGGCGGCGGCAAATGACTGCACTGACACTCTGGTCGTCCATGGGGCGGTCGACGACACCGTCTCTGTGGATGCCGCCAAAAACTACGTCCGCAAGGCAAGAAACAGCTCGCTGACGATCGTGCCGGAAAAGGGACACACTTTGACCGTGCTCGACGACGCCGAGGTTCGGCGTCGGATCAAGAATTTTTTGGAGAGGTGATGAGATGGATTTAATCATCAGACACATCATAGAGACACGTATCTTTTTCTTCGTGGTTTGTTTCTTTGTCCTGTCAGACATCGTGACAGGGTTCATCCGCGCTCGATATCATCACGAGGTCAACAGTACAAGGCTCCGCGAGGGTTTATACCACAAGGGCGCTGAGATCCTCGCCACGTTGTTTTGCTGGGTTTTGGAGCTGATCGTCGTCTATGTTAATATTGGCGTGGAGCTTCCCGCGCTTCCTGCGGTGTCGATTTACGTCGTAGTGATGGAGATCGTGTCTGTGCTAGAAAATATCGGCGACCTGAATCCCGACCTCGCCCGTCTTTTTGGACGATACCTGGGCAAACTGAGAGATAAACAAGTGGAAATGGAGGGAGGTAAGGAAGATGACCGTAGCGGAAGCGAAAGCAAGGCTGATTAAGGTCGCGACGGATGAGCTGGGCTACCTAGAGAAAAAAAGTAACGCCAATCTGGACTCCAAATCCGCGAATGCCGGAAAAGCGAATTTTACAAAATATACCCGTGACCTGATGAAATGGCTTGCCGGCATGGGTGACATGTTCCGTCAGGGCTATGCGTGGTGCGTGATTTTTGTCACGTGGTGTTACATCGTCGCCTTTGGCAAGGACGCAGCCAAAAAGCTGCTGCGCGTTTGGACATCCTACTCGCCCGAACTTGCCCGTGAGTTTTATGACCGTGGGCGGCTGAAAAAGGATCCTGTTGTCGGTGCGATCATCTTTTTTGCTGATCCTGCCAAGGCGTCAAACAACAGATGGAAAGGCGTCTATCACGTCGGAATTGTGGAAAGCTACGGCAATAAGTATGTAACGGCGGTCGAAGGTAACACAGGCGCAGGGTCTGACGTGATCGAGAACGGAGGTTGCGTCCGACGGAAAACCTATCTGCGTAGCAACGCCAAGATTTTTGGCTACGGCGTGCCGGACTTTAGCATTTTAGACAATGAGGATGCAGTCAGCGACGAGGCGGTCAATGTCACCCTCGCCGCGAAGGAGGAAGACGAAGTGAAGATCGAAGATCCACAGGGTTTTGTCAAAGATTTATACGTTTTGCTTTTTGATCGGCAGCCCGACGAGGGCGGCCTGAAGACATGGACGGAGTTTCTGACCGCCCATAGTTCCGCAGAGCTTGTCCGCGAGCTTGCTTTTTCGGCAGAGCGTGCGCCCGTGACGATCGAGCAGATGTACCAGCGGCACTTGGGGCGCATCCCGACCACCGAGGAAGTGGAGACATGGCGGTCGACAGGACTGCCGCCGCACAAAGTCGCGGAGAAGATCGCTAAATCGCAGGAGGCGAAAGCACATGGCGGTGACGTCGCAGAATAAGACGCTTTTTGAAGATTACGACGGATTTGTCGAAAAATTCAAACTCAAGAAGACGACGGACGACTGCTACACGCCACCTGCGGTCTATGACGCCGTGCTGTCGTGGGTGCGGAAGGAATACAGCCTCGGCGATGCCCCGATCGTCCGTCCGTTTTACCCAGGCGGCGACTACCAAGCCGCCGCCTACCCCGACGGGTGTGTTGTGGTCGACAATCCACCATTTTCCATTTATTCCAAAATCGTGCGGTGGTATCTCGCACATGGCGTCCGCTTCTTTCTTTTCGCACCGAGTATGACCTGTATTGTATCCAATACCGTCGGACAGGTCTGCTACGTCGTCACAGCCTCGCAGATCACCTACGCCAACGGTGCAAAAGTGCCGACAGCGTTCGCGACCAATCTTGAGCCGCAGACCGCGATCCGTACCGCGCCCGACCTGCGTCGGGCAGTCGCGGAGGCACAGACGTCAAAAGCTGCGACTGTCAACAAATACATCTACCCCGACACCGTGGTCACGTCTGCCAACTTTGGGCGGCTTGCGGATATTGACTTCCGTGTCCCGTCAGCCGAGGCGGCTTACGTGTCCAACATCGACGCCCAGCGGCAGAAAAAGCGCAGCGCATACGGTATGGCGCTTTTAATCAGTGAGCGAGCCGCCGCCGAGCGAGCCGCCGCCGAGCGAGCCGCCGCCGAGCGAGCCGCCGCGTACAGGTTGGAGCTGTCGGATCGGGAGTGGGAGATCGTCAAGAGCCTTGCGGTCTTCGATTGAGCCAGAGAAATCTGGCTCTTTTTTAATATTTTTTTACAAAAGTACTTGACGGTTTAACCGTCTTATGATATACTATAGACAGTTAAGGAAACACACAAACCGAACACCGAAAGGAGAACAACATGAAGCAGTACGGACAGAATCAGGCGACGGAGTTTTCAAGAAAGCAGATCAGCGTCATCTTCGCAGCAGCGAAGCGCGGAGACCTCAAGATCGAAAAGTGGGTTATCTCAAGGTTTTACGATTTGGCCGACTTCTACGGCATCGACTGGAGTCACGGAATCGCCGAGGAAGAGCAAGATATTCTGGCAATCCTCGACAAGGTCTTTAGCAAAAACATGACAGAGGCTCAGGAAAGAATCGACCTTTACACGGAGCAAAACTGGAATACTTTCACCGCCAAGGCACAGGCGAAGATGAGTAGAGAGTTTGTGGCATAAGAAAGGAGAAAGAAATGACAGTCAAGGAATTAGTTGAAAGGTATCATCTTTTTAAGGCGTGGAGGAACGTCGACGGCAAGCCCGTCGCGGGAGTCGGCACATACAACAAGGAGGCCGAAGAGGTATTTGATGAGATCGTGGCAAGGAAAGAAGAAATCCTCGCATACCTCAACGAGCGGGAGGAAGCCAAGCGGAGAGAATACAAGACATTGACGCCGGCGGCAGAAATAGACGCGATCGAGGGGCTTACCGAGATCAGGAGGGCGCAGGAAGAGTTGATCGAGTGGCGCAGGAAGTTCAACGCTTCCTTTGAAGGCGATGGAGCTGTCGGCGGTCTGGGAGTCGGAAGAAAGCCCGAGCATGACATCGACACGATGATGCAGAAGTATCCAAGGGCTGCGGCCTACCTTAAGGCCGAGGTGATGGCGAACAAAGAAAACATCGAGCTTGCCAATATTGGAAAGAAAGCATTGAAAGAGGTCGTCAATGGCGACTATACCAAGGCCATGGCCGATATGCAGGCAGCCGAAAAGGCTTTTGTCAACCGCCACATCTGGGACTAAGGAGACAATCATGAGAAGCCCCGAAAGTAAAGCGCAACAGGCGGCATACGATAAGCAAATGACAAGGTTCGTCGGCGTCAAGCTCAATCGCAAGACTGACGCCGACATCATCCAAAAAATCGAACAGCAAGGCAACATGCAGGACTACATCAAGCGGTTAATCCGCGAAGACATCGAAAGGAGCAGAAAATGACAAATATCGAGATTAAGGACGCGGCAACAAGCCTCTATGACGGCGGTTGGAGAGCGAGCGACAAGGATCAGCTGATTAAGGATGCCAAGAGCAACGCCGAGAACAGCGGCGACACATGGACAGCGAAGGACGATGAAGACATGGAGGGGATCATCGCGTGGCTTGCAGCGATTGAAAGAGACAAGCGCGAGGAAAACAAAAAGAGTCTCCACTGGTGGCTGATCGAAACATGGAGAGGCGATGAGTTTGAGACGCTGCTCAAGATCGACCCCGACAGCAGCACGGAATACGCGACAAGCGTGGCGCTCGCGGAGTTTAAGCGGATGGATCGCCACGACCAGAAGCTGACCGAGAGCTATTGGCTGATGAAAGCGCCGAGGGAATGGCCAGAGGACGAGGATTGGAACGAGCCTTGGAACTCGCCCGATCAGGACGCGGCGACCGTGCAGGTGGACATCCTTGAGATCATAAAGAACTACAAGGATTGACGTCACACGGAATGTCACACGAAAAAACGGGAGTCCCCGTAAAATAGGGGACTCCCGTCGTGCCGGTGGTGGGACTCGAACCCACCGCCGCTTTTTCTTTTGACCCCGTCAAATTTTCACCATCGCCCGTA
>RHMF01001259.1_pt1 | contig 11549 bp, 6 predicted proteins | sample 5365151 | NCBI WGS metagenome assembly RHMF01 (sample SAMN10266501, study PRJNA497801) | feces metagenome | isolation source: feces | host: Bos taurus | place: China: Prairie of Fairy Mountain | collected 2017-08-14 | reverse complement strand
GGGTGACGGTGCTGACATGGCTCTCATCGAGCTCGTAGACTTCAACGAGGCAGCTCTTGCATCTGCAAAGAAGCCAGCTAAGAAGACTACACGTCGTAGCTCAAAGAAGGCTGTTGAGGCTGCTCCAGCTGCTGAGGTTGAGACTCCAGCTGCTGAGTAATCAGACAAGACCGCAGTTTCGGCTGCACGCTATAAAATCCGGTTTCCTGAAAAGGATTCCGGATTTTTTGCGTATATTTACCACCCCAAAATTGGACAATAATACTAAAATCATAGAAAATCATGAAAGTGTTGAAACTTGCAGCGCTTATTTCTGCAATGATGCTTGTGGCAGGTTGTACAGATAATTCCAAGACAATCAAGGTTCTATATTGGAATGTTCAGAACGGTATGTGGTCTGATCAGGGAAACAACTATGACAATTTCGTTGAGTTTGTGAAGTCCGAGGACCCGGACGTATGTATCTGGGCCGAAGCGGAAACAAGATACAAGACTGATACAGCAGAGAAAATCGCAGGCCGTGAAGATATTTATCTTCCTTACAATTGGGACGTGCTGGCCCTTCGTTATGGACACAAGTATGCTTGTCTGGCAGGAAAGCGCGATACATTTCCACAGGTCGTCACTTCAAAATATCCGATAAGGATAGTGGAGAGGATCAACGGCAATGGCGAAGATATCGTAGTGGTACATGGCGCCGGCCATGTTGAGGTCGATATAGACGGAGAACTCATCAACATCGTCACGCTCCATACATGGCCTCAGAAATATGCTTATCTCGCAGAGGACATCGAAAAAAGCAAGGCAGAAAACGGCGGAGACTATTTCAGGGCTACTGAAATGAAGTATATCTGCGAGCAGACTATCCTGAAGCATGATCCGAAAGGGAAAGGCAATTGGATCATGGCAGGAGATTTCAATGCGATTTCAAGTGTCGACAACTGGCATTATGGTCGCGAGGCCGACGATCCTGCATTTCTGCTTCACGATTATGTGAGGACACAGACTCCATATATTGATGTCATCGAGAAATGGTATCCGGGAGAGTTTATGAAATCCACATTCTCGGGCCGTCGTATAGATATGATCTATCTTACTGAGCCGCTTATGGAGAAAGTGACCGATGCGTATCATATCACCGACGGATATGCCACATCATCGCGTGACCCTCGCAAGCTGAGCAACTTCTGCAATCCTTCCGATCATTATCCTGTAGTGGTGAAATTGAATCTCTAAACATTACAGAATGCGTTCATCTCGTTCGGACGAAAGCCTGATAACCGGACTTCTTACCCAGGGGGGGGCTGACGTAGAAGCCTTCGAACAGGTCTTTCACAAATATTTCCCTATGGTGCGTAACTTTATCAAAGGTATGCTCAAGGATGCTGTGCGCTCTGACGATGTGGCTCAGAATATCTTCATGAAGCTTTGGATCAACAGACATTCGCTGAACAGGAATCTTTCCCTTAAAAATTATCTGTGTGTGATGGCCAGAAATGAAGTCATAAATATTCTTTCATCAAAGTCTTTCAAGGCTGTCAACCTTCAGGCCAAGATTGCAGATCACCATCTTCTGGATTATTCTACTGACGAACTGATAAATTATACGGAGACGAGTGCCCGTATAAGCAAGGACATTGAATCAATGCCTCCTCAGCGGAGAGAGGTATTCAAGATGAGCCGTTATGAGCATCTATCAAATATGGAGATTGCGATAAGGATGAATCTTTCCGTACGTACGGTGGAAAAGCATATAGAACTGGCTTTAAAGGATTTAAGGAAATCAATCAATTAGAATGAAAAGACACTTTCTTTTTTGTGTGATGGTTGCCTTGATGGCTGTCGCGGGATGTGACAGCTCCAAATCAGGCAAAACTCCTGTAACCCCTTCTGTGAAATATCCTAAGATAAAGATCCTTATATGGAATATTCAGAACGGAATGTGGGCGGATCAGGGGAATAATTATGACAACTTTGTCACATGGGTAAAGTCCTATGACCCGGATGTATGCATCTGGTGTGAAGCCAAGTCAAACTATAAGACGGATCTGAAGCAATCGATACCTTCGGGACAGAATTACCTTCCAGACGGATGGGGAGAACTGGCAAAGAGATATGGACATGACAATTGGAGTAAAGGCGGTCATAGAGATAATTTTCCTCAGGTGATCACTTCGAAGTATCCGATCGAGACTGTGCAGAAAATAATTGGAAATCAGGCGGACACCGTGGTGAGTCATGGTGCAGGGCATTTCAGGATAACCATCGAGGGCAAGGAGATAAATTTCGTGTCTCTCCACACATGGCCACAGAAATACGCCTTTGGCATCAGTTCGTCTGAGCAGGCGAACAGTACTGCGAATAATGGCGGAGATTACTACCGCCTTAAGGAGATAACCTATATATGCGAACATACTATAGGTAAATCGGCAGACCCGCAGAATGAGTGGTGGCTTATGGCCGGAGATTTTAATGCTCAGTCGTCCTTAGATAACCATAAGTATAATTACTCCCTCTCTGACACACGTTTTCTCGTGCATGACTATGTGCTCGAAGAAACACCATATAAAGATGTCATAAATGAAAAGCATAAAGGTGAATTCTTGAGCACGACAAGCGGCACAAGTCGGATAGATTTTGCTTATTGTTCTCCGGCGATGATGGAAAATGTGACATATGCTGATGTTATTAAGGATTGGTGGGTGGGAAGTATCATCAAGGATGAGGCAACTGGTTTCAAACGTCCTTCAGATCATCGTCCTTTGCTTTTGCAAGTAAGAATGAAATAAATTCAAAATTTGGGATAAAAATCAGGCGGTTCGATTACGTATCGGGCCGCCTGATCTTGTTCTTATTCATATTATCCCCCAATAATATCATATGGATATTTTAAGAAGATACTTTTATGGCCAACTTTCTTCTCAGGAAGAGTGCCGTGTTCAGGAATGGCTTGCTGAACACGGTGAGGATCCTCAGGTCATAGAAGCTTTAGAAAATATAATGTCGGAATTGGAGAATTCTGACGATTCTGGAGTGGCAGAATCACTGGCTTCTGTTAAAAACAGATTAGGCCTGAGAACGAGGAAGGCCGGTAGAATCCTCATGAAGGTGGCAAGATGGACGGCAAATGTTGCCGTAATTGTCCTGCTTCCTTTGCTTGGAGCTTTCATTTACAGACTATGTGACCCTGAGACCGAGTGGAATGAGTTGAAGGTCCCTTATGGTCAGACTGCGGAATTATCTCTGCCCGACGGAAGTCATCTGTTTCTTAATGCAGGTAGCCGTATAACATACCCGACAAGATTTGATGGTAGCGAGCGACGGGTTTTTATCGAAGGAGAAGTGTTTGCTGAAGTTGTAAAGAATCCGGAGCAGCCCTTCACGATATGTTCGGGAGATGTAAATGTCAAGGTCTTCGGTACGACCTTTAATTTCAAGTCTTATGGCAACACCGAGTGTGTCGAACTTCTTCTTCTGGATGGTTCTGTCATGATGGATGTATCGTCAGCCAACTGTTCAAAACAGATAACCCTATCGCCGGGGCAGATGGTCCAGTATGACCGCACCAGCGGCGAGATGGATCTGAAATACTTCAGTCCTTTGCGTTATAGGGGATTCCATGAAAACAGGGCCCTGCATTTCTATAATCTTACACTTAGTGATATTGCCACTGACCTTGAGAGATATTTCGGTACGAAGGTCGTCCTGATGGATGAGTCTGTTGCAGATAAAAGATATTTCGCATTGTTCACAAACAATGAGACTCTTGAACAGATCCTTATGGGTATCAATGTGGACGGAAACATGAAGTTCTTCAAGAAGGACGGAGTGATTTACATTACCAAGAAATAGTCAGTAGTTAACTATTATAACCATTATTTATTAATAACCAATCTTATGAGAAATGAAACCAAAAAGACAAAAGGCCTGATAAGGTGTTTTGTGCTTATGGCTATCCTCTGTGGAGTGACATCATTCTCCTTGTCAGCCCAGTCGATAGACCTCTCACTGAAGAATGTGACGGTTCAGGAAGCCATTACAGCATTGAACCAGTCCGAGAACTATTCAATCATTCTCAACACAGATGAGGTGGATCTTGGCAGACGTATCAACGTATCGGCCAAGAATGCTACCATTGACGATGTCCTTGCTCAGGTTTTTGCCGGACAGGATGTGGCATATGTGATTGAGGGCCGCAGAATTTCTGTGACCAAGAAGCAGCCTCAGGTTGCTGTTCAGCCAAGACAGCAGTCTGCAACAGTGAAGGGCTTAGTCAGTGACTCTGACGGAGAGCCTCTCATGGGTGCAGGTGTCATGATCAAGGGAACCTCGAACGGAACGATCACTGACATGGATGGAAACTTTACTCTTACAAATGTTTCGTATCCTGTGACACTCGTCGCTTCTTTCATCGGTCTTTCCGACAAGGAAATCATCCTTAACAATGCTGCTGAAAGCCCATGTACAATTGTTCTGGATGCCGATCAGAACTATCTCGACGAAGTCGTGGTGGTCGGATACGGTACACAGAAGAAGGTCAACCTCACAGGTGCTGTCGGAGTTGTTGACGGAAAAGATCTTGCGCTTCGTCCTGTAAACAGTGCCGCACAGGCCCTTCAGGGTGCGGATCCGTCTCTCCTCCTTACTACAGGAAACGGATCTATCGAGGGAGACCAGTTCTCTGTTTCGATCCGTGGTAACGTATCCATCAACTCAGGTTCACCTCTCGTCCTTATCGACGGAGTTGAGGGTAATCTTGGACAGGTCAACCCTAATGACATTGAGTCAGTATCAGTGCTTAAGGATGCTTCTGCATGTGCTATCTATGGTGCCAAGGCTTCTGCCGGCGTGATCCTCGTGAACACAAAGAGCGGAAATTCAGGAAAGGCAAGCATCGCTTATGATGGCCGTGTAAGTATTTCCCAGAATACTACTTCTACAGATTTCATCACATCGTCATATGACTATGTGACTCTCTGTAACGATTTCTACCACTACTTAAAGGGTGTAGATGCTTGGGAATTCACTCCTGAGCAGGTGAAGATGATGGAAGAGCGTCGTTATGATGTGACTGAACATCCGGACCGTCCATGGGTTCTTCCGGATGAAACAGGCAAGTATTCTTACGTTTACCTTGGTAACTTTGACTGGTATGACTTCCTGTTCAAACGTACACGTCCTGAGACAGAACACAATATCTCTGTTCGTGGCGGTACAGACAAGGTCAAGTACTATGTAAGCGGCCGTTATCTTTATAGAGAAGGTCTCTTTAATAATGCGGGAGAGGATAAGTACAATGGCTTCAATCTCAGAAGTAAGGTTGATGCGAAGGTTACACCTTGGTTGACTTATTCCAACTCTCTCAGCTTCGAGCGTATGCTCTATACATACGGCGGATTCTGGGAGCAGGATGGTCTTCAGGGAAATACCGGCACCGGTATCCTTTGGAACTTTACTCAGAACGTAGGTCCGATGCTTACTCCATGGAACCCTGATGGTACAGTCAATATGTATCCTGGCTATATGGAATCAGCAAAATCTCCTATTTTCTCAGGACGTGGTGGTCCTTATATCGATGGAACAAACCATAATAAGAGAGCAAGCAACTACATCACTATGACCAACCGCTTCACATTTGATATCGTGAAGGGCCTGAAGTTCATTGCTGATTATACTTACAAACGTCGCGACAATGTAGAAGCTTACAGATCGCATCCGACAATGAACTCATATGATAATGTAGCAAAAGGAATGTTTAATACTGATGGAGTCTTTACAAATGGTTCTGTATATGACTTCTATCGTGAGAGCCGCTACTATCAGGATGGTCATATCGCAAACGCCTATTTCTCTTATAACGGATCATTCAATGACCATAACATCTCTGCAACACTCGGAGGTAACTTCGATGACTATAAGGGATCGACTCTTGCAATCACCCAGAAGGGTAGCTTGAGCGATAATCTTTCATTCATCGGACTTATGCAGAATGAAGACGGATCGAATAATATTGAGAAAGCATCTCAGTCAATATCATCATATCGTACTCTCGGCTTCTTTGCCCGTGTAAACTATGACTGGAAGGGCAGATACCTTGTAGAACTTTCTGGCCGTTATGACGGTTCGTCTCGTTTCCCTAAGGGACATCGTTGGGGTTTCTTCCCATCAGCATCGGCTGGTTGGAGAATTTCTGAGGAGCCTTTCTTCGAGCCGCTCAAGGGATGGTGGAACCAGGCGAAGATCCGTCTTTCATATGGTTCTCTTGGAAACCAGCAGGTAAGCAACTATTACTACTGGGATACAATCAAGACCGGAACTCAGAACATTATTCTCAATGGATCGACTAAGTCCAGCTACGCTCAGGCGACAGTTCCAGTATCTTCAGACCTTACTTGGGAGACAGTGATCACAAAGAACCTTGGTGTTGATCTCGGCTTCTTCAATAATAGATTGAATCTTACAGCAGACTTCTTTATCCGTGATACCAAGGATATGCTTACCAAGGCTATGACTCTTCCTTCTGTCTATGGTTCAGCTGCTCCAAAGACAAATGCTGCTGACCTCAGGACCAAGGGTTATGAAATCACCCTTTCTTGGAAAGACGGATTCAAGCTTGCAGGCAGGGACTTCACTTATGCCGTGACAGGATCCCTCGGAGACTACAAGACAGTGATTACAAAGTACGATAACCCTACAAAGCTCCTCTCTGATCACTATGTTGGTAAGGTGCTCGGTGATGTCTGGGGATATACAACAGGCGGATTGTTTGCTACAGATGAGGAAGCTGCAGCTTATGCAGAACTGGTAGACGACAAGATTCCAAACAAGGGTCTTTACAATGGTGTTGCTCCTACCAACATCCTGATGGCAGGAGATATCAAGTATCTCGATCTTCCTACTGTTGATACTGATAAAGACGGTATTCCTGATGCTGGCGACGGTGTTATCAACACTGGCGACAACACTTTGACAAACCCTGGAGACAGGAGAATCATCGGTAATACCAGACCACGTTACATTTACTCATTCAGAGGTGATCTGCAGTGGATGGGAATCGACTTCTCTATCTTCTTCCAGGGAGTCGGCAAGGTGAACTGGATGCCAAGCTACAACTGTATTTATTTCTGGAATACATACTCATACCACAGACCTACATTCATTCCAAAGAATTTCGAGGAGAAATGTTGGTCAGAAGAAGAGGGTGCAGACAACAGCAAGGCTCTCTTCCCACGTCGTCGTGGCCGTATGTGTAACTCTGCTCTTCAGACCAGCGACTACTTTATGCAGAATGCTGCCTACATCCGTCTGAAGAACCTCACCATAGGATATACTCTTCCACTTAAGACCAAGGCTGTCGAGAGGATAAGATTCTACTTCTCTGGTGAGAACCTCTGGTATTGGTCTCCAATGAAGAAATGGACTGATGTTGTGGATCCTGAAATTGCTACTTCGAGTGCATATGGCGACTGCTCATATCCATATTCCAAGACATTCTCATTCGGTGTTAACATTACATTCTAACATAGAGAATTATGAAAAAGATTAGTTATATAATATTGGCAATCTTCGCCGTCGCATCACTCGCTTCATGTGAAGATTTCCTAACCAAAATTCCTGAAACAGCATTGTCCCCAGGCTCATTCTTCAAGACAGAGTCTGACCTCGAACTGTGGACCAACAAGTTCTATCCGGATGTGTTGGAAGGTACTGAAATTGCTGAGATTTATTGTGATGATATGATGGGAGGTTCTTTGAATACTCTTCAGAAGGGTACAAGAACACCATCGTCTAAGTCATGGAGCGTTCCATCGGTTGATGGCAACGGTTACATCACTTCAAACGGTACATTTACTCCGCTCATGAATATCAACTATTTCTTAGAGCAGTCGGTTAACTGTCCGGATGAGGCTGTGCGTGAGAAATACAATGGTGTTGCATATTTCTTCCGTGCTTATTTCTACTTCAATATGGTACGTCAGTATGGTGACATGCCTTGGTATGATTATGTGATCGGTTCTTCAGATACCGAGAGCCTCAACAAGCCTCGCGATCCACGTGGATATGTGATGATGAAGGTTCTTGAGGACTGCGACAAGGCTTATGAGCGTCTCCCTGAGGCATGGGGTAAAGGTCCACTTTACCATGTGTCCAAGAATGCAGCTATGGCTCTCAAGGCTCGTGCGGCATTGTTTGAAGGAACATTCCGTAAGTACCATGCAGGTTCAGAGTTCGTTCCTCAGGATGAGCAGACATTTGGTGATAAGACGGTTTCGTCTACATGGTTCCTTGAGGAGGCTGTAAAGGCAGCAGAGAAGGTCATGGGCAAGAAGTCTCTTTATACTGGAAACACATTAGGTATTGCTAAAAAGGCCACAGATGCTTCTTATCGTGAATTCTTCGTTCTCGAAGCGTCTGATCCAAACGAGACAATCCTTGCAAGAGCATATGTCGATGATGAGGTTACAATGGTTCGTCATGGACTGCAGTTCAATTATCTCAATCACAAGCACTCTGCAACAACTCGTTTCGTCAACCATTATCTTAAGGCAGACGGAACTGCCTACACAGAGGCTGAGCTTGCAACAATGCCATACTATGAGTCATTCAAGGGCCGCGACCCACGTATGGCTCAGACTATCCAGGCACCTGGCTATATCGCCATTGGAGAGACTGAAAAAGAACCGCTTTCTTTCTCGAAAGCTATCAGTGGTTATCGTGTAATTAAGTTTATAAGTGACAACTCTCATATAGGTGCGACTACATCTACATCAGACTTTGCTCTCTTCCGTTATGCCGAGGTACTTCTCAATTATGCCGAGGCAAAGGCGGAGCTCGGAACTCTTACCGATGCAGATGTGGCAGCAACAATCGACCTCATCCGTGCTCGCGTAGGTATGCCTAAGATGGGTACCGTGCCTACAAAAGAGGATCCTCTCATGGCAAAATATTATCCAAATGCTAAGGGAACTCAGAAGGCGGCTATTCTTGAGATTCGTCGAGAGCGTACCGTAGAGCTTACTTGTGAGGGCTTCCGTCAGTGGGATATGCTTCGTTGGAAGGAAGGTAAATGGATTACACCTGCGTCTACGAAGGGATTCTCAAGCATTTATTTCCCTGGACTTGGCGAGTTTGATCTTGACAAGGACGGAAAGATGGATGTATATCTCTATCAGGGAACAAAAGAAAAGACTACAGTTCCAGAAGAAAACCACATTGAGATAGGAGAGAATTACACTTTGTCTGACGGTACTAGCGGATTCCTTACATATTATGCTTCTGAAAAATATGTTTGGGACGAGAAAAAGGATTATCTTTGGCCAATCCCGGCTGACCAGCGTCAGATAACAGGTGGCGCTCTTTCTCAGAACCCAGGCTGGAATGACGGTGTAACATTCTAATAATGATTAAGATAAGATATATGTTGAACTTCCTTTTGATCGCAGGACTCTTGAGCTCCTGCGGTCCAAAAGGAGTTGAACCGCAGTCTGTCTCTCTGACTGTGGACCCAAAGACGATTGTCTTGGACCCTCAGGGAGGGCAGGAGAGTCTGACGGTGATATCCGGCGAAGATTGGCTGATGCGTACAGATGCAAAATGGTTGAAAGTAATCACTTCTTCTGGTAAGGCGTCCGTATCCGCAGTAAAGGCAAGCTTTACTTATGAGGCTAATCAGTCTGGAGCAGACAGAGAGGCTCTCATCACAGTCAAGACCTTGAAGGGCAGCACAGCCGAGGTTAAATTGACCCAGGCAAAGTTCGAAGGAGAGCTTGATGTGAGAGGTATATCTTCGGCTCAGGATCTGATCGAGTTTGCTCAGGCTGTCAATGATGGTACGTCTCTTACTCCTTTCATGGTGAACGGAGACATCGTACTTCTCAATGACATCGATGCATCATCCATCAAGGAATGGATTCCGGCTGGAACAAAGGAAAGTCCTTTTACAGGCGTTTTTGTCGGAAACGGTCACACGATCAAGAACATCAATTGGGAAGTGGACCTGTCGAAATATCCTCATGTCGGATTTTTCGGCTATGCAAAAGGGGCTTCAATCTCAGGACTTAATATCGGCGCTGTCGGTGATGTCATTACCCTTAAGGGGAATGCAACATCTCTTAATGCTGCTGCAATAGTGGGATATGCAGAGGGCGGCTCTGTGGCAAACTGTAAAGTTTATGCTTCGCAGAGATACACAGGGGCGAACTCGGGTGGAAACATCCGCATCGGAGGCATCTGCGGATACTCGTCTGCAGAAGTCCAAGGTTGCGAAAACCGTGGCAATATCCTCTGTCCTGTCATCGCTCGCGCAGCTGGATTCGTCGCTTACAACGAGGGCAAGGTGTCCGAGTGTAAGAACTATGGATGCATTCTGGCAGAGAAGTCAGGAGAAATCGGCCCGGCATGGGCTTGCTCATACCAGAAGACAGCTTCGGGTTTTGTCAAGAACGTCGGTAAGGGTCATGTCGGTTCATATGCCACATATAAAGACAAGCCGGAGAGTGCTGATTGGGACGCTTATCTCAATGCCGTGGTGTCTCCTGCAAAGGAGGGGTATGATATGGAGGAAGTCACAATCGACAACCTTAAGGAATCTTACCTCAATTGGACAGAAGAGAAAGTTCTTCAGCTTGCATCAGGAGTGAAATATACTCAATGCAACTGTATCAATACTCCGCTCAAGGTAAATATCCTTGAGGTCAATCTGGCAGATCAGAATATAGAGGTGACCGCTTCCTATGCCAATGACTGTGTGCCTAACCCGAACGGCAATAACAACAGCAACAACGGTTTCAAGATCCGCGAGACCCTCTCGCAGCTTTGCAACAGAAAGCGTACCGAGGGTCAGAACATCATAGCTGGTATTAACTCCGGTTTCTTTGACTCTAACGACGGTATCTCCCGCGGATATCATATTGAGGAAGGAAAGCCTGTTTATATCAACAATCCGTATGTGGTCAGCAAATTGCCGAATCACTCATGGGGCATAACCGTCTTTGCGGATGGAACAGCATCTTGTGGCAAGAAAGGATTCAAGGGCAAGATCAAGGCTGAAGGACAGGAGTTTGAGTGGCATTCGATGAATGATACTCTTCTCAGACATGTCTCAGCATCGTATCAGGTCAACCTTTATGATGCCCACTATAAGAAGCAGCCGCATTCCGGATATCCGAACCTGACAAACCCTCTTGCTAAGAATGCTTTGTATGTCGTTGCTGAGTATACAGGAGACCCGATGCAGGTAAATTGCGGATATGCTGCCGCCAAGGTGGTGTCGATTGCAGACGGAAGAACTTCTGCACTCTCAGAGGCCCCATACGTTACTGCGAAGAATCAGGTTGCCATCTCGCTTTCTGGAGCAAAGGCCGATGCGGTCAAGGCTCTTGTTACTGTCGGATCGACAATAGAACTCCGCTGTGACATGACCATTGAGGGCGAGACTACAAGACCTATCTACACTCAGTGTTCATCAATGTTCGAGTTGATGAAGGACGGAAAGGATAACTTGTCATCTCTTCCGTCAAGCCATGATCCTTCAGCAAGAGATCCTCGTA
>RHMF01001258.1_pt1 | contig 11550 bp, 9 predicted proteins | sample 5365151 | NCBI WGS metagenome assembly RHMF01 (sample SAMN10266501, study PRJNA497801) | feces metagenome | isolation source: feces | host: Bos taurus | place: China: Prairie of Fairy Mountain | collected 2017-08-14 | reverse complement strand
ACCCTGCCGGGGAAAGCAAAGCAGTCGCGCGAATAGCTCTGTGCAATTGATGCAGTGATGAGCGAACCGCCTTTTGATGCCGACTCAACCACCACCGTGGCATCGGACATTCCGGCAACAATCCTGTTACGCTGCACGAAGTTTGAAGGGAAAGGATTTGTTCCGCTCATAAATTCCGACAGCAGACCACCTTGCTCAAGCATGCTCTTTGCCGTGGAACGATGCACACTCGGATATATGCGGTCGAGTCCATGGGCAAGCACTCCCACTGTGGGCAAGCCTGCATTCAGGGCCGCGCGGTGGGCACACACATCAATGCCGTATGCCAGGCCACTGACGATGAGCGTGCCGGGCACGAACTTTGCAAGGTCGGCAACAAAATTGGCACACAGCTCCTTACCGTACTCGCTTGCATGGCGTGTACCCACAATGGAGACTATGTGACGGGCATTAAGGTCGGCATTACCCATAGAGTGAAGTACTAACGGAGCATCATCGCACTCGGAAAGACGGCAGGGATAGCCCTCATCGCCCATGCAGATGAGTTTTATATTGTTCTTCTCAATGAACTCCATCTCACGCTCGGCAAGCTCGACAAGCGAACGGTCGGTGAGCAGCGACACGAGCTTAGGCGTTGCGTCGGGCACGATATCCTGTATATGCGACGCGTTCTCAAGCAGTTCCTTTGCACTACCGGCCTCCTCGATAAGGCGACGTAAAAAAGCAAGTTGCGGCACCTGCGCCCTTGAGAGCGCAAGCATCGCAACCTGTTCATTTATCAATAGTCTTGCCACTTTAACAGGGCTATATTACTTGAGGATTGACTGGAATGTAGCGTCCTGCAGGTACTTTGTGAACTCGAGGTCACCAGCAGCCTTCTTTGCCATTGAAGGATCGAGCTTGATTGCGGCCTTCAAACCGTCATAAACATAAGCGATATTTGATGTACGCGCACCGAGCAGAGCCTTGATGTAGTGTGTGGTAGCATCGGGCTCTGCAATCTCGTCGATTGTCTGACGTGCAGTGCTGTAGTCCTTGTTCAGGAGCTGTGCAAGGGCTGCGCTGTTGGTAGCTTTGCCGTCGAGAAGAGCCGCAGCACGGCCATACTCACCCTGAGCGATGTAGAGGTTACCAAGAGCCTCGTCACCTGCCTTTGCCTCTGCACCGAGAGCCATAAGAGACTCCGCATCAGATACGTTACCCTGAAGAAGTTCAAGATAGCCGAGGTTCAACTGCACCTCAGGTGCGCTTGAATTGGCAGCCAATGCCTTCTGGAAGTAGCTTGCGGCAGTGTTGTAGTCACCTGCGTTGTAAGCCATTACGCCAAGGTTGTTGTATGCACGGTAGTCTGTAGGATGCAATTTGATTGCTGTATTGAAAATCTCTTTCTGCTCCTCGGCATCCTCGGTGAGGATTGAAGAGTAAAGGATCTCCTCAAGTGAAAGCACTTTTGGATCAGCAGCATACTGCTCCTGAATCTGCTCGTCGCTACGACCGATAAGCTGATAGTTCAGGGTGATACGTGCACGGCGCAATTTAGGAAGAACCTCATCGGCAATCTCGCTGTAGATTGAAGAGATATTCTTTATCTGAGCCTCACGCTCCTCGGGATCCTCATACATTGAGAGCACACGAAGGATAAGTTCCTTATCGGGAAGTTCTGACTTTGAGATAAGCTCCTGGAAGCCCTCCCAGTCCTCGGCTGTATACTTGCTGTCGACATAACCGTCGAGCTTTGCCTTCTTCATCTCCTGCTTCACGAACTTTGCAGTGTTGAGTTCGCGACCTGTAGCGATGTTGTCATTGAGAGCTACACCACCATCGGGTGATGCATAGGCAGACACCTCAACCTCGTCTATTACCTTGTTCTCAAAATCCTTTGCAATGTCGGCCATTGTTGCCTTAAGTTCCTCCATCTCCTCGGTAGTGATCTGGGAAGCACGAAGGTTTGTCTGCTGGACAAGGAACATGATGTTAGCCTCCTTGGCCTGCTTGATTACACGCTGGAAGGCATCCTCACCGATAGCAATGTTTGCCGAAGCAGCAGTCTGGCGATAGAGCTGTGATGTAGCGATGCAACCGTCTGCGACCTTCACATCGGGGAGATTATATGTTTTGCTGCCCTTGTTCACAACAAAGCGGAGATAGAGTTCAGCATCCTCCATAGCCGGAACATAGTCAAAGGTCATCTTTGTCTTGAAGCTGCCGCCGTTGTCATATGAGATGACACGGTCGTTACCGCGTACCTTCTCACCCTGGAACACTACAGGCTCGGCAAGAGCCTCGCCACCCTCATACTTGAGTACAGGAATAACGGTCAAGACTGATTTCTTGTTGAACACCTTTGCAGGGAACTTTCCGTCGATTGTAACAGGAACCTCGCTGCCAACAACTTCCAACACTGCCGGAGTAACAGTGAAGTACTCCGATTTCATTGCGCCCATCTTTGAGCTGCACGAACTCAATACGGCTATAGCCGCACAAGCGAACAATAGAGATAATTTCTTAAACATTGATTATTTTTTAATGATTCGTTCTGTCGTGTATGTATTACGCCACGCATGGAGCAGCACGGCAACAGAGAGCCGGGAACGCGCCTGCCATGGACAGCCTTATTCTGTACAAAGGTAACCCGACTCTTTCAAATGACAAAATCAAACAACCGCGTAATACAAAATATTTTATATTTTTCACAATCAACGGTTACGGGGATGATGTTCTATTATCTCCTCACGCAGACGTGTACGGTCGATGTGGGCATATATTTCGGTTGTCGCGATACTCTCGTGACCGAGCATTGCCTGTATCACACGGAGGTTTGCACCGCCCTCGAGCAGATGGGTGGCAAAGGAGTGGCGGAAGGTGTGCGGGCTGACACATTTCTTTACACCGGCCACCACAACCAGCTGCTTGATGAAATGGAACACCATAATGCGTGAAAGCGGCTTCTTGAGTCTTTCGCTGATGAACACAAAGTCCTCATAACCCGGTTTTATCTCAATCCTGTTGCGGTCGCAGAAATAGGCCTCAAGCTCTGCTATTGCCCGCCCGGAGATTGGCACCAGACGCTGCTTGTCACCCTTGCCGGTGACGCGTATGAACTGCTCGGGGAGATAGAGGTCGGACATACGCAGGCTACACAGCTCCGACACGCGCAGGCCACAGCTGTAGAGCACCTCAATCATCGCACGGTTGCGCTGCCCTTCTTTTTTCGAGAGGTCAATGGCATTTATTATATCATCGATTTCTTGCACAGTGAGCACGTCGGGCAGATGCATACCAATCTTTGGAGATTTCAGCAGTTCAGTAGGGTCTTCTGATATAAAGCCGTCGAGTTTGAGAAATCCATAGAAGGAGCGCAGCGACGAGAGTATGCGTGCCTGCGAGCGGGCATAGACACCCACATCGGAGAGCGACGCCACAAAACCACGGAGTTCATCAATGGTGACAGAAAGCAAAGCATCGGCACCCCCTTCAAGGTAAGCCGAGAATTTCTCAATGTCACTCATATAGGCCTCTACCGTATTCGGCTGAAGCGATTTCTCAAGCTTCAGGTATATGCGGTAGCTCACGAGCGGCGACTTTGTATTCAAGGCTGTTTTCTGTGCCATAAGAAGAAACTTTTCCGCGAAAATAAGAAAAAAACACGAAACGGAGAACTGCGGCAAGGGTTTAAGGACGCGTCTTTTTGCTCGCTCGCCAAAATGTTGTATCTTAGCAGACTGAAAGGATATAACTACGTTATATATGAGCCTGACGACACCACTTGACGACTATATTGCCAGCCACAGCAGCCCCGAGGGCGACTACCTCTACAGGCTGTTCCGCGCCACACACGTGGAGATTCTTGCCCCACAGATGGCATCGGGGCACATCCAGGGACGACTGCTGAAGTTCCTGGTAAAAATGATGCGCCCCAAGCGCATACTTGAGATCGGAACCTTCACGGGATACTCGGCTCTGTGTATGGCCGAGGGACTTGACGAAGGAGGCAAGATATTCACATTTGAGGTAGAGGATGAGCTTGAGGACTTCACACGACGCTGGATAGAGGGATCACAGTATGCCGACAAGGTAGAGTTCATCATCGGCAATGCCCTTGAGATTGTCCCCAACATGGGCGAGAAGTTCGACATGGCATTCATCGACGGCAACAAGCGTGAGTACATCGAATACTACGAGATGGCAATGAGTCACCTCAATGAGGGCGGCTGGATTCTTGCCGACAACACGCTGTGGGACGGTCACGTGATTGAGCCGGAGCGTCAGGATGCACAGACAAACGGAGTGAGAGCTTTCAATGAGCATGTCCGGGGCGACGAGAGGGTCGAGGTGGTCATCCTGCCCCTGCGCGACGGACTTACAATAATAAGGAAAAAGTAAACATAAAGAATATGGACAGTACAAGACAGAACAAGATTTCACGCCTTATACAGAAGGAACTGAGCGACATTCTCCTGCGCCTTGCAAAGGAGAGCCGCGGCATAATGGTATCGGTGAGCATAGTACGCGTAAGCCCTGACCTGGGCATCGCAAAGGCTTACCTGAGCGTGTTCCCGTCGGAGAAGGCAAACGAGGTGGTGAACCACCTGAACGAGAACATCAAGGCCATACGCTTTGAATTGGGCAACAGAGTGCGCCACCAGCTTCGCATCATTCCCGAGATACGTTTCTACATTGACGACTCGCTCGACTACATCGAGAATATAGACAAGCTGCTCAAGGAATAAGTGGGATGAACCTGTCGCTGTACATTGCCAAGCGCTACCTTTTCTCCAAGAAGAGCCACCAGGTGATAAACATAATATCAGGGGTGGCCATTGCCGGTATTGCATTGGCTACGGCAGCCATGGTGTGTACCCTGTCGGTATTCAACGGATTCCAGGGAGTTGTCGCCGACCAGTTCACGGCATTTGACCCCGACATCAAGGTTACCGCGGCACAGGGCAAGAGTTTCTTCACCGACAGCCCTGAGATTGAAACTGCCGCAAACGCAGAAGGTATTGCAGTTGTCTCTTTTAGCGTGGAGGACAAAGCGCTTGTAGAATACGGCGGCAAGCAGGTGATGGTGTCACTCAAAGGTGTCGACGACAATTTCTCACAGCTCACAGACATCGAAAGGGTTCTTCACGGCAACGGAGAGTTCATATTGCAGGATTCGCTCAACAGCTACGCAGTACTTGGCGGAAAAATCATCAATGAACTCAACTGCGGCATATTCTTCACCACCCCATTGGAGGTGTACGCCCCCAACAGAGGCGGCAAGATAAACCTCACAATGCCTGCACGCAACTTCAAAAAGGGAGTATTGCTCTCATCGGGCCTTGCATTCATCGTGAACCAGCCGGAGTATGACGGAGGATACATACTGACATCAAACGAGTTTACCCGCAAGATGTTCCGCCGCAAGCCAAACGAGGCAACATCAATGGAGATAAGAGTTGCCCCCGGCACGGATATTGAAGAGGCAAAAGAGCAGCTTATGGCGATACTCGGCAGCGGCTACACCATAAAGGACCGCTACGAACAGCAGGACGACATATACAAGGTGATGCAGATTGAGAAGCTCATCTCATACATATTCCTTACTTTCATACTGCTTGTTGCCTGCTTCAACATCGTTGGGTCGCTGTCGATGCTGATAATTGAGAAGCGCGACAACATGAACACCTTGCGTAGCATGGGCGCCGACAACAAGACCATCGCAAACATATTCATATATGAAGGCATCATCATTTCGGCAGCCGGAGCATTGGCAGGAATAGTCATAGGCCTTGCCCTTTGCCTTGCACAACAGGAATTCGGATTCATCTCAATGGGAAGTGCTGAGAGTTTCGTTGTAAACAGCTATCCCGTCGAAGTACATATGAATGACATTCTCACGACATTTGTCACAGTGCTTGCAGTAGGTATCACGGCTGTGTGGTTACCCGTAAGGATACTCACCCGCAAGCTGGTATGATGAGCACATACTAAAAAGAGGGACTGTATAAAAACAGTCATGTTGTCTTATAAGCCCCATCGGGAAACACTATATGAACTTGTCTCCCAGTTTCATCTTTACATCATTAAGAATCTTGCGTATCTCCTTCTCGTCACCCTTACGGCATATCATCAAGACATTCTCCGAATCAATGACAAGCATATTGTCTACACCCTGAACAACCGCAAGTTTGCCTTTAGGCAACATAATAAGGTTATTGTGGCTGTTGTATTTCAATGTAGAACAGTTGAGGACCACATTTCCGTCACCATCCTTGGGCATAGTGCTGTAAAGAGTATCCCACGTTCCGATATCGGCCCACCCGAATTCAGCGACAGCCACATATACGTTATCTGCACGTTCCATGACACTCATATCAAGCGACGCATTGGGGAAAGAGGTATATATCTCATACCCGCGTCTGCGCCTTTGGTCACGGTCAGGTATCTCACGATATATCTCCTCAAGGGTACGCATCATCTCCGGGAGATACTTTGACATGGTATCTATTATGGTCTGCACATTCCAGATATATATACCCGAGTTCCAGTAGAACTCACCGCTGTCCATGAATATCTTGGCGAATTCATACTGCGGTTTCTCGGTAAATGTCCTTACCTTGTAAAAGAAATCGGATTCAGGACCACCGTCAACCTGAATATATCCGTAACGGGTCTCGGGGCAGGTAGGCTTTATACCCACTACCACCAGTTTATTGTTCTCTGCAACAAAGTCAAGACCACGGGAAATGACATCCACAAACTTCGTTTCATCAAGCACAAGCTGATCGCTCTGTGCAATGACAATGTTAGCCTTTGGATTCAAGGTACGGATATGACATGCCATATTCGCAAGACTTGGTGCAGTTCCCCTGAAAGCCGGTTCGTGGATAACCTGTCCTCGCTGCAGGTCCGGCAGCTGTTCTCTGACTAGATCGGCATAATCGACATGCGTCGAGACAAGTATATTCTCCTTGGGCACAATACGGCAATAGCGGTCATATGTAATCTGCAACAGCGTCCTTCCACAACCTAAGATATCCTGGAACTGTTTGGGATAAGCTTTACGGCTCATAGGCCACAGACGTGTACCTTGACCACCTGCCATAATTACACAATAACGGTTCTTGTCCATATTATCGGGAGATATTTGATACTTTCAATATTACAACGCGAGTATAATATTTTTATTGCAGAATTAAAAGCCTTTTAGGTTTATTTATCACTACTGAACACAAACATGACGATGGCGACCCGATCGGGTCGCCATCGTCATTATGATAAATATCCTTTTAGAACTCTGCATTATTCGGAGTACGTGGGAAAGGAATCACGTCACGGATGTTCGACATACCTGTCACGAAGAGCAGCAGACGCTCGAAACCAAGACCGAAACCGGAGTGAGGACATGAGCCGTAACGGCGTGTGTCAAGATACCACCACATATCCTTCATAGGAATGTTCATCTCTTCAATGCGTGTGAGCAGTTTGTTGTAGTCTGCCTCACGCTCCGAGCCACCGATAATCTCACCGATTTTCGGGAAGAGCACATCCATTGCACGTACAGTCTTGCCATCCTCGTTCTGCTTCATGTAGAAGGCCTTGATCTCCTTCGGATAGTCTGTAAGGATTACAGGACGCTTGAAGTGTGTCTCAACGAGGTAACGCTCGTGCTCCGAAGCGAGGTCGACACCCCAATATACGGGGAACTCGAACTTGTGGCCCGCAGCAACGGCATCCTCAAGAATCTTGATACCGTCGGTGTAGCTCAGGCGTACGAACTCCGTATCAACGATTGAACGCAGACGAGCGATGAGCTCTTTGTCAATCATATTGTTGAGGAAGGTAATATCCTCCATACAGTTGTCGAGAGCCCACTGTACGCAATACTTGATGAACTCCTCGGCAAGCTCCATGTTGTCATATATGTCATTGAACGCAACCTCAGGCTCAATCATCCAGAACTCTGCCAAGTGGCGTGGAGTGTTTGAGTTCTCGGCACGGAAAGTAGGACCGAAGGTGTAGATTGCACCAAGAGCAGTTGCTGCCAACTCACCCTCGAGCTGACCCGACACGGTGAGACTTGCCTGCTTACCGAAGAAGTCGTTGTCATAGATGATACTGCCGTTCTCGTCCTTCTTGAGGTCATACAGGTTCATTGTTGTAACCTGGAACATCTGGCCAGCACCCTCACAGTCCGAAGCTGTAATCAGCGGAGTGTGGAAGTAGTAGAAACCTTTGTCGTGGAAGAACTTGTGGATAGCGTACGCCATATTGTGACGGATACGGAAAACCGCACCGAATGTATTTGTACGTGGGCGCAAGTGGGCTACAGAGCGCATGAACTCCATAGTCTGCCCCTTCTTCTGCAAAGGATATGTATTGTCACAAGCACCAAGAAGTTCAATCTCGGTAGCCTGTATCTCTACAGCCTGTCCGCCGCCGATAGACTCAACGAGAGTACCGTTCACGCTCAAGCAGGCACCTGTAGTGAACTGCTTCACGAGTTCCTCGTCAAACTTGTCGGCATCAATGACAACCTGAACGTTGTTGATTGTAGAACCGTCGTTCAAAGCCACAAAAGCAACCTGTTTGCTGCTACGGCGAGTTCTTACCCAACCTCTGACATTAACCTCAACGCCATACTCCCTGCTCTTGAGCAGGTCGGCAATTCTTGTTCGTTTTATCGCTTTCATCGATTTATTGTGATTATGCCCGCCAGGCAGGCTTTGTTCGTTATTATTCGTAAGCACCCATACGCAACATGTTCACCTCCTTCTCGGTAAGGTAACGCCAGTCGCCACGTTTAACGTTCTTCTTTGTAAGGCCTGCAAACAGCACACGGTCAAGTTTGTTCACACGGTAACCCAGATGCTCAAGCATACGGCGCACGATACGGTTCTTTCCGGAGTGGATCTCGATACCTATCTGCGAACGGTCGGCCTCGTTTACGTAAGAGACCTCGTCAGCATATACAGGACCATCCTCCAACTCGATACCGTTTACAAGAAGATCCATGTCTGACATTGCAACGTTCTTGTCACATGTCACATGATAGATTTTCTTCTTCATGTATTTGGGGTGAGTGAGCCTTGCAGCCAAATCACCGTCATTGGTGAGAAGAAGCACACCCGTTGTATTGCGGTCAAGACGTCCGACAGGGTAGATTCTCTCCTTACCGATACCACGAAGGCAATCAAGCACGGTCTTGCGCTCCTGCGGATCATCGACTGTTGTAACGCAGTCCTTGGGTTTGTTAAGCAGCACATAAACCTTACGCTCAGGATTGATGCGCTCGCTGTTGAAACGGATATCATCTGTCGGAACCACCTTTACTCCCAACTCTGTAACGACCTCACCGTTCACTGTAATAAGACCGGCCTGTATATAATTGTCAGCCTCGCGGCGTGAACAGATTCCTGCATTTGCAAGATATTTGTTGAGGCGGACAGGAGCATTGGGATCAATGGCTGCCTCCTTGTAAGCCATACGTTTCTTGTTGCTGTATTTTGCATTGGGGTCATAGGCAGCCTTTCTTGCAGGTCTGTTGCCATAACCGCCACGTCTTTCTGCACCATAGTTTCTTGACTCACCGCCATTCTCACGGAATGAAGCGTTGCCTCCGGAACGATAACCACCCTGACGTGGGGCTGCATCACCGCCCTGACGGAAATCGTCGTTGAAACGTGGTCTGTAACCACCTCCGTAACGTGCCCTCGGCGCCCTGTCACCGCCGGCGCGGTTATTGTCGAAGTCACGGTTTGAACGGTTGGCCGGCCTGTAGCGGTCGCCGCCACGCTCTGCCCTGTCGAACTGAGGGCGCTCGTCACCGTCTCTGTTGAAACGCGAACGTGACTTCAATCTGTTGTCACTTCCAAAGTTGGGATTGAAAGAAGCTCTATCCCTGTTTCCGCGTGAGGAAAAATCGTCCTGACGCTTGTTTCTGTAATTGTTCATCTAAAGAATATTTTACGAACCTCACGGTCCAAATTATATTTATTACAAACCAGTATACGAGTGTGGAGTAATGGCACGCAACTCCTCCTTTACATTCTCGGGCACATCAAGGCCATCAATGAACTGCAGCAAGGTATTCTGGTTTATACCCTCGTTTGTACGTGTAAGGGCCTTCAAAGCCTCGTACGGATTAGGATATGCCTCACGACGCAAGATTGTCTGTATACCCTCGGCACATACGCTCCAGCAGTTGTCAAGTTCGTCATATATTGCAGCCTCATTGAGCAACAGCTTGCGCAAGCCCACAAGAGAACTCTTGATAGCTATAAGCATATGACCCATAGGCACACCCACATTACGCAATACTGTTGAGTCAGTAAGGTCACGCTGAAGACGTGAAATAGGCAGTTTCATGGAGAGATGGTCAAGGATAGCATTTGCTATACCAAGGTTACCCTCGCTATTCTCGAAATCGATAGGGTTGACCTTATGAGGCATAGCACTTGAACCCACCTCGCCGGCCTTGATCTTCTGCTTGAAGAACTCGTTAGAGATATACTGCCAGAAGTCCTTGTCCATATCCATGATGATGACATTTATGCGACGCATTGCATCAAAGAGTGCTGCAAGGTTGTCATAGTTGGAAATCTGTGTCGTGTACTGCTCACGTTGCAGGCCGAGGTTCTCCGAAACGAACTTGTTCGCAAAAGCCTTCCAATCGATTGAAGGATATGCCACGCGGTGCGCATTGAAGTTACCCGTTGCACCACCGAACTTCGCCGATATGACACATCTCTTTAACTCAGCAAGCTGTGTCTCGAGACGGTATACAAACACCATAACCTCCTTGCCCAAACGTGTTGGAGAAGCCGGCTGGCCATGAGTCCTTGCAAGCATAGGAATGTTCTCCCACGCTGTCGCATACTCACGCAACTGCGCAATCAGTTCCTCTATGGTAGGATAGTACACCTCGGCAAGGGCATCCTTTATAGAACATGGAATAGATGTATTGTTTATATCCTGAGATGTCAGACCGAAATGAATGAACTCCTTGTATGCATCAAGGCCGCCGATACTGTCGAACTGCTCCTTTATGAAATACTCTACAGCCTTTACATCATGGTTAGTAACCTTCTCAATCTCCTTCACACGCACTGCGTTCTCCTTAGAGAAGTTCTTGTAGATTTCGCGCAGACGAGGGAAGAGACTCTTGTCCATACCCGCGAGTTGAGGTATAGGCAATTCACAAAGAGCGATAAAATACTCAATCTCAACAAATACACGATATTTTATTAGTGCATACTCCGAGAAATAAGCGGCCAAAGAATCGGCCTTTCCCCTGTAGCGTCCATCTATGGGGGAGATTGCTGTCAGGATATCAAGTTCCATTTTCCTATAATTTAAAAAACGTTTTTCAAATTGCAAAAGTAGCACTTTTTAGCCATAAACACTCATTATAAACATAAAGTTTATTAAAAATAAGTCACCCGGCTAAAAATGGCCTATGGAGAAAAAAATAACCCACGCAATGCGCAGGTTCTTGCTTCGTGGACGTTGACGGATTCGAACCGCCGACCCTCTGCTTGTAAGGCAGATGCTCTAAACCAGCTG
>RHMF01001257.1_pt1 | contig 11555 bp, 16 predicted proteins | sample 5365151 | NCBI WGS metagenome assembly RHMF01 (sample SAMN10266501, study PRJNA497801) | feces metagenome | isolation source: feces | host: Bos taurus | place: China: Prairie of Fairy Mountain | collected 2017-08-14 | reverse complement strand
TTGGAACGTCCAAAATGCCGTCAAGACCATTCTTAAGAAATTCTGTATCAATATACAGGGAAGAATACAAAGATATCATAGAAAAAGGGCTAAAATAAAAAGGGGCTTTGCAGCCCCTTTAATTTAGTACAACACTACCTTCTTTTATCTCACATACGTTAGCCCCGTAATACTCTTCTACGCTATCCCACGTCCATTTTTCAAGATCATCCTGACACAGCCTTTTCTTTTCAGCAAGTGCTAATTTCTTTGCTTTTGCCTCCGTGCTTGCAAATGCCCTTACTTCAGTCCATCCATGAATTACAGCCATAAACATATTATTCTTCCTCCTGATTTTCAAAATACCAGGTTTCCACCTGTTCAAATTCATCCTCACGGGTCCTGTTGGCATACATTACAGCCGCCTGTTCATAAGAAACCCTGTAATACTTGGATATTGCATATACTAATGTTCTTGTGGTCATATTCTTTACCTCCTGATTAGTATTTTCTTACTCTTCTTCCACATTCGATGCCTTCAACGGTGTAAATTACTATGCCATTCTCTTCTTTGCCGGGTATCCAATGTTTTGATAATTCCTTGAATTCCTTTGCACTAACGCCCTTGTGGGCTTTTTCGGTTACTTGTACGAAGTAGCTGTATCTTGTTTTCATTTCTATTACCTCCTGACACCATTATAATATTACATATTTATACACTTGTCAACACCAAAATTGTCGAAAATTGAAATATTTGAAATATTGTAGAAATGTGTTATAATCAAAGCGGAAAGACCGAATGGCAAAGCACAGCCACCGAAGAATAGGAGGATTAAAATGGCACTTTCAAGAAAATTTTTAGCCGCACTTGGGATCGAAGCAGACAAAATTGATGAAATTATCAATGCTCACAGCGAAACTGTTGAGGGTCTGAAGAATGAAAGGGATTCTTTCAAGGCAGATGCCGAGAAGTACAAGCAGACGAAAGAGGATTTAGACAAGGCAAACAAGCAACTGGCTGAATACTCAAAGGAAGATACATACAAAGTAAAGTATGATGCTTTAAAAGAGGATTTTGACGGCTTTAAAGCCAAGGTTGAAGCCGAAAAGACGAACACCAGTAAAAAGGCTGCCTATAAGTCTTTACTCAAAGAAATCGGCATATCCGAAAAGCGCATTGATTCCATTGCTAAACTTGCAGAACTTGACAAGATCAATCTTGACAAGGACGGCAAAATTGAGGGCATGGATGACTTAAAGAAATCACTTTCTGAAGAGTGGGCTGACTTTATCGTTAAAGACGATAAGAAAGGTGCTGACACAAGCACTCCACCTGACGGACAGGGTGGAACGGCTAAAACCCGTAAAGAGATCATGGAAATCAAAGACACCACCGAAAGGCAGAAAGCCTGGGCGGAATACATTTCACAAGGAGGAAAATAAGAAATGAAAAAGAAACTGAACCTTCAGTTTTTCGCAGCTACCAACGTGGAAACCCTTACCAATCCAAGGGATTCTTTACCCAACGTATACACCAATGTTACCGCAAGAGAACTTGACTTTGTTACCCGTTTTGGTAAGAACTGGGAAGCATTAAGAGAGATTCTTGGCATCATGCGCCCGGTTAAGAAACAGGCTGGTTCTAAACTTGTTTCCTACAAGGCAAGCGTTGCACTTGAAAGCGGAACTGTTGGACCCGGTAACCTTATTCCTTATTCCAAGGCAACCGTTGAGCAGGTAGGCTATGAGGATCTTACACTTTCCAAGTATGCAAAGGCCGTACCCGTTGAGGACGTTGATAAGTATGGCGTAGACGTTGCTGTACAGAAAACCGATGAAGCATTCCTTAACGAACTTCAGAGCGTTGTTATGGATAACTTCTATGACAAGCTGACCGACAACGAAGAAGCAATTACCGGCAATGACGCAACCTTCCAGATGGCTGTTGCAATGGCTATCGGTAAGGTAAGAAATAAGTTCAAGACCATGCACAAGACCGTTACTGACGTTGTTGTGTTTGTTAACATTCTTGACGCTTATGAATATCTTGGAGCAGCAGACATTAACCTTCAGACCCTGTTTGGTATCGAGTATGTAAAGGATTTTCTTGGCGCAAAGACCATGATTCTTACATCCGAAATCGAGCGCGGAAAGGTTATCGCTACACCTTCTGACAACCTTGTTCTTTACTATGTAGATCCTTCAAGCGAATTCAGCAAGTTAGGCCTTGTTTACACTACTGATGGAGAAACCAATCTTATCGGTTTCCATGCACAGGGTAACTACAGCACAGCCGTTGGTGAGTCATTCGCACTCATGGGCATGGTTCTGTGGTATGAGTACGCTGATGGCGTAGCAATCGAAACCATCGATTCAAACCCCTGACGAGCGTCACGGTAGAGTCGGAAGCCGATGACGCAACATTTCCCTGGACCGACAAAACACCAGCTGATTTTCAAGAGGATATCGTAGTAAATGGTGACAAGATAAGCGGAACACTTAAATTCATCGAAGGTGGTTTAAGTCCTGCTGGCCCCTTGTCAGGTGATGGATACTTTATCGCCCTCAAATGGAGTGAACCCGGTGAAACGGTAACAAGCCTTAAAGTGGGTGTTCAGCCCAGCGAAGGAACAGGGCTTGTAGAAGCCATTGATGACCCTGATAGAAACGTTGTTGCAAAGATTGCAAACGCTGATAATCAGAAGTTCGTCATTGTTCAGAGCAATGCTACACAAAGCACAAAGCAAGTATATGACCTTTCAGGTCTTACGCTTGAAGATGGAGTGTAAACCATGTTTAAAGTTATCGCTGATTTTGTAGACCTTCAGGATAACAACCACAAGTATAGGGTGGGGGATGAATTCCCCCGCCCCGGTGTGGTGGTTACGGATGCAAGGATTGATGAACTGAAAACAGATGCGAACAGGCTGAAAAAGCCGCTGATTAAGGCGGAAATGAAGCCTGAAAGCAAACAGGAAGAGAAGCCGAAAACAGAGAAGCCGAAAACGGATAAGCCAAAGGCTGACAACAAGCCCAAAAAGGGGAGAAAGAAAAATGCTCACTGATCTTTGCCAAGAATTGAAAAATTGGTTTGACCGTTACCAGCCACATATTATTGGCAAAATAACTATCGAGAATGGCAAAATCACAAGTGAAAACTTTAGAAGAGCCATTCAGGAAAACCAATATTTTCGTGTTCGTGGTTCTGTTTTCAATGACGGAGTACACAAATACACGCCTGATTATGCCCTTACAGACGAAGTATTTGATGGTACTGTATCACTTATGGCTATTCCCCAAGAAGTCATTGATTTAGCCGCTGAAATAGACGCTTGGAACACAAAGTATGGTGAAGCCGTGCTGTCACCTTTTACAAGTGAGTCTTTCGGTGGCTATTCTTATAGCAAGGGCGCAAGTGGCGGAAGGAATTTGAACTGGCAAGGCGTTTTTGCTGATCGACTAAACAAGTGGAGAAAAATATAATGTCGCTGATTGACGATTTTATGGATAGCTGTACGATGATTGACCGGGTGACAAGACCTGACGGATATGGTGGTTTTGTCATTGAGTACATAGATGGTGCTACTTTTGATGCCGCCATTACTCTTAACACGTCAATGGAAGCAAGAACAGCCGAACAAGCGGGCGTTACAGCGTTATATACTATCACCACACAGAAGAACATTAACTTGCAATATCACGATATATTCAGGCGTGGTTCTGACGGCAAGATATTCAGGGTGAAGTCCGATGGTGATGATAAATATACGCCCAAAAGCGCAACACTTAATATGCGGCAAGTAACAGCGGAAGAATATGTACTTCCGAGTTAGGACATACAATGAACAAATCACAAGCACTTTATGAGTTTTGGAACGGTTTTGGCATCCCGGCTTATGATGAAAATTCTGTTCCTGATAATGCCCAATTCCCTTATATTTCATATCACGATGAAACGGATAGCCTTGGCAACGTTGTGCCGTTGTATGCGTCAATATGGGATAAAAATACTTCCTGGGAAAGAATAACCCTGATTGCTGAAGAAGTAGCAAAAAAAGTAGGTGAAAACGGGTATTTCAAGATGCAACTTGATAAGGGCTATGTGTGGTTTGTTAAGGGTACACCTTTTGCACAAAGGCTTGGTGACCCTGACAAAGATATAAAAAGGATTTATATAAATCTTTTAGCAGAATATTTAACACAATATTAAGGAGGACCAATTATGGGAAAATTTACAGTTATTCCCCAAGATACTTTTCAGGGCTTGCAGCTTGACGCTGGTGTTGTGTTGACACAGTTTGACCCTACAGCACCTGCTGTATTGGATGAAGCGATTGTTTGTGCAACTACCGGGGGTATCAACATTACGTGTCAGCCCACATATAGTGATCTTGGTGAGGATGTTGACAATTGCCCTGTCAACATGAAAGAACTTAAGCACTTGGATTCCTGGGCTTGCGGAATGAGTTTTACTTCTATCGCCACCAATCCAAGAAGCATTCGTTTAGCACTTGGGGCAGCAGACATTGAAGCCGTTACAGGCGCAATTAAGCCCCGTAGAAACCTTAAACAGGATGACTTTGCAGACCTTTGGTGGGTAGGTGATAGAGCAGATGGTGGTTGTGTGGCCGTTCAGCTTAAGAACGCACTTTCCACAGCCGGGTTTACTCTTCAGACAACCAAGGCGGGCAAGGGTCAGGTTTCCGTAGAACTGACAGGCCATGTATCACTTGCAGACCAAAACACTATGCCTATGGTGATTTACTCACTTGATGCAAGCGAGAACCCCAACACTTTCAGCGTAACGCAGACTTTGACCAACGTAACGTCATCTTTCAGCGCAAATACAGTTAATGAGGGTGAAACCCTTACGGCAGAACTTACGGCTGATTCAGGCTACGCTATCAGCAGCGTAAGCGTATATGTGGGTGGCGTAGACGTTACGGCAACTGTCTATGATGACAGCACCGACACAGTAACTATCACAAGCGTAAGCGGAAATGTAACAATCACGGCAACAGCTGAAGAAGGAGCTTAAACCATGCAATTATCCGAGATTAAAGGTGAAAGAGCGTTAGAAGTTATTGCTGACCTTATCGATCCCATAACGAACCTTGTGAAAGATAAGAAATTCAAGGCAATAGTTGACAGCGGAACGCAGATGGATGTAGTCAAGTTTATTTTGAAAGAGCATCCAAAAGAAATCCTGTTCATTCTTGCAACTATCAATGATAAGGACCCGGCAACATATCAACCTACGTTGATTGAATTGCCCAAGATGGTGCTTGACCTGATAAGCGATCCTGATGTAAAAAGCCTTTTCAAATCGCAGAGTCAGAGCGAACAATTAGCCTCTTCTGGCTCTGTTACGGAGAATATAGGGGCTGTAGAAGCCTAAAAGCATTCATGCGGTATGTTTTAGCACGAATTGAAAAGAACAATCGTGATGAAGCATACCGCTTTTATATTACGGACGCTTTAAGGGTTTTGGGCGGGTTTGAGCAAAGGTATTATGACCTGGTGGAAACAAGACCCGTCATCGAAGAAACAAGAACACCTGAAGAAATTATAGCGAACATACGAGGTAAACTATGAACCTATTCGATTTAGAAGCGGTTTTAACGTTAAATTCAGCGGCGTATGAAAAAGGGCTGTTAACAGCGGAAAATTCAGCGAACACAGCGGGAAATAATATAGCAAACACAGTAAAGCGACTTGTAAGCGTTGTTGCAAGCTACCAAATAGGCAAAAAATTAGTGGCTTTTGGAAAATCCACTATTGACGCGGCATCATCGTTTGAATCGGCATTTACAGGCGTTAGAAAGACTGTTGACGCAACTGAAGAAGAATTTACACAGTTATCTGACTGGATTATGGAAGCAAGCACCAAGATGGCGTTATCGAAAGAGGGTATCGCTGGCACTATGGAGATTGCCGGACAGTTAGGTATTAGTGGTGTAGAGTCTTTAAAAGCATTCACAGAAACAATGGTTATGTTGGGCGACACAACGAACTTGAATGCGGAAGAAGCGGCGGGTGCTTTAGCCCGGTTTATGAACATAACGGGTGATGCAGCCACAGACGTATCAAAAATTGGTTCTGTTATTGTTGATCTTGGTAACAACTTTGCAACCACAGAAGCCGACATTGTAAGCATGGCAACACGCCTTGCGTCAGCAGGTACTATTGCCGGGCTTTCAAGCACAGATATATTGGCATTATCAACCGCTATGTCAAGCGTAGGCATACAGGCAGAAGCGGGTGGAACAGCAATGACACAAACGCTTGTGGCAATATCCAAGGCTGTGAGTGGCTTGGATGATACCACGTCAGATGCGTATGAGGATCTTGTGAAGTTTGCAACCGTTTCAGGAATGAGTGCGGAAGCGTTTGCAAAGCAATGGAAAGATGACCCTGTTGTTGCATTACAGGCATTTATTAAAGGCCTTGATAATGTGAATAAATCAGGTGAAAATGTCTTTTCAACGTTAGGGCAACTTGGACTGTCCGGCATACGTCAGACCAATATGTTACAGTCTTTGGCACTTGCGTCTGATATGTTGGGTTCAGCCGTTGAAACCGCAAGCAATGCTTTTGAAGAGAATAACGCATTAGTAGCGGAAGCTGAAAAGAGATATGGAACAATGGAATCCAGATCAATGCAAGCATCCGAAGCGTTTAAAAACCTAAAAGTAACTATCGGTAACGAACTATTGCCTGTCTATTCAAGTTTCATGGACTGGTCACAGAAAATCATAATGGAAGTGCAGAAGTTTGTTAGCGCAGGCGGTTTAACAGACATTTTTGATAAAGTCAGAAGTTCAATTGAGCGTGTGCAAGCGTCATTTTCACCTTTGGCTGAAAGCGTTAAAACGTTTTTTTCAAAGATTGATTTTGCAAAAATTAAAGATACTTGGGTAAGTTCAATTGGCAAGATTAGCGAAGCGTGGCAACACTTGAAAGACGCTTTACAGCCCGTTATTGATAAGTTTTCAGAGTATGTCAACAGCGGCAATGCGTCCAATAATGCTACTAACTTGATTGTCGGTACAATCAACCTTTTAGCCACGGCTTTTTCAGGCCTGATAAATTCTATAGCAACGGTTATTGACGTTATTTCAGGTTTTGTAACGTGGCTTAATGATGGAAGCGCGGGTGCAGAAGCGTTCAAGGCTATTGTCATAGCACTTACAGCCGGGATAGCTGCTTACAATGCGGTTTTGCTTGCTGGCACGGTTATCAAAAATTCTTCCGCTATCGCAAGTGCATTGCTTATGGCTAAAGAGGTAGCACTACAAGCCGTTACAAATGGTCTGGCAGCCGCACAAACATTACTTAATACTGTAATGAGTGCTAACCCCATAGGTTTAGTTATTGCCGCCGCTACCGCTCTTGTTGCCGCCTTTACATACCTTTGGAAAACCAACGAAGATTTCAGGAACTTCTTTATCGAAGCCTGGGGTAAGATCAAGGACTTCTTTAAGGACGTTGGTGAGTTTTTCGGCAAGACATTTGAAAATATCAAGCAATTTGGTCAGGATGCGTGGGATAATATTACCAACACCTTTTCTGGCGTAGGCGACTGGTTCAAAGAAAAATGGGAAACCCTTAAGAATAACGTCAAAGAGAAGTGGGATACTTTCAAGGAAGATGCTTCCCAAACATGGGAAAGAACCAAGGAAATTTTCAGTCCGGCTGCCGAATGGTTCAAGCAAAAATGGACTAACGTGAGAAGCAACGTTCAGGCGGAATGGGAGGTATATAAAAGCAACGTATTACAGGCTTGGGAAAGAACAAAAGAAATTTTTGCTCCTGCCGCAAATTGGTTCAAAGAAAAATGGACTAACGTAAAGGACAACGTTCAAGAGCAATGGGGTTATTATAAAGAGAACGTAAAAGAAGCGTGGAACAAGACCAAAGAAATTTATTCCGCTGTAGATACCTGGTTTAAAGACAAATTTACGGCCGCCAAGGATAAGGTAAAGGAAAGCTGGGATAAGACCAAGGAAAACTTCAGTACAGCGTGGTCTAACATTAAGTATATCTATAATAATTCTGATGAATGGTTCAGCACGAAGTTTGAACAGGCTAAAAATGCGGTTTTCAATGCTTGGTCTAACATTAAATCCTTAATGAGCGAAGTTTGGGAAAGGATTAAAGACTCATTCAGAATTGGTGACGCTTTGTCTTGGGGCAAAGATATGATTGACAACTTTATTGCTGGTATTAAATCCAAAATACAGGCTGTCAAAGATGCGGTTTCAAGCGTGGCAAGCACAGTTAAAGAATTCTTGGGCTTCTCCGAACCTGAAAAAGGCCCCTTGTCAAACTTCCATACTTACGCACCAGACATGATGAATCTGTTTATTGAGGGCATAAAAAACAACCAAAACGCATTACAGGATGCGGTTGCAAATGCGTTTGATTTTCAGAGCCTGATAAAAGCCCCGGTTGTTGATAACGGCAACACGGATGCAAGCGGTGATGGAGCGAAGGGAGGAAGAGGTAACAACTACTATACCATTAACGTTAATCAGCCTGTTACCACAGCAGCCGATATGTTAAGAGAGATCAGAACAGAAGCACAGTATGGGCTTATTTTAGAGGAGGCCATAGGATGAAAAATGAAACAAGCGTAAAATTTGTAAAACCTGATGGAACGTCATTTATCATCCAACAGACAGGTGAATGGCGTTTTCTGAAGAATGGCTTTCTTGGTTTCGGTAAGGCTGATGGGCGTTTATCCTATGTTGATAACGTCATGGGTGATGGCGGTGAAATCAAAAACGTGCGGTTGACAAGGGTTGACCGCACGATAAAAACCGCTTATGTGATGCCGTACAACAACGATAACGCCAGAAGAGCCTTTACAAAGTTTTTCACTCCAAGACTTGCCTACAAAATCTATGTGTCATACATGGGAATAACAAGGTGGGCGGAAGGTGTATTGTACAAGATGCAGCTGTCAGAAACCCTTGACGATGAAATGTTGTTAAACGCTACAATGACCTTTGCTTTTGCTAACCCTTTGTGGAAGTCGGTGGATGATTTTGGTGAGGATATAGCAAGCGTTACCGAAAAGTGGGCTTTTCCCTGGTTGTGCGCAATTGACACAAGCGGTAACCCGGTGGGTATTTATAATTTTGAAAAGAAAGTTCATCTGAACAACGATGGTGATGTTCTTACATACCCACAAGTGATTGTATACGCCAAAGGATATGTGGAGAATCCAAGTGTTATTATTAACGGCAATTTTGTCAAGGTTAATGATATACTGTATGAGGGTGATGAAATTGTAATGAACCTTGGTGACCTGCCACCCACAGTCACAAAGAACGGGGAAAACTTTTTGGGGCATTGTGACAAACAGTCACAATTTAACCTGATGTATCTTGATGTAGGTGATAACGTGATATCGTTTGATGCGGAAAACGGAAGTGACAATTTAGCGGTAACCATTTACTACAACAAAATGTATACGGTGATCTAATGAGAAAAGACTACGAAAAGCCGTTTGATATAATGGCACTTGATGAAAATTACAACCTTGTAAGCCTTGTGGTGTATAACAAGCTGCAATGGACCCGTAAGTGTTTAGAGCCGGGCATATTTAGCGTGGAATTGACCACAGAGCAATATGATAATTCTTGGGTATACATTTATACCCCTTCAAGGCGTGAACTTGGCAGAATAAGTCAAGTAAATATGCAATTGAAGAACAACTTGGTGGTAGTGACGGTATCAGGACAGTTTATTGAAGCAGACTTGGATAAAATGGTTGTGTACCCCAAGCCCGCAAGCGAATATTCAGTAAGCGCACCACACAGCAGCATTATCAATGGCCCGGCATGGTTAGGGCAGAGCGGAACGGCTGATAGTGTGGCCATGGCGTTCTTTAATGGCTTTAAGTCTATCACTTACATGGGGTATGATGTGGGTGATTATAGTGGTACTACTCTTAAAGAAAGAACGTATACACTTGACATAGAAAGTGGTACAATAGACACAGAACATGGGGAATACGTCAGGGCGGAACACAACAGGAACGGAGAATATTTAGGCAAGAAATTAAGCCAGATCCTGAAGTTTTCCCACGCTTTCTATGAAGTGAACTATGACTATCAGACAAACGTCAAAACGCTTGATATACGGCACGGCAGAAACCTGACGAACAACAATAATGAGGGCAACAATCCTATAGTGTTCAGCTCTCAAAATGGCACTATAGCAAGTGCCGGGATTGTAAAGTCTAACACAGGCACAAAAGATAACGTGGTGGCTTTCAGGAAAGACGAAACAACAACCGATGTGCTTGTGAATGGATATGACAGTTCTACCGGGCGTTTTCTTTCGTACAATAGCCTACCACAGACCTTTGACTATCCTGATGACCATGACTTTAGGGTGGCTGCCTTACAAGCCAATACAAACATTCTTGGTGACCATGAAGATAAGGTTAATATATCGCTAAACATATTCAGCGGAGCTTATGACTATATCGTGGACTATGACATTGGCGACATTGTTACAGTCAAAGTACCTGAAATTGATCTTGATATAGACGTGCAAATTATTGCTTGTTACGAAGTAGTGCAAGATGGCGTTTGGAGCATTGATTTAGAGTTTGGAACACCAATAAAAAGGAGGCAATTATGATAGGTTTTCCCTTTGATTCCGTGGTTCAATTTGACGAACACGGAAACCCCAGTTATGACAGGGCGGTTTCAAGTAAACCCCTAAAGGCACTTATTCAGAAACTGTTTGGCACAGGCGTAATGCCTAACCCATCCGACAACTTGCAAGTGTTTGCTGGTAGTGAGGGCATGACTGTTGTGGTTCATCCCGGCTTTTGTGTTATCGAAGGCGGATTGAAACTTGAAGAGCATGAGCGTACACTTACAGTACAGGCAGCTGATACAACCTATGACAGAATTGATACTGTTGTAATGCGTTGGAACGGCAATGACAATGCAAGAGTTTGTGACTTGTACGTTGTAATGGGTACAGCACAGGCTAACCCTGTAAGGCCTGAATTGAACAGGGTGGGTTCTATCTATGAAATCGGCTTGGCTGATATCTTTATTCCAAGTAATTCAAGCGCAATCACACAACAGAGGATAACCGATACCAGGTATGAAAGCGAAAGGTGCGGAATCGTATCATCGGTAAGTGAGTGGGATACTACAACCATTTACAACCAGGTACAGGCAGACCTTGAAGAGTTTAAAGACGTTGAGGAAGCCGATTTTATCGCTTGGTTTAATGAAGTTAAGGATTATATAGATCAGATAACAGCAGCTCATTTACAGGCCGAAATTGACCTAAAACAGCCCAAGGTACTTGATACCCCTATAACTATCGAAGGGCAGACAAAGACCACAGTAGAGTCAGCTCTACAAGGCTTGGTGGGGTCTGTAGCTGATGGCAAAGCGTCGGTGGCATCAGCGATAACCGCTAAAGGCGTACAAACTTCCGCAACGGATAGTTTTGGCACGATGGCAAGCAACATAGGGCAGATACAGACTAACCCTAATTTGCAAGAAAAGACAGCAAGCGCAAGCACAAGTCAGCAGGTA
>RHMF01002209.1_pt1 | contig 11558 bp, 10 predicted proteins | sample 5365151 | NCBI WGS metagenome assembly RHMF01 (sample SAMN10266501, study PRJNA497801) | feces metagenome | isolation source: feces | host: Bos taurus | place: China: Prairie of Fairy Mountain | collected 2017-08-14 | reverse complement strand
TGTTGTCATACCGTAATGCCAGTCACACAAGACGAGCACGGCCTCGTTGTCGCCAGAAGGTGCAGTGTCTACATGTTTTTGGTCGACGAATAAGTATCCAACGTCATTTGATAAATTATCAGCCGCGGCTACAAGCCTGTCGTATAGATATTCTTCGCGCCCTAGTTTTGTAACCACTTTATTAAACTCCCTGCGCTGGTCAAAGAAACGTTGTCGCTCACACTTAAGCGCAAGCTTCTCTGCCTCGATTTTAGACAGTAGTCCTTCGTCTGTAATATTATCTTCTTTGCACTGTTCGAGCTTTTCAATCGTACGGCATGATCCGTATAACATCCTTCTGGCGACGTCTGCAGAGTATTCTTTGCCATATACATATGGCGCGATCTCTGAATAGTCATAATCAACAAGTGTCTTATCTTTTAATTTTCCATATATGAGTCTCTTATGATAATCGAAATCAGACTCGTTTTCTCTTTTCTCCAAAGGAGATGTATAATTCTCTTTGGTCAAAGCTTATCCCTCTCATTCCTATATTTAATTATTCACCAACAATAGCATTATATTGTTCTGCGGTGAGTACCGACTTATCAACAAAGTGATATACTTGTACAGCAGAGTAGATCTTCATGCCATAGAAATACCTCACTACTTCAAATGTGTGATCAGCTTTAATCAATGTATCTGTCATTAAAGCCGTATATAATATTTGCGCTCCAATTAAATCTAGCTGCGAGGGTGCGTCGATGATGGCGATCTCTCCCATCCTGGCTTCCTCATCGGCTGTCATTTCTCTTGAAACGCCATTTTCATTAATTATCATCGTTTATACCCCGTAAACCTTTATTGTCGTACCGGAACTGATTGAATAACCATTTCCAGAAATCTCTATTTTACTAATTCTATTTGCATTACCAAGTTCAGTCATTAACGACTTGTTCGATGGAGAATATCTTGTATCGTTCCTCCAGCTGATAGAATTCATTTCAACTAATCCGCCTTTGATCTCAACTTCAACCGCTACGTTTGTAATTCCGGATCCACCAGCAAAGAATACTTGCGTCTGACCAACAACATTATCTGCGGAATCATAAGAGTAAACATATCCATTACTTCCGCCGTCAATCCTATTTGCATTTTCCATCAAGACAACAAATCCAGACAATTCAAATGCATTACTATTGGAATCAGTAGAAACAATAATGTCATTTGTTGGACTTGATAATGTTATTGTTTTTAATAGTTTATATTTACCGCTACTAACAATAGATCCAGAATCTTTTTGCTCACCAACAGCATATCCAAGCAAACTAATCCTTGTTCCAGATCTCAAATCATTTCCGTTACCGACAACTTCTATTTTTGCAATTCTACCTGTGTATCGAGTCTCAACAATCAACGATTTATTCACTGGCGAATACGGCGCTGCAGATACCCAGCCAATAGAATTCATTTCAGCAATATCTCCACGAAGCTCGACTTCTACGACTGACTGTGTAACAGAATTACCACCATAGAAGAATATCTGTGTTCCGCCGATCACATTGTCGTCTGCATCATAAAAATACATATAACCATTAGCACCGCCATTGATACCACTTGCATTGCGAAGCATTACAACGGCACCATCAAGACTGAAAGCATTTCCATCCGAATCAACTGATAGTACAACACTTCCTGTAGATTCAGACAGAGTGGTTGTATTAATCAATTGATAATTGCCGTACTCACCACTGGTCGGTATATATCCAAGAGCATCAATAACATCTTCTACAGACACCTCGGTAATATATCCTGCATCATTATTGAATTCAGAAATGTTCGTAGGAACAACAGGCATTGAATCGCCATTTGCAGGCGTATACCCAAGTGCGGATATGATATCGGCGGACGAAATGTTTGTTAAATAATCACCAACATCATTAGCGTCAACAGGAGTGTATCCAAGAGCAGACGTAATATCTTCTGACGAAATCCCAGTTATATAACCAGAATCATTTGTTAAATCTGAGACTTTAGTTGGAACGTCATTACTTTTTGCAGGAGTGTATCCGAGTGCATCTTTAACATTAGTAGATGAAATACCAGTGATATATCCAGAATCGTTTGTTAAATCTGACACCTTAGTTGGGATACTTCCCTCATCCAAAGGTGTATATCCAAGTGCGTCTGTAACATCAGTGCTGCTTATTTCAGTAAGATATCCGGCATCGTTTGTAAGTTCAGAAACCGCAGTCGGAATAGAAGACTCATCTGCCGGAGTATATCCAAGCGCATTTGTAATACTTTCAGCAGTTACCATCATTCCGTTTTCATATGTATCTAATACACGATTGTATAAGTCCGACATCTCTGTAAACCACAGACTGATAGAAGCGTCTTCTGCTACAATTTCTGTATCTTCTGCAAGAGACGGTTTAATCATCATCTCGAATTTGTTTGAGTTCTGTACAAGCGTGTTGTCGCTTGCAAGTTCAAAAAGTTGTCCTTCGAATGTACCAGCCTTAAGAGTAAAAGACTGAGGTTTTGTAACGGATATAATCCGATCCCCTCGAATTTGAGATAAATAGTGTTTGTATCATTAACAGGAGTAAATCCGGTAAATGTTACTTTTCTTACATTATGATCATACTGATGACCAAGATTTAAAGCACGAGGGTTATTAATGTTATATGTAACATCCATGTGAAAAATTCCTCCCGATTTTTATTTATCAAAAAGCCCCGCAGTGTGCATCGTTGAGAGGCCGCGGGGAATTGTTCAAATTTAATACTTGTGTTTGAATATAATAAGCGATATAATAATTTATTTACCTACCAATGTAGCAGTGGTGCGTATGTCGAAAAACCCTTGTAAAATCAACGTTTGTTGGGGGTCATTTTTTTCGCAAACTCACTAACTCGATGGTCTCAACCGCATTACATATTCCGTTTTTTGTTTTGCAATAATTATAGCCGCACACCTATCACAGTATTTTTGTGGGCGACCAGCATAATAATCTTTGTTCTTTATTTTTACAGTAAGACCACAGTTCTCACACTCGAAGTATGGTTCGCCACAATACTTAAGATATTGAAACCCGAGATTCCGCATGTCGGTAACTTGTAGAGCTTCATCTCCTTCGCCATCTACAAGAAGTATCTGTGCACTGGTGCTGGCGGCTTTCTCTGGCATTACCAGATAGCCACCAAGCATTAGCTTCCTATATAGTGCACATTGATTCTTAATTGAAGTTTTTATATTCGCCAGCTTCATAACCTCGCTGATCTGATAATTAATCCAATGATTATTGTTCGGCGATAATGCGTCTCTGTATTTTGCCAAACAGAGAAGAGTAAACGCCAGCCTCTTAAGTTGGGTTCCTTCTAATGCGTTTATTTTGTCAAGCTCTGACTGATATACAGTAATGTTATCAATCAGGATTGCCTTAGTTTTCACAGCTCTCTTCATAGCACTATCTATCATGTCGCTCCAATAATTCAGCGACGGGCTCTCTCCACATTGTGCGACATATTCTCTGACCATCGATTCGGCGTCACGTTTGCTATAACCGTTGTCAAGATAATACCTCGCAATAACACGCAGTTTGTTAAATATATTATTGTCACATATCTTATCTTCTAAATATCTTTCAGCATCTTCATGTTCATTTAATGATAAAACTAACACTCTTCCTCCACGTTTATAGTCTTAAGACTGAATCTATTTCCGCAATAATAAATCTCGCCATTCTCATCCAACTCTGGATAAGTAAGCTTACGCCCATACTTTTCCATCAAATTGTCGATGATCACCTTTCCGCAGACTCCCCATGCAAACGATTTGCTGGAGTCTTTACAATATGTTACATCCAGTATGACGTCGCACATTACCTTTTCGTTGGGACACACAGCTGAACACTTTGCAATGAAGTCGTCCTTTAGCATCTGTACCTTCATTAACGAATCATAATCATCTTCTCGCTCATAATCCAAGAAGACCATATAGTCTCTAAGTTTTGACATATATTCATCATAGAGCTTTTTTATTGCGTCTCTTTCTCTGTCTGTATATTCGGCGCCAGACTTTAAGATGTTATAATCAAACTCCGTATCAAGCTTGCGGCTCCTTGCCGAATCAAAGCGCTCTTCGAACAGCCAGCATATCTTATTTACGACACACGGATTCGTTCCTAACACAACGTTCTTTTTATATCCGTCTACGAACTTTTGCTCTGTGTCATCGAGACTGTCATAGTCTGCGCTCAGTAATTCGTCTTTTGTTTTTTCAAACTTGACCATTGCGTTCTGGTCTGCCTTGCGACTATACTTTTCGTACTCTTTCGATACTGGCGGATATATATACCGCATGAAATACGGTTTCTTGTCTGCAATAATTTTTGCGTATAAATCTTTCTTGTCTTCCGGTACATCGTTTAGACCGTGTTGGTCATACCAGCTTCGTGGCATTGGCTTTGCAATGACACCTTTTATTTTGTCTATAACATCTTGCTGATGCTGTTGGCCGCAACAGATCCTATAATCCAAAACCTCATATTCATTAGAATCCTCTGTGTATGAAGATTGAATCTCATACATAGACGTTATTCTGTTTGTTATTTTTCCAATATCATTTCCAAATCCTGCAATGTTTGATTTAATAAAATCCTCTTCTGTTGGAACAATCTTGTCAGCACTGCTTTGTTCACACAATAACGCAGGAAGTTCTCTATGCCTTCTTACAAGCACATTATTATCTGTTAAAAATATTAAATCTCCATCGAACCTTTATACCTTATGTCACCACAAGGAGTAGACTATATCATCCTCATCGTGTGAGGCTCGGCACTTCCCGGGGCGGAGTTTCACCGCCCCAGTACACGGTTCATAAGCATATCATAAGACTTAGCTCGTATCCGTTAGTCGTTACACCTTCAAAATCATTTCTGATTAAGCTTGGCTCGGTATTGTCTTATAGTGTTAAATAAGTTCAAACATAAATCCATAACTTTCTTTATTTTCTTCAGCCGACATCCTTATGCGCGTAGCAACAGATTGCTTTTTCTTTGCTCTGCAATATTTATTGTTTATTAAGTAATCAGCACATTCACTTAAATAATCAAATAATATCTCATTATCACCATCGATTAGTTTTACTTTGCGACATCTTCCATTCTGTAATCCTGGTCTGCTCTGAACTTTTCTAAGCTCAGGTTCATTTGCAAACCTATCTCTCAATGTATGATTACCGTAGTTTGGGTTATTCTTTCCAGTTATGTCTCTATCACTTACATGTCTTTTTAAAGACTTTGTATATGCAACATTTTCTTGATGAGTCACCCATTCTAAATTTTTGTAATAACTATTTGTTCTATCGCAGTCGATATGATTAATTTCGAGGCCATCTTTGTAACCATCTACGAATGCAAAACCAACTAATCTAGCGACACGTAATCTTTCTGACTTTCCATTTTTACTCAGTTTAACAGTTGTATATCCACAACTATCCAAATTCTGAGACATAATCTTTGATTTTCTGAACTGTACAACACCATTTGATTTTGTAATATATCTATCAAGACTTCTTACAACACCATATTCATTTATTTCATAGTAACCTTCGTAGTCTTTTACTGGTTTCCACATATCTCCTCCATTTCAAAACCAGAACCTACTTAGCCACTATAAGAGTTCCACCGATAGCAGTCTTTCGACCACACCCTGTATTTACAGGTTCACCGAGTTTGCTATTACCGTCGCCGGTAATAGGGACAACATTTTATCCATTCCGTTTAACGCAGGCATCACCGTATCCCACGCATTAATAATCGTGCAAGTATCCATATACCGATACCAATAACTTATTTCATCTCTTGCTACTGGATGCAGTTTCCTAACATTGTGATGACACGACATTGGTGCACGGAACGCAACCACGCTCTCTGTGTTTCTATCACTCCAGTACTTATTGTAAATTTCACCAGCCTTTAGCAATCCAGTAACTTCCATTCCAAACATGCTCTGGCAAAGTGCATACGGATCTCCAGACGCAACAGAGAAGTTGCCATGTACTTTAATCACTCCTGTTTTCGCCTCTTTAATCCTTTTCCGCACATTGTGAAATATGCAGTCCTGCGTGTGAGGATCATTAATAATATCCGGGCAGACCATCAGTGCCTTAATATAGTCATCGTCCATCTTTCGCACATTGGTCTCATTCATACCAGACCCACGCAGGAATAGCAGTGACTTTACCCAGTCATTTCCAATCACGTCTGACAACTCATTCATCGACATACTGACAAGTTCCTTAATGTCATCATCGTTTAGCTTGAAGCTCTGAATAAACTGATAGTTCAGATGCCTCTCGTGCTCTAATTCCTTTGGTGTCGTTTTAGTAATGCCAAAAGAGTAGTGGTTAGCTCTGGACTTCTTCATGTACTCGTCCATGCTCCCATAGCTATCCCACAGCTTCAGCATGGATGTTGTCAGTATTAGTTCCACGTTTCTCAAATCAACATCGTATCCCCACGCGTCCTTAATGAAGTAACCGCCAGCGATATTCTCTGCAAAGTCCAGAAAGTCAAACGTAAAGATCATTCCTTTTGTAAATGCCATCCGGCAGCAGCATCCAGCCACCAAGTAGTCCAACCCGAGCTCCTCGCTCCAACGCTCAGCCAAAGATGGAAGCATCAGCCCGAACCCATCCGAGGCATCAAGCTTAACAAGATCCATCATTGGCTCTGACATAATAGGCTCGCCATCACCGTCCGAATTCTTTAAGTGGATAACTTCTGCCATAAACTCTGTCTCGCAGTCTGGAACAACAGCAATCCCATTTGGCATGGACACCGGATAAGACGCACTACAGGTCAGAGCCTTATATGCTTCCAGCTTCGCTGGATTAAATGCCTTAGTCATGTCACGTCCATTGTTGATCCGTTCAACTAACTGATCGTGCAAGCGCTTGCTTACAAACACGATCGTGCTCATCTTGATCCCACCAGCCGTACCAAGCAGCCGCTGATACTCCACGCCATTGATCGTGAATCCTTTACACAGCCTGTGGTAGTCTGACTTCCGGTCGATGATGACACTGATGTAGTCTTCTTTGAACTGAATCTCGTCAAGATCTGCATACAACTTTCTGATTTTGCGCTTGTTCTGCGGACTATGCGGTTCCTTTTTGATCTTCCTTATTTCTGATCTGATGTCTCTCGCCTTCTGCTCCCAGTCCTCATCGCCATTAAGCTCGTCGATCCACCGCAGCATCTGCGACCCGGCCAAAGAAATAATCTCATTATTGATCCTGGCAGCAGGAAGTGCGAGCTGCAAGTTCCATCCTGCCTTCCTGATCTTCGAGCTATGTATCTTAAAAATAAATCTCTGTAACTCGTTCTGTAACAATTCTTCACCATCCTAGTAAAATAAATCGTCATCATACTCACTTATGTATTCCATAAACTCGTTGCGGTAGCTCTTCCGTCCCGCCTCGATGATAAGTTTTATATATGAATCGCTGACCTCGTCGTCGAGCGGGGTATAGTACCCACAGATGTGGCTGCTCCCGCACTCTTCGTAAAAGTAGCAGTTCTTACAACTATTCTGCTTCGTCTCCGTCACCTCCCTGGTCGAAGCTATCAATCCAATTAATCAACAACTCTCTCATTCTTCTGCTTGGGATGTATAAATAAATATCCTCACCATCCCTTATCGCGCTCCTCCATATCCACTGAACCAATACAGACAGCGAATATTTGTTCTCATCTACTTCCAATCCTCTTGATTGATAAAATTGCTTATCCGGCAAATTCATATAGACATTCACCAAATAAGCAAGCACTGTTTTTTCTCTGTATTTATTTGTCGCTCTGGCATTATACTGGACGTGGCTCCTTAAGTAGCCCTTGTCAGCCAGCATCTTTACACAGCTGTCCCTGACACCGCTTGAATCTCCGCCCTTGAACACCGTCCACATCCTTTTCTTCGCCGGTATGTCTTTATGCATACGCCGGAAGAAACTACGAAGATTGCCCTTCAGCTTCTGCATGTCTACCTTTCCGGTCTTGAACTTCGTTGCAGACAATGCGTCTTTCCTCTGGCCGATCTCGTTCAGCCGCTCATCCATGCATATATGTATCTTGTTCTTTAAGTTCTTCGTGTACGCCGGAACGTCTCCGGGGTAGTCGCAAAATGTGTACCTGCCACTATCATTTCTGACCCCGATCATCTGATAGTCCAAATGGTTGATCCTCATGTAATGGTAGATCCCCTGGCCTTCAAATAAATAGGTCAATATGAATACATCGCGAAATGAAGTCACGAGGTTTACAGGAAGAAGCCAATACATAGGCCTGTCCTTTGAGTAGGTATACATGTCGACCTTCTCGATAAGGTCAAGCTGTTTGGATGCCCATGAACCCCTGTATGCCTTGTCGGTCCGCTTAAGCCTGCCGTCAACAACCTCAACGTATCCGCTGTCGATCAGGATCTGGTAGTCATCCCTCTTGATGTCCATCCTCTTCAGAAGCTCAATGTTCTCGTCGATCACGAGCGTGTATCCCTGCTCACGGATGTTTGCCAACATTGACTTTGAATAAGTCAGAAAAGCCTGATGAGTGGATGCGATGTTCTTCCCTTGCCCGATCAGCATGGCGGCGTGAGATGCCTTTGACTTCCCGCAGCCTTTTGCATTTGATTCCGGTTCTATGAATCCGAGGTCTGGGCAGCTTTCTCTGATCCTTCCGGCCTCATCCAAATATGGTGTAATGTATATGTATTTCCGCTCAGGATTCCCGTTCATATAATTTATGATGGCGGTGCTTTTGCCAGAGCCCATGATCGCGTCACATACATAAATCATGTCATTTGTAATTTACACTCCAGGTCGTGGACTCTGTTTTCCAGATTGCGTATCTGTCCCGACATATGGTTTAATGTGCCAAGCAAAATTTCCATATTAGCATCCAGTCTGTTCTTCCAGTCATCTATGTCATACTGCCAATGTGCCAAAGAATTTATGTCGTTTTCGATTGTTGCAAGTCTGTCATCGTATGTATTATTAATCGTCCACCCGCCTATCGTTGTTTCATCTCGTATGTTTCTGATCTGATCCATCATTTCCTGAGACAGATGAATGGTCTGACCAACCTGGACATATTGAGTCTCCGGCCAGTCGATAGTTATTCTGTGTCCGACCAGGTCATCGCAGATCAGTCCTCCGTCTGCGTATTCTTGTTGAACCCCGTCAGTCGCCTGACCTAATATGTTTCTGATCTCATCCCAGTAGCTTCTTTCTTCTTCCATGTTGCCCGCCTCCGTCTCTTATATGAATACCGGGTTCCATCTGCCAAAACTGCCGGTCGTTGTGGAATATGTATATCCAGATGTGGTTGCTGCTGTTGTTGGATCATACGAATAGTCGTACGTTGCTGTCGCGCTGGGGCTATATATCTTGTATTTTGGCGTGCCCATCCTGAAAAGCTCTTCCAGTCTCTCACGGTCGCTCTTTCGTTTAACCTTCTCGCTGTCATGAAAGTCGCTCACGACTTCCTCTGCAACGCTCCAAAATTTTTCGCTCATATATTGTTACGTTCCTCCTCGATAATATTTGTCTAGTCCATGCCCCTGCGCCAGCCCGGTCCGTGGCTTGACAAGGAAGGGGTAGGGGATGGTTTGTTTGTGTTTGATGCCCGTGCCGCGCGGTGTCGTGGCAAGGTGTCGAAAACACCAAGTGGCACCGAAGTGGCACCGAATCTTAAGAAAAAGGTGCGAGTGCACTTGAAAAACCCTGTAAAATAGCGGGCTGAGAGGGGGTTGCTCCTAAAAAGAACTAAGTATAGATTCTCTATATCAAATAGGTCGCCAAAGAGGAAATATTTTGTCTCCTCTTTGCTCGCCGAGTTCCTCTTAAAATCAAAAGGAGCAAGCCGCCCGGTCACCGGATTGCCTGCTCACTGTGGCTCGCGTATTCAGTTGTCCGGTGGTGCTCGTTCTTCTCGCTGTAGAGATGAACCCCTATAATATATACTAGCTGTATTACCTGCTAGCTTCTCCAAGTATTACTAGCTTATCGTATTTATATTACCAAAGAGAAAAATATAGTATTGATAATATATATTATGATATCTTGTTACTAGATTCTCCAAGTGTTTCTAGCTAATATGTTTTAAATTAATAGATTTATTATATATTTTATATAAAAGATATTATAAAAAATATTCCTAGCCAGTAACACTTGGAGTAGCTAGCTAGGAATACTTTATATTTATATCTTATATATTATTTATTTAATTATATATATAAAAACTTCCTAGCCAGTAATACTTGGAGAAGCTAGCTAGGAATACTATTATATTATTATTATATATATATTATATATTATATTATATATATTATAACTTCCTAGCCAGTAACACTTAGAGAATCTAGTAGTATAGATATCTAAAGTATTCCTTACTAGCTAGTATTACTAATATATAGGGGTTCTTTACTAGCAGTTTTCCAATCAGGCTATCAAAACAACAAAGTTACTATTTTGGCGAGATCATCTACTCGCCTGGTAGACATATCTACTTGTGTTGATTATACTATCTTTCCCTCTTGGTGTCAATACTTTCTTGTATTATAGATATCTCTATAATTATTTAATCTCGGGCTGCTCGCGGCGAGGAGACGCTGGCCGGGATGATTTGCAAGTCTCTTTGGCTTTGCGAGATCTCAATACTTAAATTATTGCCAGCAAGAATTATTTAAAACCAGGCGGGAGGTTGGGATTTGGAGAAAAATGAGGGAGGAGTGTGTGGGAGGAGAAGCACCTATCTGCAGATGCTCGGAGTCGGTCGGACAGAATGCCAAAACTGCCCCGTACTTGCTGTTATGCGAAAAAAGCAAGTAACAATGAGCTCTCAGGAGTTAGAGCTTGCCCTGTGTCAGGTACTATCTATTTGTATTGACAAGCAGAGTTATTAGGAGTATTATACTCAATAGGGAGCTTGCCCTGTGTCGGGTAACTATTCCTACAACTGAATACAATTAGATAACAGAAAGTGAGGTAACAAAAATGAATAACAAAGTTGCAAGTATGGCTAAGTCGTTGGAGAACAAGAGCAAGAGAGCTAAGATGTCAAAAGCTATCAAAGAGAGAGATAGGCAAGAGTCTATTTTGAATCATGGAGAGCTTAGTTTTGAGGATGAGCAAGCTCAGAGAATAAGAGAGCTCCTGAGAGTAGATGAGAGCATCCTGAAAGAGGATGAGCAAGCTATTCATAGTTATATGATAGAGTTTGAAAAAGCTTATCTCTCAGGAGATATGGCTAAGCAGGGAGAGCTTGCTTATCCTATGGCTAAAATGATTGTGCAGAGCAAGCTCAGATTCTTAGAGTCAGGTCATAGTAAAAGCTCTCAGAAAGAGGAGAGCTCCAAAGAGAGAAAGACTGTTACGGTTATTGATAGCAAAACAGGAGAGAGGAGCTCTCAGGAGCACAAGACAGCTAGAGTTACAGACTATTACTCTCCTAAGCTCAGAAAAGCTTATCAGAGTATTTGTGCATCAAAACCAAATTTTGATGCCGAGGAGCTTGT
>RHMF01001256.1_pt1 | contig 11561 bp, 12 predicted proteins | sample 5365151 | NCBI WGS metagenome assembly RHMF01 (sample SAMN10266501, study PRJNA497801) | feces metagenome | isolation source: feces | host: Bos taurus | place: China: Prairie of Fairy Mountain | collected 2017-08-14 | reverse complement strand
TACTGCTCCCAGAGGAAGGTTTCCTGGGACTTTTCCAGATGGAAAGCTCTGCGGATGCCCTCACAGAGCTTATAGAGCTTGCTCTGCATGACCTCTGACTGGAAATAATGGGCATTGCCCGGCTGGCAGGCGTATTCCATGATCCGCGCCCGGTCCTCCTTGGGGTAGCACATGGAGTAGGCATCGATGAAGACGCGGTCTTCCTCCCGGAGATACTGGCTGACATCCGCCGACAGATAGGAGCTGTAGTCCTCAAAATATTCGCAGCCTTCGGGGTTTAAATCGTCCCACTGGTAGTAGACCCGGGTCTCACTGAGGATTTTGCTGTCCAGCACATGGAAAATCTCGTGGAAGAAAGCACCCGTCAGGGTATCGCCTGCGGCCAGGGCCACATAGGCCTTCTCCCCATCCCAGAACTGAACGCCGCTGGCGCTTTCCAGGCTGCCGGAGACGGCATTGCCCCGGATCTCCCGGACAATGCAGATGGTGGCATCGCCGTAGACCTTGTCAAAGAAACCCTGAGGGAAGTTGGCCAGGGCCTTTTCCAGTGTCTTCAGCTGCTTGCGGATAATGCTGGTCTGGTATTCCAGCTCCAGGGTATAATCCCAGGGCTGATTGGCCACCGCATCGGCTCCCACCAGGATCTGCAGGCCGTACTTTGCACCGATGGACTGAGCCAGGGCCGCACATTCACTGAGACCGGCCGTATCCGGCTGCTCAGCCGTATACCGGGGGCCCATATAGACAGCAGCATCCTCCACCGGGGTCTTCTCCGGCAGCCAGGACAGCAGCACCGGGCTGTCCGCCATATGGTCATAGGCCATGATCACAATTGCCCCCGTATCCGGATGATGCTCAATATACCGGGGCTCCATACCGCTGGGCAGCTCCACAGCAGCAGTGCGGCGGCCGGTTTCCAGATCGTAGTGATCCAGATAGGTTGCGGTCTTTTCCATGGTGGCTGTGACGGCACTGTTGGATGCAGTCAGATACCAGCGCATGGCAAAGGGATCTCTGGGGTTCAGCACCCGGGGTTCCTCACCTGCCCGGCCGAAGGCCAGAACTTCCTGGACGCCTTCCGGCACTTTGGCATAGTACATATCCCCGCTTGCGGACACCTCCACGCCGGAGAGGATCTGGGAAAGTAGCTGGCCGGTCTTGGTGGAGATAAAGATGGTGTATTCCGCACCGGTTTGATCCAGCAGCGAGCAGCGAAGCACCGAATCATTCAGCAGAATATCCTCCACGCTCTGCTCCGGATAAGAAATGGACTTCAGGAGTTTGTCAATTCCCGCGGTGATGTCGTAAACCCGCACCGCATCGGCAGTGCAGTAATAGACCTGCATCCGGTTGGAGGAAAGGATGGGTTTTCCCACCATATCGGCAGACATCCCCAGGCGGCGAACCTCCTTCAGGTTGTTGTCCAGGAACACCACTTCCCGGGTATCCGGGTTGTAGTAAGTAATGCCGTTGCTGCTGACCTGGAAAGTAGGGTCGCTGGGTTCCACCCGGCAGTCCAGCTGCGCGCCGGCCAGGGGATAGAGATTGTCGCCGGTCAGGCGGGTCAGCACCGTCTTTTCCTCACCGGAAAAGGCAAGCACATCCTCGTCGATCATCCGGATGCCATAGCAGCTGTCCTCCGCTTCGTAGCAGCGCACGGCGCCGCCGGTACGGATCTCCGTTTCACTTTCCGGCAGATAAGTTCCCACCGGCGCTGTGGTTTCTGTGGGCGCCAACATCGTGGCAGGAGGCGCTGTGGTTTCCTCCGGCAGGGGCTCGGTGCAGCCACACAGCAGCAGCGCCAGCAACAGAAGCCCAAGAATTCGTTTCATGGTTTACTGTCTCCTTGCAAGGGTATAATCATCGCCCTGACGATAGAAAGGGCAGCGCTGATGGGGCTGAGAAAAGATGCGGTAGACCTCATCTTCATCTAAGTCCATCATGCAGTAGTACTCATCGTACTCCTCATCATAATCATAATGCCAGCAGGACTCGCAAATTGTCGGATCCATGGTTATGCCTCCAGAATTCGGAAAGTAAATTCGCCGTTATCGTAGACGATGCAGCTGTTGCTGCCGTCCTTGGGGATGGATACGGAGCCGGGGTTCAGGCAGCGGATGCCGTTTCTCATCTCATCCAGCTTCACATGGGTATGGCCGGAGAGGAAGATGCTGCCCGGTGCCAGAGGAGGCAGATTGTCGGGGTTGTGATGGTGGCCGTGGGTCAGGTACATGGTCAGGCCGTCGGCATAAACTTCGGCGCAGTCTGCCATGCAGGGAAAGGGCAGCACCATCTGATCCACCTCTGCCTCGCAGTTGCCCCGGATGCAGAGAATTTTCTCCTTGTAATCAGACAGCATGGGGATTACCTGCTTGGGGGCATAGCCCACGGGCAGGTCGTTCCGGGGGCCGTGATAGAGAATATCGCCCAGCAGCAGAATCCTGTCAGGCTGCACCTCTTCGATCACTTCCAGCAGCTTGCCGCACCAAAGGTAAGAGCCGTGAATATCGGATGCTATGACAAATTTCATACCAGTTTCTCCAGATAGCCCTTCACATCAAAGGGCTTGATTTTTTCGTCCTTCCGCAGGTACAGCGGATGGTGGGGATGGCCCCTCTTGGTGATGGCGCCGGCGCAGTACCATTTTGCGCCAAACTCCTCGCCGGCCTCCAGCATATCCCGGACACAGCCGGGCAGGTACTTCCGCTTTTCGATGATGGCGCCCCAGGCGGCCCAGACGGAAGGGTTCTCGGAGATGGACAGCACATACCGGAAGGCCTCCAGATTCTCCTTATGGAGCAGAGGGTTGCAGACCTTTTCCATATCGTCCGGAGAGGTAGCCCGCTGGGCATAGACATTGAACATAATAAAGCTGTCGAAGCCGTTGCCCAGGGCGATGCGCTCCACGGATTTCAGGGTATTATCCAGATCATCGGGCTTGGCGGTGGAGGGATTGATGCCAATACAGATCAAAGGATTTTTGCCCCGGGTGCCTAAAATGTAACGGTACTCGGAGTAAAAGCAAGGGGCATAGAGCCATTTTTCGATGTCGTATTCACTTGAGGGGGTGTTGGCGGCTTCCAAAGCCTGCCGGAAGGTCACCAGCTCCATTTGGTCGGTGGTGACAGAAGGAATATGTGCCATGGCGTCACCTTAAGCCCAGAGGACCTTGTCCACTGGGATGTCGAATTCTTCCGTTTCCAGATGATCTACCATCTGGAAATCGTAGCACAGAGCCACCTTGGGATGCCCCGGCTCCCGTGCCAGGAATTTGTCGTAAAAGCCGCCGCCGTAGCCGATCCGGTGGCCCTGGGGATCAAAAGCCAGACCGGGCATCAGCACCAGGGCGGTTTCATCATCGGCAATGGGTTCGTCGGCGATGGGTTCGGGAATGTTTGCATAGCCCTTTTCCACCCTGGACAGATCCTCCATCCAGATAAAGCGCATCTCATCGCCGTAGCACTTGGGCACCGCCACCCGTTTGCCGTCCCGGAGCGCCTGCTCCAGCATGGACACAGTGCGGACTTCCTGATTATAGGGCAGATAGCCGTAGATGCTCTTCGCCGCCCGGTATTCTTCACTCTGCAGGAACAGCCGGCCCAGTTCTTCGCTCTTGCGGACGATTTCTTCCTCGGTCATGGCCCGCTTCTTTTCCCGGATGGCTTTTCTCAGTTCGTTTTTATTCATGTTCTGTCACCTTATTCTTTTCCCCCCGACTGGGGCTGAACAGCCGGAACCAGAGGGATGTGGCGATCTCACCGGGAATACCCAGCAGGAACATCCGCCACATATTGAATTTAAAAAACACCATTAAGGACGCGTGGATCGCCACCAGGAAGCCCCAGACGATCAGGGAGATCAGCCACCGGTTCCAGCGGAAATCCCGCCAGGCAGACCGCAGGGAAAGCAGCACGATGGCATTGATGGGTACCGCATAGAGGAAGGCCACCCAGCTGTTGGGAATATCGAAGGAGGAGATGACCACAAACAGAAGCAGCGCCACAAACCAGACCAACGTGGAGGACAGCGCCTGGATCACATTCTTGTTGGCCTTCCGCTTCAGGGCCTTCTCGGACACCTGGCTCATGGCTTTTTCCAGCTTGCCGGGATCGGAATCCTCCGGCAGGGCATTGGGATCGGAGAGCAGGTCATTGACGGTGATCTCAAACTGATCGGCCAGCTGCATCAGGGTGATCACATCAGGGATAGATTCCCCCCGCTCCCATTTGGAGATGGCCTTATCGGAATAGTTCAGTTTCACGGCGAGACCTGCCTGGGTCAGTCCGGCCCGCTTGCGGTACAGCGCGATATTGGCGCCGATCTGCAGCTTTAGCTTTTCGTCGTTCATAATTCCCCTCCATGTACATAGTTGGCAATATTATAGCACTTTTTCGCTCCCTTTGCAACCCATACACGGCAAAAGGAAACCGCCGGAGCATTGCGCTCCGGCGGCAGGTATGTAATTTACGTTTCCGGGAACAGCCGCTCCACGCAGTAGGAGATGATGGCCTTCCGGGTAACGAGGCCGATGAAGGTATCCTTATCATCCACCACCGGCACAAAATTCTGCTCCACAGCCCGTTCCACCAGATCCCGCATGGAATGGGTGACCCGGATGGGAACATTATCCTTACGGCGGCTGATTTCCGAGATCTTCTTGGTTTCCGCCACACGCAGATCCATATTGCACAGATTCTTCATAGCCCAGAGAACGTCGCCCTCCCGCAGAGAGCCCCGGTACTCGCCATTCCGGTTCAGAATGGGCAGGGCATTGTAGCCGGAGGATTCCATCTTTTCCAGAGCCTGGCGGATGGTAAAATCATCATAAAGAAATTGGCACATGGCCTTGGGTGTCAGAAAAAACAAGACATTCTTGCTCATAGTTTCTCCTTTTCGCAGAGGGTCATTGGGACATTGCCCTTCTGCTATATTATACCATAACCAGCAGGAGAAAAGAATGAAATAAATTGTAAATTCTATCCCAGGAGAGCCAAAATATCGCCATTGGTTTTTGGCTAATCTGCACAATTATTCACCGAAGGTGAACTCGGTGCAGTCAAAAGTGGCAAAATAGTCGGAGGGCTTTTCCGCCCGGCGGATCAGCTTGAAGGAGCCGTCCTCCTTCAGCAGCACCTCTGCGGAGCGGAGCTTGCCGTTGTAATTGTAGCCCATGGAATGGCCGTGGGCGCCGGTATCGTGGATCACCAGAATATCGCCGATGTCGATAGTGGGCAGGCTGCGCTCGATGGCAAACTTATCGTTGTTCTCGCAGAGGCCGCCGGTGACATCATAGACATGATCCAGAATGGCATTTTCCTTGCCCAGGACGGTGATGTGGTGGTAAGCGCCATACATGGCAGGCCGCATCAGGTCAGCGGCGCAGGCATCCACACCCACATACTCCCGGTAGATGTGCTTCTGGTGCAGCACGGTGGTGACCAGGTGGCCGTAGGGAGCCAGCATGAAACGTCCCAGCTCCGTGAAGATGGCAATATCGTCCATGCCCTGGGGCTTCAGGATCTCATCGTAGCGCTGCCGGACACCGTCGCCGATGACGGCAATATCGGCGCAGGGCTGCTCAGGGCGGTAGTCCACGCCCACGCCGCCGGAGAGGTTCACAAAGGAGAAATGGCAGCCGGTGGCATTGCGCAGCCGCACCGCCAGGCGGAACAGCTGGGAAGCCAGTTCCGGATAATACTCATTGGTGGTGGTGTTGGAGGCCAGGAAGGCATGGATGCCGAAATGCTTGGTACCCAGGCTCATCAGGCGGTTGATGGCGCCGGCCATCTGGTCCTCGGTCATGCCATACTTGGCATCCCGGGGCATATCCATGATGGTATTGCCCAGGGAGAAGGAGCCGCCGGGATTGTAGCGCAGGCAGACGGTCTCCGGCACATTGCCGCGGGTGATCTTCTCCAGAAATTCCACATGAGTGGCATCGTCCAGGTTAATGTAGGCGCCCAGGTCGTACGCCTTACGCATATCCTTCTCGGGGGTGACGTTGGAGGAGAACATAATGTCCTTGCCCACGCAGCCCACGGCTTCGGCCATCAGCAGTTCGGTGTAGGAGGAGCAGTCGCAGCCGCAGCCTTCCTCGTTCAGGATCTTCAGGATGTAGGGGTTGGGGGTGGCCTTCACGGCAAAATACTCCCGGAAACCCTTGTTCCAGGAGAAAGCAGCCTTCAGCGCCCGGGCATTGCGGCGGATACCGGCCTCATCATAGATATGGAAGGGGGTGGGGATCTGGGCGGCGATGGTCTTTGCCTGCTCCAGATTCAGAAACGCGGTCTTTTTCATAGTCTTTTCCTCTCGATGTATCAAGTAAAAATCCCTGTGCATGGAACGCACAGGGAAATGCGCTTGGGTTTTTTCAGGATGGTCAGTCCCGGAATAGGGACTATTGTACGTCAAGAACGGACAAATGTCAATATTTTTCCTTTTCCTCCGGGTAGAATCTTTTTCCTCCCGGGAGTTTACAAAACCTTTACCTTTCGTGGATACACAAGCGGGCGGATATGTGTTATAATTTTTGCAATCGAAGCAAGGAAGGGATGCACATGAAACGCACCAAACTGGCCGACCGGAAATTGCCGGACTACTCCCGGGGCGAGGAGATTATGAACATGGTCACCCATATCGTGGGCGGCGCCCTGGGCATCTTCGCGCTGATCCTCTGCGTGGCACGGTCTGCCATGCACTACAATCTCTGGGGCATGTTCGCCTCCATCATCTATGGCGCCTCCATGATCACCATGTACACCATTTCCAGTGTCTACCACGGTCTGAACACCGGCTTCAGCAAGAAGGTGATGCAGGTGCTGGATCACTGCACCATCTATTTTCTCATTGCCGGCACCTACACGGTGGTACTTCTCTCGGCGCTGCGGCCTGCATATCCCAGCCTTGCCTGGGGCATTTTCTGCTTCGAATGGGCCATGGTAGCCCTGGCCACCACCCTCACCGCCATTGATCTGAAAAAGTACAGCGTGTTTTCCATGATTTGCTATATCGGCATGGGATGGGCCATCATCCCCTTCTGGCGTCAGGTTCTGGATGTGATGGGCACCTGGGGCTTCGGACTGCTGCTGGCCGGCGGCATCGCCTATACCATCGGCTCCATTCTCTACGGCATCGGCAAGAAGAAAAAATGGATGCATTCCGTGTTCCATATCTTCGTGATCCTGGGCAGCCTGCTGCAGTTTTTCGCGGTATTTTTCTTCGCGCTCTGATCCAAGTCCCCCATCCGGGGGACTTTTTTATTGCTTTTCGCCACATTCTGCGATAGAATCATTCCATAAGGAAAGAGAGGAATCGATATGAAAAATCAAACTATTCTCCAGTATTTCGAATGGTATCTTCCCCTGGATGCTGCCCACTGGCGGCGTACCGCCCGGGATGCAGAGCATCTTGCAGGCCTCGGTATTACCGATGTATGGCTTCCCCCTGCCTACAAATGTCACCAGGGTCTTAATGATGTGGGCTACGGCGTGTACGATCTTTATGATCTGGGTGAATTCTTCCAGAAAGGCACCATTCCCACCAAATACGGCACTAAGGATGAGTATCTGGCAGCCATTGACGCGCTTCATGCCTGCGGAATCCGGGTAATCGCAGACATCGTTTTGAATCACCGCATCGGCGCGGACGATTGGGAAGCCACCTACGGCCACGAAGTATCGGTCAACGACCGCTTCCATATCGTCGAGGAGAACAAAAAGCTTGGCGTATGGACAGTCTTCGATTTCCCCGGCCGGCTGAAAAAGTACTCCAAATTCCAGTGGAACAAAAACCATTTCACCGGTGTGGACTGGAATCAGAAAACCGGTAAAGAGCGGGTTTTTAAAATTGAGGATCATATTTGGGATCTGGATGTGGATGAGGAAAACGAAAACTACGACTACCTGATGGGTGCGGATGTTCGCTTTGCGCTTCCGGAGGTTCGTCAGGAGCTGACCAACTGGGGCAAATGGTATGTGGATTTCACCAAGGTCGATGGTTTCCGCCTGGATGCCGTGAAGCACATCCGTGCCTCTTTCTTCCCCCAGTGGCTGCGCGCCATTGAGGAGCACACCGGCAAGGAGCATTTCACCGTTGGCGAATACTGGTCTCGAAAACGCGAACGTCTGACCCGTTATCTGGATCGGTGCGGCGGATGTATGCGGCTGTTTGATGTTCCCCTGCAGAATAATTTCCGGCAGGCTGCGGATGATTACGAAGACTACCCTCTGGATAAGATTTTCCAGGGTTCCCTGCTGGAGATCGATCCGGATCACGCCGTCACCTTCGTGGACAATCACGACACCCAGCCTACCCAGAAGCTCCACAACTGGGTGGATACCTGGTTCAAGCCCCTGGCTTACGCACTGATTCTGCTGCGGGACAAGGGTGTTCCCTGCGTCTTCTACGGCGATCTGTACGGCATGGATTATGAAGATAAGCCCGTCATCCGGGAGCTGGAAGCGCTCATCAAAGCCCGGGAGCTGTATGCCTATGGCGACCAGGATGATCACCTGGATCACGGCAACACCATCGGCTGGACCCGTCAGGGCGCCGGGCATGGCGGCATGGCCGTTGTCATGACCAACGGCACCCAGGAAGGCTGGAAAGACATGCCCCTGGGCAATCCCGGTGATGTGTTTGTGGACATGCTGGGTAACCGCAGCGAAGAAGTTGTCATCAATGACGAAGGCATCGGTCACTTCACCTGCAATATAAGAAGTGTCAGCGTCTGGGTTCCAAAAAAGTAAATTGACACGCGCAGGACTGCCATACAGCCCTGCGCGAACTTTTTCTTGCCATATGGGGGATTTTCGGTATAATGATGGTAAATAAGGAGGCTGTGAACTATGAATCTTGCATCCATCTCCCATCGCGGTTTTGTCCCCGATGCCTATGCCCTGAATGAAAACGAGATTGTGATCAATCTCCGGGCCGGCAAGGATATTACTGCCGTTTCCATCATCCACGAAGATCCCTTCGCCGGTGGTGCCACCGGCTTCGCCGCCTGGGACGGCATCGGTGAGGCCATGTACATCTCCCGGGAACTGAAGCACCACAACATCTGGACCATCACCCTGCGGCCCAAATATAAGCGGGAGCAGTATTACTTTTCCGTCACTGACGGCAGAGAGACTCTTTATCTCTTTGAAGACGGGTTCTATACCGCCGCCCAGGCCAACAAACCGGGACGGCTGCGCCAGTATTTCAAATTCCCCTGGCTGAATTCCGCCGACGTGATCGCGCCGCCCCAATGGGTCAGCGACACAGTCTGGTATCAGATCATGCCCGACCGGTTCCGCCGGGGCGATATGGGCAGCAAGCGGAATCTCCTGCGCAAATGGGAAGATCCGAAAAATATCCACTTCTGGGACTTCTACGGCGGCGACCTGAAGGGCATCACCGAAAAACTGCCCTACCTGCAGGAGCTGGGTATCACCGGCATCTACATGACTCCCATTTTCCTCTCCAATTCCAATCACAAGTACAATACCTTCTCCTACGATGTGATCGACCCGGATTTCGGCACGGAGGAAGACTTGATCACGCTTGTGGACACGGCCCACAGTCTGGGCATCCGGGTGATGCTGGACGCGGTGTTCAACCACAGCGGCACCGACTTCCCCCAGTGGCAGGATGTGCTGGAAAAAGGCCCGGATTCCCGGTACTGGGACTGGTTCTTCATCCAGCAGTGGCCCCTGCCCAAGATCGTGCGGAATACGAAGGACAAGTTCTACTCCTTCGCCTTCACGGGACTCATGCCGAAGCTCAATACCAACAATCCGGAAGTGGCGGAATACTGCCTGGAGCGGTGCAGGCGCTGGGTGACGCAGTGGCATATCGACGGCATCCGCTTTGATGTGGGCAACGAGGTTTCCCACCGCTTTCTGAAGACCCTGAACGCAGGACTGAAGGCCATCAATCCGGATATTTTCCTTCTGGGCGAGATCTGGCATGATTCCCTGCCCTGGCTGCTGGGGGATGAGTACGATTCCACCATGAATTACCCCTTCCTCCAGTGCCTGAACAACTTCTGGCTGGACAAGCAGAGTTCCCGGGATTTAAAATACGGTCTGAACCATGTGTACAGCCTGTACCCGGAGCAGCTGAACCATGTGCTGTTCAACTTCCTGGACACCCATGACACCATGCGCTGCCTCACCCGCTGCGGCGGCGATAAGGACGCCTTCTTCCAGCAGCTTGCCATGCTCATGACCCTGCCCGGCTCCGCCTGCATCTACTACGGAACGGAGGTTGCCCTGGAGGGCGGCGACGATCCGGACTGCCGCCGGCCCATGCCCTGGCACAGAATCGAAGGCGGTGCGTGCGATGCCGATTTCCGGGAAACTGCCGCCCTGATCCGGCTGCGGAAAGCCTATCCCCAGCTGCGCCGGGGCAAAATTCTCTGGAAGCACTTCGATGATGTCCCCCGGCTGGTCTGCTACGGTCGGAACATGGGTGAAAACTACGTTATCGCGGTTTACATCAACGCAGATTCCAAGCCCGTCAGCATTCTTTCCGACAATGTTCTGTTCAGCCGTGGGCTGAAGGCGGGATTTTTACAGCCCGGCGGTGTGGCCATCGTCCGTCAGGAGGCCTGGGAATGGAAACTATGACCCTGAACGGCCGGGAATTTACGGTTGTGAAGCTGCTCGGCAAAGGAAAGGGCGGCTACTCCTGGCTGGTTACCGACGGAAGTGCCCAGTATGTGCTGAAGCAAATTCACCACGAACCCTGCGATTACTATACTTTCGGTGACAAGCTGGCTTCCGAGCTTCGGGATTACGAAACTCTGAAAAATCTGGGCATACCCCTGCCGGGGCTTTTGGATGTGGATCATGCTCAGGAACGGATCTTAAAAACCTACATTGACGGAGATACCGTCAATGTCCTGGTGAAGGAAGACCGGATGTACCCGGAATACTATACCCAGATTGCAGCTATCTGCGAGAAACTTTACGCCGCGAACCTCAATATCGACTACTATCCCACCAATTTCGTGGTGCAGGAGGGTATCCTCTACTACATCGATTTTGAGTGCAACGGCTACATGCCGGAGTGGAATTTCGAGAACTGGGGCTGCAAATATTGGTACAGAACCCCGGAATTTACGGAAGCTTTTCCATAAAAAATCGCCTTGCGAAATTCCAATGTCAATAAGTTAATGGCATAGCCGGTGAGGCACAACAATCTAAACGAAGCACCTCCAAGACAGATAGCTGTTTTGGAGGTGTTTTTCACAAAATAGGCGCGACAAGTAAGCGGATTGAGAAATCCGCTAAAAATGCTATCCAAAGTGCGGAATTTATGCTGCTCTATTACTAAAATGAATGAAATAACTTTATTAATCGGCAGCTTTCTCTTCTTAATAAAATCTCGTTCAGGGTCCTTTACAAACATCCACGATACTTCACAAAGTTGGAAAATGGCTTTGGTCAGATTCTTTTTTATAGCGCCTATTTTGTTCAACATTAGAAAAACCTCCTTGTAATTTCGGGTGGAATAACTCTAATTACAAAGGCCTTTTTGCTAACTGCGATTAGCAAAAAGGCCTTTGTAATTAG
>RHMF01004594.1_pt1 | contig 11562 bp, 12 predicted proteins | sample 5365151 | NCBI WGS metagenome assembly RHMF01 (sample SAMN10266501, study PRJNA497801) | feces metagenome | isolation source: feces | host: Bos taurus | place: China: Prairie of Fairy Mountain | collected 2017-08-14 | reverse complement strand
CTGATGGCAGACAACAACGCCGCCGTTCTGTTTCGTCAGTCCTCCGTCCCGCTACAGGAGTTTTTCGATCAACTCACCGCCAACCGCGAATTCGCCGGTACGGAACTCCACCAGAGTTTTACATCCCTTTTGGGCGGAAAAGACTCTCCCGTCTTTATTGGACTGTGTTTTGGCTTTACACAGGAGGCCTCCCGTCAACTGGATATGCTGCCCTATGAACGCCAACTGCTTCAAAGTTTTGTTGTGCTCAACGCCGTGCGCGATGAGCTGGAACGCAGCGGTTACGGCTGTTTTCTACGAAAAGATGAGCGATGCAACTGTATGATGGGTATCTTCTCCCCCGGTGAGGACATTCACGCCATCCTTCGTCAGGCTATTGAGCGCACTGCAGCAAAAACCGGATACCGTTTGCGCGTCGGAATGGGCCGGATCTGTCAAAGTGCCGAGGATCTGATGACCACATACGAGGACTCTCTTCAAGCCTTTAATTTGTATTACTTTGAGCAGGAAGAGTTACTCTGCTGGGATGGTACTCCCCATGAGCCGACCTTTACCAACGAGGAGTTTGACGAGGCAATCATGCAGGTTTTTCACAGCATTGTTGCCCGTGCCGACGATGTGGAATACAAAATTGATCGCATACTGGACATTATTGCCGATCTGCATTACAACAATCGTCTCGCAGCATACAGCCGCGCAATGGTCTTTACCGGAGACCTTTGCCAGCAGCTTTATGCCAACCGCCTGCTGACCGGCAGCTTCCGTGAACGGCAGGATGCGCTTCAACACGTGCTGGCGCATTGTGATACCTATGGTGAACTGCGCCGCCAGCTTCGTTTCTATTACCGCGATCTACTCCCCGGTATCTATCATGCCGCCAGCCGAAAAGGCACTGCAGAGATCCATCGGGTACAGCAGTATATCAAGGAGCACTATCACCAAGAACTGTCCCTGAAGACCTTGGCCGAAGTAGCCTGTGTCAGCCCCCACTATTTCAGCGCCTACTTCAAGACTGAAACCGGCCAGAATTACAAGGCCTATCTCACAAAAGTGCGCATGGAGCAGGCTCTGCACCTGGTTCTGGATACCGATCTAAAGACCTATGAGATTGCCGAGCGTGTCGGCTACAACAACGTTCGCCGTTTCGTGGACTCCTTCCGATCCATGTATCAGATGAGCCCGGCTGACTACCGGAAACTGCACAAGAAATAAACTTACAGCCGCCATTTTATATCGTTGTGATTTTATCTTTCTTTTGATATACTGGACTAAAAAAGCACGGAGGTTGCGACATGGCAGCGATCATCTTCATCCTTGTCAGTTTTTTAGCTTGTGTAGTGGGCTCCATCTGCGGAATCGGGGGCGGCGTGATCATCAAACCGGTTCTGGATGCATTCGGCTTGTATTCTGTCAGCACCATCAGCTTTATGTCCGGATGCATCGTACTGGCCATGACGACATATTCCGTGGTGAAATCCAAATTGGCCAAGGAATCGGTAATTGATACCGGCGTGAGTACATGGCTGGGCATCGGTGCCGCCGGCGGCGGTCTTCTTGGCAAACAGCTCTTTGATATAATCAAAGCATTGTTTGAAAACGCCAACACGGTTGGCTCTGTTCAAGCGGCAGCCCTCTTTGTTATCACGCTGGGAACCGCTGTCTATACGGTCAACAAAGATCGAATTCGATCCATCCGGATCCGTAATCCAATCGGTTGCATTTTAATTGGTCTTGGACTCGGTCTGTTGTCCTCCTTCCTTGGAATTGGCGGCGGACCAATCAATCTCATGGTTTTATTCTTCTTCTTCTCTATGGAGACCAAGACAGCTGCTCAGAACTCCCTGTATATCATCTTCTTCTCTCAGCTTGCCAGCCTTCTGTTCACGCTGATCGGCGGAACGACACCGGACTTCCCTGTTGTTTTGTTCGTATGCATGGTGTGTTGCGGTATCCTCGGAGGCGTTGTGGGCAGAAAGATCAACAAGAAAATTGACAGCAAAACCGTAAGCAAACTGTTTCTGATTCTCATGGTCGTCATCATGTGCATCTGCTGTTACAATTTCTTCCGTTACGTATAACACAAACAAAAAAACACCCCCGCAGCTCGTTGAGCTGCGGGGGTGAACTGCTTTATACGGGGATCAACTGAGCAATTACTTGCCGGCGTTGATCATGTTGTCCAGCATGACATAATCAGCAACGGGCACTTCAGCGGGAACAGCGCCGGAAGCCAGGAAGTTGTTCTGCTGAGTCTTGTAGTAAGCCTCGACAGTGCCGTCAGCAGCGCCGGCAGCAACTTCCTTACCGGTCAGCCAGTCAGCGTCGCCGCGCTGAGCGTAGACGGAATCCTTGTCGGTCTTGGTCTGGTTGGCAACATAACCAGCAACCTCTTCGTAGTTACCGTCAGCAGCGTAATCCATTGCCTTGTACAGAGCCTTGGTGAAAGCCAGGATCTTGTCGGCATTCTCGCCGGCATACTTGTCCAGAACGATCCAGGAAGCCAGAGAGACGCTAGTGTCAGAGAACATGACGTTGTCAGCCAGCTTAGTAGCGCCTTCCATCTCTTCCATGATCTTCAGGCTGTTGGGGGACCAGCAAGCGCAGGCATCCAGAGAGCCGGACAGCATAGCGGTGGTCAGGTTCTCTGCGCCCATTTCCATGGCAGTAATGTCGTCCATGGTCAGACCAGCCTTGGCCAGAGCGTTCTTCAGAATGTCTTCGCTGGAAGTACCGGCGGTGTAGCCGACGGTCTTGCCCTTCAGATCATCCAAAGAGTCAATGCCTGGGCCGCCGATCACGGCGTCACCGTTGGAGATGTGGGACAGTGCGAAAATCTTGGCCTTGCCCTGGATGCACAGCTTGTGGGCACCGTGGCCGATGTAACCGATGTCGATCTTGCCGGATTCCATGGCGTTGATGATGGTGGGACCGTCAGCAAATTCCCACAGAGTCACTTTGATTCCGGCTTCCTCGAAGTAGCCCTTCTCAATAGCAGTGGTAACAGACCACAGGGAGCCGTAGTTAGGCATGTAGCCGATGTTCAGCTCGATGGTGTCGCTGGCGGGCTTGCTGCCACAAGCAGCAACAGACAGCAACATGAGAACAGCCAGGAACAGGGTAAACAGTTTCTTCTTCATTGGTTCTCCTCCTTAATATATATCCATTGGGCAATGCCCATAATGGCCACTTATTTGCGCACTTCCATGTATTCCTGATACACTTCGCCCCAGATTTCAGCCTTCAGGCTCATAAACTCAGGCTGCATCTTCAGGTCCTGCGTGCGGGGATAAGGCAAATTCACATCAATAATTCTCTTAATGCGGCCGGGACGTGCGCTCATAACAATAACCTTGGTAGCCAGAATAATTGCCTCTTCGACGTCATGGGTGATGAAGAAGCAGGTCTTCTTCTCTTCCTGCCTGGATCAGTTCAGCCTGCAGCTGAGTACGGGTCTGAGCATCCAGAGCACCGAAGGGTTCGTCCATCAGCAGAACTTCGGGCTGCACGGCGTAGGCGCGAGCGATAGCAACACGCTGCTTCATACCACCGGACAGTTCCTTGGGGTATGCGTTTACGAAGTCTTCTAGCTGAACCATCTTGATGTACTTCATGGCAATGGCTTCAGCCTCATCTTCGGGCAGGCCCTTCAGTTTCAGGCCAAACATAACATTTTTCTTGACGGTCAGCCAGGGGAACAAAGCATACTGCTGGAACACGACACCGCGCTCCATGCCGGCCGCGCTCCATGCCGGTACCTTCCACCTTTTTTCCGTCCACATACACGGCGCCGCTGGTGGGCTCAAGCAGACCGGCGATGATATTAAGAAGCGTGGATTTACCGCAGCCGGAAGGACCAACAACGCAAATAAATTCATTTTCATAAATGTCCAGATCCACACCGTTCAGTGCAACCATTTTGCCCTGACGGCCATCGTAAATCTTTTCAACATGATCGATTTTGACCTTAACGTTTCTTTCCATATGTACCCCTTCCTTTACACTTCTCTGGTTTCCTGCCAGCCGGTAAGCTTCTTCTCGAGGAACTTAATGATCTTCTCGATGGAGATACCGATAATGCCAATCAGGATAATGTAAAGCAGCATGGGTTCAACTTCATAACTGTTGTTGAAGGAACGGATACGCATACCCAGACCGGCAAATGCACCGGTGGACTCAGCTGCGATCAGAGTAGTCAGAGCAACCGAGGCACCCAGACGAACAGCAGTCAGAATGAAGGGCGTAGTTGCTGGGAAAATGACCTTCACGAAGAGATCCCGATCCTTGGCACCCAGCACTCGAGCAGCTTTGATCAAGGTCTCATCCACGTTGCGCACACCCTGATAGATGGTGATGGTCATGGTCAGGAAGGTAGCCAGCCAGATCACGATGACCTGAGGCACACGGCCGACACCGGCGCCGATAACCACCAGAGGCACGTATGCCAGAGGAGGAATATTTCGGATGAACTGGATCCAGGGCTCAACAATGTAGCGCACGGGACGATACCAGGCCATAAGGAAGGCAACAGGCACACTTGTAATAAAACCAAAGAAGAAGCCCATCACGACGGAAATCAAGCTGCTCTTGATATCAGCCCACAGAATACTACGCTCAATCACAGTCAGGATAGCAACATAAATCTTGTCAAGGAAAGGGAAACAGCGTCCGGTCCGCTCACCAATACTCAGAACATACCACAACACGATGGCAGTTGCCAAGCTGATCAGAAGCCAACCCCAATTGGGGATCTTGTCAATAAAGTTCTTCTTTTTATTCAGCATATCCTCTCGCCGCCTTTTAATAGAATTCCTTAATGCGATGGTACCAAGTACTCGCAGGATCATTTAGTTCCTTCAGATATTTGGAGAGCTTATCCATGTACTGTTTCTTAACCTCAGCATAGGCAGGGTCATAGCAGACATTTTTCAGCTGATAGGGATCCTTCTTCAAGTCGTACAGTTCGCCTCGCTCACTCTCATTGAAGGTAAACTGATAGTCCAGATCGCGAACCATACGCTGGCGATGGATGTAGAAGTGGTTATGGTACTCGCAGAAGACCTCGGTACGGCCATTGCTCTGCTTCTCCCCCATCATCAAAGGAAGAATGCTCTCGCCATCTACGGGCTGAGGAGGTTTCACTCCGGCAACATCCAGAATCGTAGGCATCACTTCGTGCAGATAGACAAAGCTGTCGTTGTCTTTGTTGCCCGCACCCTTAACCACCATGGGAATATGGTAGATCTCATCAAAGGTGAATGCACCCTTTTCGATCAGCTTGTGGGCCCCCAGACAGTCACCATGGTCGGCGCTGTAAATGATGATGGTATCATCGTACATTCCTTCAGCCTTCAGCTTATCCACAATCATACCGACCATGTCATCAATCAAGGTGCAATGGCCGTAGTAGCGAGCTGCGATTTCCTGGAAACCCTTCCAGCCGTAGTTTCCCAAGCCCCACATTTTTTCGCTGAGGTAGTAGCCATAGGGTTTGTCCAGCAGATCATCGCAGTAACTGGGATGCTCCGGGATGTCATCAGGATTGTACATGGAATAATAGGGTTCCGGAACGATGCTGGGAGAATGAGGGCCCCAGAAATTCGCCCAGATAAAGAAGGGCTTATCCTCTTCCTTAGCCTGATCGATCAGGCGATTGGTCTCATGGGCCACAAAGTACTCGATGGTACTCTCCACGGGACCTTCGTGCTTACAGAACATCTCCTGAATCTGCAGAGCAGGATTGTCTCCCAGGAATCCGTTGGACACATCGATATTCTCAAATCCCTGCTCTTTCAGGTACAGCTCATAGTAGTTGGGCTCGTTATCGGGCGGCTGGTTGAAAATCAGACTGGGAAACACCTGACTTCCGGGAAAACCATAACCCATAAAGGGTTTACCTTCGTCGAAACCGCACTCTTCCGGAGTCTTATTGGGAGTAACATGCCACTTACCTGCATAACCGCAGTAATAACCGGCATCATGCATGCAATCGCCCAGCAACGGAGTCTCCTCACTAATGCAGGTGAAATTATCCACCACGCCATGCTTATGGGGATACAGGCCGGTCATGACACTGGCACGGGCCGGTGCACAAATTGCTGACGGAGTGTACGCATTGGTGAACTTCATGCCCTCTGCCGCCAACTGATCAATGTGCGGCGTTTTGCAAATATCATTCATTCCGTAGGCACTGATTGTGTCCATGCGCTGTTGGTCCGAAAGGATCAGCAGCACGTTTTTTCGCTTCGCCATATCAACCCACTCCTATCCTACCATTCGTTTTGAAAGGTGCTAAATTATTAACTTATATAATACCATGTATGGATCAATATGTCAAATACGAGGTATAATTTTGTTACATTTTATGTAAGGATTACACAAAATCCATATTACAGACCGGAAACCTTGTATTGCAACGTTTTTTCTTCACCGGGTTGCAAAATAATGCAGTGCGGCTTATCGATAAACTCTCCTGATTCATCCTCTACTGCAGCACAGCCGTGCCAAGGTTCCAAGCAAATAAAAGGGGCTTTTTCGGCGCCCTTTGTCCAGAATGCAAGCAAAGGAAATCCCTTAAAATCCATTCGCACTCCGTGGCCATTCTCTCTATGCGCCAAGCAAATGCTTTTCGATTTCAAATTCTCCAAGATGACCGTATCAACACGGGAAAAAAGTTCATAGCTCAGTGCAAAACGGTCCTGACCGGAAACGAACGGCTCACAAAGAGAAGAACTCAACAGACCCTCATTTGTCAGCAAGCGCATTGCAATCTCCTCAGACTGTTCAAAAACGATGTCGTAATCCTCGAATCGCTCCCCCTCCTGCAGTGGACAGCAAAACGCCGTGTGCGCACCGATGCAGAACGGCATAGGTGCGCTTCCAGTGTTTTCAACGCAAAATGACGTAGAAAATCCATCCTCATCCAATTGATGACGGACCTGCAGTTTAAACGGATAGGGATAACGTTCCAATGTCGATAGGTCCTCACGCAGTTCAAAAACAATGCGGTCTGCAGTCTGCTCAACAACTTCAAACTCATGATCTCTGGCAAAACCATGCCTGGACATTTTGTATTCCTGTCCGTCAAATCGTACGGTACCATTTTTCAGAGATCCAACAATGGGAAACAGCAAAGGATTTCTGCCGGACCAGTATGCAGGGTCTCCACCCCAGATATACTCAACACCTTGCTTGTCCCGGAACGAAACAAGCTCTCCGCCATGACTGTCTGCTATTGCACGAAGCCCTTGAAAAGAAAGCTCAAGCTGCATCACGAAACCTCCAAATATCTTTATGATTTTTCCTCATTATATAAGAAGAAAATCGGAATGTCACGGCAATTTTTACGACATGAAAAAGATGTTGCCAATTATCAAAAACATATGTAGAATGTAGACAATAAAGCACGATACTTTCTTACAAAAAATCGAACCGGCAGGAGATTGTTATGCCTCCCCTCAGTTTGCTGATCAAACCGGCCTCTGGAAACTGCAACATGCGGTGTCGGTATTGTTTCTATACCGATGAAACCGAGCATCGCGAAGTTGCTTCTCTGGGCCACATGTCATTGGATACAATACATAAGATTGTGGACAAGGCTTTACTCTACGCCGACGGTGATTGTACCTTTGCCTTTCAAGGCGGCGAGCCGACCCTTGTTGGACTTTCTTTTTATCAAGATTTATCTGCGTACATCGGGCAACACTCAAATCCGAAACAGGTCCGGGTTAATTACGCTATTCAGACCAATGGATATGATCTGAACGAAGATTGGGCCAAGTGGTTCGCAGAAAACAAAGTGCTTGTCGGCATCTCTCTGGATGGTCCCCAGCCGATCCACGATCGATATCGTCTGGATCACTGTGGGAACGGCACCTTCGCGCGTGTCATGAATTCCATCCGACTGCTTGAAAAGTACCAAGTCGATTTCAACATTCTGACCGTAGTATCTGGTGCAAATGCCGATCATGGACAGCAAGTGTATGAATTTTTCAAGGAACAAAACTTCCGTTACCAGCAGTACATTGAATGCCTCGATCCCATCGGAGAAGTGCAGGGCTGCCATGAATATTCCCTGACTCCCGAGCGGTATGAACGGTTTCTGAAAGATGTATTTGATGCCTGGTACCGGGATATGAAATCCGGACGCTATGTCTACAACCGATATTTTGAAAATCTAATGATGATTATTTCCCGCCAGCGGCCGGAAAGTTGTAATCTACAGGGTTTCTGTAGTTCGCAGTGGGTAATCGAAGCGGATGGCAGCGTATATCCCTGTGACTTTTACGCGTTGGATCAGTGGAAACTCGGCAATATTCTGACCGATTCTTTTGAAACCATGGAGCAGAATCGAAAAGAATTAGGCTTCATCGATTGGTCGAAAAAACTTCCGGAAGACTGTAAATCCTGCCGTTGGATCATGCTCTGCCGCAACGGATGCCGCCGCAATCGGGAACCGGTCACAGCGGAGGTCTGTGGCAAGAATTATTTTTGCTCTGCGTACAGAAGTTTTCTGGATTATGCATATCCCCGTTTGATTGAGATATTACGTCTTTTATGTACACAAGCGGCTCGGCAACAATAATAATTTGATGAAACAATTATTTTAGGAGGATACAATATGGAACGCTTCGGAATCTCTGTAGATGTCTTTAACAAACCTGTATTGGACCCCGACTTCATTCCCCTTCTCAAATTCAACCGTGCTTTTCTCAAGGACGCCACCAAGCCTGTCTCCATTGCTGTAGAGCGCGCCGACGGCCAAATGGCTACCACACATACGTTTATTCACGGCACACCCGAAATGGCTGATGCCGACCGCTATTACATTGACCGCATTGTAAAAACTGCCCTGTGGATGAAGGGCGGCTACAAAATCTATGTAGACAACAAAGAAATTTACGATTATCTTTGCAGCGTGTACTGCAAGGGCGGTGAGCGTGAATTCGACTGGGACTTCATGTCAAATATCTTTGAAAACCCCTTTGAGATTATTTTGACCGACAAGGTCCCCGAAAGCAAGGATGCGCCCAAAGCCATGGGCGGACATCTGGAAGGATGCCGTATCGGCTTTGATGCCGGCGGCTCCGACCGCAAGGTCTCCGCAGTCATTGACGGCGAAACCGTTTTCTCCGAAGAAGTGGTCTGGCTCCCCAAGATCAATCCGGACCCAGACTACCACTACGAGGGTATTGTCTCCGCCCTGAAGGCCGCTGCAGCACATATGCCCCGCGTAGATGCCGTCGGCGTCTCCTCTGCTGGCATTTACATCAACGACCGCACTATGAGCGCTTCCCTGTTCCTAAAGGTCCCCAAGGAACTTTATGAAGAGAAGGTCAAGAACATCTTCATTCGTGCCATCACCGACACCTTTGGCGATGTACCCTATGCCGTTGCTAACGATGGTGATGTATCTGCCCTGGCCGGCACCATGAGCCTGAACGACAATAACGTTCTGGGTATCGCCATGGGCACAAGCGAGGCAGTTGGCTATGTCAACGCAGACGGATGCATTACCGGTTGGCTGAACGAACTGGCCTTCGTTCCCGTGGATGCCAATCCCGATGCCATGGCGGACGAATGGTCGGGCGATATCGGCTGCGGTGTGAAATACTTCTGCCAGGACGGCGTCAACAAACTGGCTCCCCGTGCCGGCATCGAACTGGACGAGGAGGCCTCCCCTGCCGAGAAACTGAAGGTCACTCAAAAGCTGATGGAGAACGATGACCCCCGTGCCATTCAGGTCTATGAATCCATCGGAACCTATCTGGGCCACACACTGGCTTATTACTATGAGCACTACGGCTTCCACTATGTCCTGCTGCTTGGCCGCGTCATGAGCGGAAAGGGCGGCGATATCCTGCTGGCCACATGCCGCAAAGTCCTTGACAACGAGTACCCCGAGCACGCTGACAAGATCGAATTGACCCTACCCGACGAAAAATTCCGCCGCGTAGGCCAGTCCATGGCCGCAGCCAGCCTGCCCGAGATGAAATAAGAGCTATATGCGTCTCATCCCACTCCCCTTCGTAACCGATATTAATGATGACTGTAAATGAGGTGTGACTATGCGTATAACCGGAGGCCTTGTCTTTGATTTGGAACATGGCTTTACTGCGCGGGATGTCAATACTACCGATGCTCTGATCACCGAGAACTCTGGCGATGACGTCGTTCTGGACGCATCGAATTGCTATGTGATTCCCGGTCTGGTTGACGTCCATTTCCATGGCTGTGTGGGCGAAGATTTCAGCGATGCAACACCGGAAGGTCTGCCATTGCGGATTACGAACTCAGTCAAGGCGTAACCTACATCTGTCCGGCTGGCATGACACTTCCCGAAGAACAGCTGGAAAAGATCTGCCGCAATACTGCGGCCCACCGCGCCAAAAACGCCGGCGGCGCCGAGGTGATTGGTGTTCATCTGGAAGGGCCTTTCCTCTCCACCGCCAAGAAAGGTGCGCAAAATGAGGACTTCCTGCATGACCCGGACATCGACATGCTGCACCGCCTGCAGGAGGCATCCGAAAACTGTGTGCGTCTGGTGACGGTAGCCCCGGAACAGCCCGGAGCCATGGAGTTCATTCGTGATGCAGTACAGAACGGCATCACGGTGTCGGTCGGCCACACGGTTGCTGATTACGACACTGCCATGGCCGCTTTTGAAGCAGGTGCCAATCATGCAACTCACCTGTACAATGGAATGCCTTCGATCCACCACCGCTCCCCCGGCGTTATCGGAGCTTCCTTTGATTCTCCGGGTGTTCAGGCCGAATTAATTTGCGACGGCGTCCATATTCATGGAGCAATCGTTCGTCTGACCTTCCAACTGTTCGGAGCTGAGCGTATGATCCTGATCTCCGACTCACTGCGTGCCACCGGAATGCCCGACGGACAATATCCCTTCGGTGGTCAAGAGATCGAAGTGCACGGAAACCGCGCAACCATCGTCGGTCATCCGGAAACCCTTGCCGGTTCCGTTACCAGCCTGATGGGATGTCTGCGTCAAGCAGTCGCATTTGGTATTCCTTTAGCCGATGCAGTGCGTGCCTGTACCTATAACCCGGCCCAGTCCATCGGAATCGCCGATCGAGCCGGCTCACTGGATATCTGCAAAGAGGCAAGCATCGTCCTGCTGAACAAAGAAGATCTTTCCATCCGAGCCATCCTCTTCCGCGGCGAGCGTACCGCCTGATCCAGAATTCAATCACAACATACAGCAGCCACCCAGCAATCCAGTGATTGCCGGGTGGCTGTTTCTTGGTTTGACTGTTATACTTCTTTTCCAAATATACAGTAGTGAATGATCGTGGAGATTTCTTCGATATTTTTTTGGCAATCGTTTTTCAACCATTCTGTGACGATCGCTGTGATGCCGTTGAGATAGAACATCATAACGTACTGTTGCGCATCTTGCGGGTAATGAAATCGATTTAATATAGGACTGAAAATATGATCGAACAACCTTTGAAAAATTGAATAAAATTCAAATGTTACTGGTTGTGATAATAAAGCCGAAAACACCCGCTGATTTTCTTTAATAAACGAAAGATAAGGATACAAATA
>RHMF01001255.1_pt1 | contig 11564 bp, 13 predicted proteins | sample 5365151 | NCBI WGS metagenome assembly RHMF01 (sample SAMN10266501, study PRJNA497801) | feces metagenome | isolation source: feces | host: Bos taurus | place: China: Prairie of Fairy Mountain | collected 2017-08-14 | reverse complement strand
GCAGGCGAACAGTCAAGAATACGGTCGAAGTTCTTACACAGCATCTTAATGACAAGCTCGGTTTTAAAGAAATAAAGCAGAAAGAAAGCGTTTTACGTAGAACTAAAGGTCCGAAGTATACTAAAGAAGAGCTACAATTAGAGAAAGTCGATGTAGAATTGCGCGATGAGCTCTTAAAGATTAACGATAAAGATAGAAATCTGTTTATGAACTTCAAGCTTTGTGGAAATCAGCTAGTTCTTATTGACGAAAATGACTGCGAACTGCTTCTTGAAGACGCAATTGGTAAAGTTTCAATTGACAATATTCATTGGATTAAACCTACAGGTCTAGCATATAGAGTAATGAAAACCTTTATGGATAAGATAGGACAGTATTATAAGAAGTTGGCAGAATATTTGGCAGATCTTGATGTGAGTGATTTGGAATTCGATACGAATAACGAGATTATTGAAACTCCGATTGAAGACTATATTGAAACTGAATTACCGTCTTCATTTTTGACGTTTTATAAGATTAGGGCTGTGTTTGAAACATGGACTGACAACGGCAAGAAGTATAAGTCTCTTAGGGGATTTGACCTTAAGCGTAATCCGAAGATTGAAACATACAATGATATATTCCAGTACGTACTGGACAACTGGAAGAAGTATAAGATGATGATCGACGGTCAGTCGAAATTCATCGCATGGTCTAATAAGGCTGAAGAGACTTCTGTTTCTCACTGGTTCCCTGAACGTGTCACTAAGCTTCCGAAGCCATGGGAAGACTATATTAACGAGAAGATGCCTGAAAAGCATTTCCAGATGAGATTGATTACTTTTCTAGGAATGTGTATGGACGATTCGAATACTACACAGCAGTATCTTATTATTTCGGACAAAGGCGGCACAGGTAAAGGTGTCATGATGCGCGCCCTGGAATCAGTATTACCGAAAAATTCAATTTCTTATATCGGACAGAGTGCATTGTCTGACAATAACGAATTCGGTCTTGCAGGTATTAAGATTTGGAATACCCATATTTCTGTTATGGAAGAATATTCAGACAAGACATTATGTTCTGATAAGGCAAAGGAACTTATCGCAAATAATCCTATGAACTTGAACGTAAAGGGGAAATCACATGTTCGTTGGGAACCTATCAATCATAAGTTAATCGTATTCTCCAACACGACGGCTACAATTAAGGAATATGCCAACAGGCGTAGGGCGATTCCTATTACTTATGTAGGTCAATATAAATGGACGCAGGAAAAACAGGATGCGCTGAATTCTACTGCAAAGGATTTCTTGAATTTCTGTTATACTGTCTATAAGGAAAATCCGTTATTTAAGAATAACCGTTATATTGTCTTGTCAAAGGATGAAGAAGATGAATATCTGAAGGATCCTAGCAAGATTGAAGGGATATCTGACGATAATCTTACAAAGAGAGCGTTTAATGAGCCGCTGTTAAAAGATTATTTCAATACGGACGAATATACGGATACTGAAGACTATATAGATTACGAGAATTTCTTTAACGAACATTTTGTAGAATGCAGCGATAAAAATAAGTTTATCAGTGCAAAAGAGATGAAAGACTATATTGTCGAAATGCTCGTAAGCGACCAGTATAAAGAATATAGGGAAGCGTTCGGTTTTACGTTTGAACATAACGGCGGAAATGTAGAAGGTGTCATTAATACCAGGAATAAAGCATGGTGGAAATGGACACAGTATTTAAACAGCGCACACGGGATAAAATATATTCGCATGAAGAAGGATAATAAAGTATATTTGGCATATCCGATGTGTACGATGATTGACAAGGTGACTGAACAGAAAATAGACAAGGACAATATTGACTGGGGGCTTTAATGAAATACTATGCTAATAAATTAGAAACATCAAGTGCTGCACAGGAAGGAATGGAATATGAAGTATTGAACGAATTGAAAAACGCTTTTAGGTCAGATAAGAACTGTATAAAGCATACTAGGTTTTTATTCGAATCCGATTCTTTATCTCTTGAAGAACAGAAGAAACTTATTGAACAGCATTTGGACAATATTAGCCGAGTTACGTTTTCTGGTAAGAAATCTTACCATGTCATTATCGAATTTCCGCATAACTATGAAGACTTCTGTAAGAATAACTATAAGTTAATATGGAACTTCTTTAATAAAGAATATTTTGACGGAAAATGCGATACTGCATGTTCAAATCCGTCAAGACTAACTAGAAGGCCTGGAGTTATTCGTAAAGATACTGGCAAAGAACAAAAGCTAATTTATTATACGGGCAACCAAGTAGATTCGGTAGCTTACGGAAATTGCTATCTGTATGTATATGATACTAAAAATCGACTGGCCGCTAAAGAAAAACTGACTGAAGAATATATGGAATTTATCAAGAACGGTTCAAAAGTTGACTGTTCAAAATGGAACGTGATAACAAGATATCTTGATACTCCGTTTCCGTATATGATAGGTAACGGGAATTCGTCTAAATGGCTTTATGCCGCGTTGAAGACATGTCAAAAGTTCGACGACAACAATACTATGCAGCAAGTAATCAATAAGGCAAAAAGAGAAGGATGGACTGACAGAGAAATACAGAATAAATTAAAATAATTTTTTATAGACAAAAAGTTTACTATATTTGTATATGTAAGTCAATGGTGACTTATAAAAAAGATAAGGATAAATAAAAATGATTAACTACAATGAAATGTACACACAAAAGACTAACGAAGCATTCGCAAATATCGAAAAGACCGGTATCTATCATGGACGTCTTATCGCAGTAAAGATTTCCAAGGAACCTGAACAGTTTGTCAAGGAAGGTAAGGAACCGAAGAATCTTATTTCTTTCCTGTGGGATTGCAAGAATAAGGCTGATGAACATGTTCACGTGTCTACAACTACGATGGGTATCTCGTTTACCGACAAGTCCAATCTTACTAAGTTCTGGAATGGAATCGGCGAAATCAAGTCTTTGAACGATTATTTGAATCTTGTTTATGACAAAGAAAGTAAAGTAAAGGATATTTTTGCAACTTTGCAGATCAAGGTCGAAGAAAAGGAAAAGGGTACTTTCGCTAATGTGACTGCGGTTCTTGAAGCAGATAAGACTGATAAGAACTTCGGTACGTCCAAGATTACTGATTATGACAAGAAGGTGTACGGCAAAGAATGTCTCAGTATTGACATCAATCCGGCTTATAAGGAAGAACAAGCCGAAGAAAATGAGCAGTCTGACTTTTTCACTAAAATCGAAAATGCTTAATCTTCGCTAGCTCCTTATTTTTTGGCATATTTATTCTCCTTGCTGGCGAAGCCCCCTGTGGAATGTCCACAGGGGTTTTTCTTTTTTAATAAATATAACAGAGGTAAGATAATGCAAAAACTTTTAGAACTCTTGAACTCTCTCGTAGAAAAGTACAACATACAGGAAGAAGACGTAATGGAAATCCAGAGCGCCTTGGCGGCTATCGAAGGCGCTGAAGACGAGGAATTCAATTACGAACCTGTCACCGAAGAAGTTGACATTTCTGAAGAAGAATAAATTTTAACAGGCAACTGGCGCCTTAAGCCCGATAAAAGGAATATCATTATGGCAAAGAAGAAAACTAATGAAATTGAAAAAGAGAATGAAGAATTCTTGAAAAACGTAGATAACGGAAAGTTATACGAAGGCCTTGTATGTCTCGATATAAAGCTTTCAAAGCTTATCGAGATTTTCGACAACATTAACAGTTACGTAGAACAGAAGAAGTCCGGTACTCTCGGGGTCAATATCTATGGCGAAGGGACACGCGCAGAATAAGTCGAACCTTAAGTGCGTGGAATGGCTGGAGAAGGAAGTCTCGGAACCGGACCTGGGCAACACCGGGAACAAGGGCAAGATTTACCTTTGGGTCCTTTGCTATAAGAAAAGGTATTCCGACGGTATCTACACGAACGACATGACTTTCAACAGATGGCGTTCGTTCTGTATACATTGCAAGGATTACGTATATCCTTACAAGATAACGTACTTCGCTGACGCCGATACTTCGTTGTGGTCCGAACCGTATAAGGAACTTATCGAACGTTTCAATACGTGGTTCGACGTGGTAAGGGGCCGCATAGAGATGTTACTGGCACAGGACTATTTTATTTTCGGCAAGAATCCTAATCTCGAAATTCTCAAGCGCCGTTTCCGAAGCAACTGGGGAGAGAATCCGAACAGAACCGAAGTGAAGGTAAATAATAATTCTAGTGAAACTACCGACAATACGCTAGAAGTTATAATTTCCGAGGTTTAATGAATAAGAAGGTAGAATTTAAGCTTCTACCGCATCAGAAACGTCTTTTGGACTCCACTAAGGATAAAGCTGTCCTTATGGGAGGTCGCGGATGCGGTAAATCCGTTGTCATATCTGTAATTGTATTTTTACATATGATTCAGGGCAAACGCTGTATGGTATTTGCCCAGGATTTCCATGCTTTGAAATATAACCTGTTTGCCGAAATTGAAAAACGCTTCATAGAAAACGGTTTGCCGGTACATGCTAATAAATCCGATATGGTCATTACGACTGATATAAACCCGAACGGCATATGCTATGGGTTTTCTTATCAGTCTGTAGACTCGTGCCGCGGTACTACCGAAATTTCATTGGTTTGCTATGACGAACTTTGTCTGGCGCCTATCGAGCTATTCGACGTCGTTAACCCGTGTCTTCGTTTAAAAGAAGGTAAGGCCAGGATTATTGCCGCGACGTCGCCTGTCGCGGGCTCATTCTATAACAAGTGGTGCGTGACCGAAGAGCGTGAAGGTAAGCTCGAATTGATTCGTGCGAAGATGACTGACAATACGTTCTTGTCACAGGAATCAATCGACCTTATCGCGAAATCATTTACGAATGAAAAATTAAAGGAACAAGAATTTTACGGTACGATATTCCTGGAAAACGACGAAACTGCTATATGTACAGAGAACGACTTAAATTCTCCGGCACCTAACGAGGACAGGAACATGCTTAAGGTTATTATCGGAATCGATGCTGCAGGAACTGGCCAGGACAAGACAGTCATATGCTGCAGAAGGGGTCATGAAATATTGTACATGAACGCATACGAGCGTCTATCCGGTAATGACGCCTTAAGCGAAGTTAATAAAATCTTGTTTCAGAATCGGTTAGAGAAACGTGATTTGGCAGCAATAAACCTCGATATGGCCTATTCTGAAGGCATTTACGAAGCGTTAATATCCGAATACGAGAATACGTTCCAAATCCCGTTTGCCGGTAAGCCGCCTGAAAAGATGTACGCCAATATGAGGGCATACGGATATATGAAATTATCGGCATTGATTAAGGACGGCCTTAAAATACATGACAACGATTTAAAGGACGAGCTGTTAAATACTCATTGGCAGTTGGACAACTATGACCGCGTCATAATCCAGCCGAAAGACGAAATCAAGTTCGTTATACGGCGTTCACCTGACAAGGCCGACGCGCTTATGCTCACGTGTATCGAACCCGAAAATATATCCATGGAAAAGATTACCAGAAACAGGGAACAGTTCCTCATGAATACGTTGTTCAGATAATAAATAATTCATGAGTATTACTTTAGAAAACATTCGCGAAAAATTAACAAAGAGCTCCGGTTTCTATTCGGGGCTGGTACAAAGAAAAATCCGTGATTTGGACATATATTCCAGCAACTATTGGAATCCGGAACTTATTAACGAGGTAGACCGTAACGGCCGTATCTGCCGTAGCTTCAACATGTATTCCAAATTCCAGAACGCAATCGTGTCGCCGTTCAGCAAGTCGCCGTGGCATGCCGAAATCGAGGACCCTGACGGAATTTACAAGGAAGTCCAGGATAAAATCGACAGCCTAGAGAACTCGACGAACACCAAGTACGTGTTTACCGAGGCCGTAAGGTCCGCGTGCATCACGGGTATCGGTTTCGTAATCCTCTCGACCGTCGACGGCAAGGTTTCTCTGGAAGCCATATCGGATCCGACCCACGTGGCCTTAGACCCGTGCTGCAGGGAGACCAACGCGTCCGATTGCGAATACGCTGCAATAGTGGACTACATATCGAATTCCAAGGCAAGACGCCTTTACGGTGACGACGTGGTCAATTACGACGGCACGTCCGTACTTTCGGGCCTTGGGAACCAGTGGACAATCCCGAACGACTCTACGCCGCTCGTAACCTATTACCAGATGAACGAAAAAGGTACGGTGACTGTCTATAAGGCATGCGGCAACAAGTTCATCCAGGACGAAATCGAACTGCCTATTTCTCGAATTCCTATCTTCAGGTTCTGCTATAACGAAATAAGGCGCGACAACAAGGTCGACTATAACGGTATCGTAGACATGACCGCGGACCTCCAGTTCGGTATCAATCTGGCCTATTCTACGTTGCTGGAACGCGCGAACAGGACACCGAAGGCAAACTTCCTCATGCCCGCGAAGGCATTGGACGGACTCGAGGAATATTATAGGAAGCTCCAGACCAAGGAATCGCTATTATGCCTTTATAACGGCGAAGTGCCTCCAACGCCTATTGTCGAAACCTACCAAACTCAAGACCTCATGGCCACAATCGACACTTGTAACTCTTTGATGGCCTCTACTCTTGGAATTCCGTCAGAAGGAATCCAGCCGATGAGCGTCAACCAGACGGCCACTGAGATTCTGACACAGCAGGCCAATTCGGAAAGCAACGTAAACGCTCTGTACGAAAACGCTTATTCCGCGGTTTACAGCTTTACCACGACTCTTTGCGAACTATATTGCTGGGAACTCAATATCGACCAGAAACCGACGTTCAAGCTTGTAAACGGACCAGAAGTCATTACCAAGTTGCAGAAGAGACGTCAGCAGCTGTTAGCCGTCGCTAATCTCGTGGACGACAGAAGCAAGAAGATTATCGCCAAGCACTATATCGATACTTTGGATGCCGACGTAAAGGATCCGATTATCGCCGATATCGTGGCCAACTCCGAAGACGTAATGTTCGTTTCCGATACTGACGGCAAACAGGATCCGGAAGCCGTGTCTGTGCTTAACCGCATGAATGCCGTACTCGACGCTACTCAGGACGAACTCCAGAAGCAGATTGCGGTCAACGAACAGCTTAAGCAGCAGCTTGACGAACTGAATATACAGCTTTTGAACCAGAAGGAACAGATTCTTTCCGACATGATTAAGCATAACGACCAGATGAGAATCGAAGAGGCCAAGCTTCAGCTGGACGCTGCCGAAAAGCAGGTCGAACTAGATTCTAAGCAAAGTACGGCCAACGTGGCGATGACCAAGGAAATGATTTCTTTGGAAAAGGAAAAGCTTAAACTGGCAACTGAAGAACAGAAGGCCATGAATTCCGCAATGCAGGAGGTAAACGATGTTAACAACATTCAATAGTTGGAACGCATACGAAGACTTAATGCGAAAATTGTCATTGGCACCTACCGGTAATCTGGCGAGACGCGCTATACCGGTCGGTGACAATCTTAACTTCAATGTTAAAGAGACTAACAGTCCATATCAGAATAATCCAGGAACGCTTCGTTCGACATTCATAAGGAATATTCGTTATATGCCTAATTCGAATTACGTATTTGTTCATATGGGCTCGAAGGATTATCCGTATTATATGACATTAAGGCGTCTTTCGAACTGGTTAAACTATCATAGCCTTGGTCAATATTACAACAAGTATGTAAAGCTAAAATAATTTAGTATATTTGAGGTATTATGAAATATAATTCAGAATATGAACGCGAATTACAATATTATAAACGTCATGGCCATTTAAAGGGGAAATTATAATGAGCAAAGTGACAATTAGAGACATTATAGTCAATGCTGCAGATATGGCTAGACTAGTTAACAGGTCACAACCGATAAACGGTTCGATATTCATTTCGGCCTATACGATGCTGCAGAGACGATTGGATTCCTACAGCAATACGCATTTCCTGTCTTTCCTGCAGAAGGAAGCCGAAGCCGAACCGAAGAACGATGTCGTGTTCGGCAAATATGTCCCAAAAGAAGACTTCAATGTCGTCTATATCGACCAGCCGATTCAGAACTACCATGCGAATGATTACGATATAGGAACGTTTCTGTTCAATAAGGCCGAAAAACACGGCTGGAAAGTAATCAGTCCTGTGCCAACCTCAAAGGAGTTTATAGATACGGGTGATACGAGGAACATATTCGAAGTTTATCCTGACGTCGAACTCAACGATTTGCATGAAATAACAAGATGCTACGTGAAGTATAACGACCTCGAGGACAGATGGACCGAACTGGACTACGTTTCGTTTGAGGATTTTTATGACCGCGCTTACGGCAACAACGTCTATACAGTCAATATAAAGTCCGACGACGAACAGCTCTTGAAGGTCAAGTATCCTGTCACATTCGAGAAGATTAAAATTATCTACACCGCGCCTTTCGATTACGATATGGATTCGGAGCTCAATATTCCTCGCCAGTATATCGCGTTGTTCACCGCTGGCCTTACATACGACTTGGCTATGGCCTATCCTCGCTTAGGAGATTCCACCGTGGCGATGTTAAAGAGCAGACTAGACGAGCTCGAAGAGAACGTAAGGCGTTCCTCTTCTGTCAACAAGTTTGTCGGCCGTGACCGTGATTGGAATCTTGGCATGACTAAAAATGAATTCCTTGGTGGAGTTTTCTTACTGTAGGAGGATATGTGGGATTAATTTCTTCAATTGTAGGCCCTTGGTCAAAATCTAATATAAGGATTGCCAATCTATCCGAAAGCATCAATATGTTCCAGGAAACCCAGGGCAAAGGTGCCGCTGCCGAATCAATACTGAGAAGTATTGTCGGTACTGAAGTAGTGGCAAACATGCAAGGAGAATGTAGGGGACTGTACGAGGTAGATAAAGGCCCGGAAGGATTCCCTACATTGTTTGCCGTATATGGCCCGAAGCTTTTTATGTTGTCGAACGAGGGCGACACCTATGTACCTCTCGAAATATATTCTTCGTTTACTAACTACAATACTCCTGTGCATATGACGCAAACTGGCGGTTCTCACCCTCATCTTGTAATAGTCGACGGGGCTAACGTCATAGCGGTCGATGTCACTTTGACGCTGGAAGGCATGAGAAACGATATACGCTCGATTCAGTTGCCGTATAGGGTAGACTCGACTACTCAGCGAATTGTTCCGACACATGTGGCCTATACGTACAATTACTTGATTGTCAACGATTCCACTACTGACAATATCTATTTCTCGCATGAATTTCCTTTCGAGAATACGACATCTAATGACGAAATCGATTACGATATTTTCATGGTCAATTCCGTACAGTACAGGGATTACGGTTTTCACGAACAGGCTTCATGGTCTCCGGACAACGTTACTGCGTTGATTTCCAACGGTACATTGCTTTATACGTTCGGCCCGAAGTCTTCGCAGATTTGGACAAACAATTCTGACGTGGATGCGCCGTTCGTTTCGCCTACGAACTGTGCTAACATGATCGGCATTAAGGCACCTGACAGTTTGGCCATCGTAGGCGATTTCGTATTCTATCTTGGCTCATCCGCGATAGGTGAGAACGGAATTTACTATTGGCGCGGTAATCAGCTAAGTCGTTGTTCTACACCGGACGTAGAAAGGCTGATACAGGGATTCAATAACCCTGAAGACGCTGTAGGCCAATGCTGGATGGAAAACGGCCATATATTCTACGCGATCACATTTAGAAACGACGACTACACGTTGGTCTACGATGTCCTGGAAGAGGCCTGGCACAGGAGATCGACGAAGGGCGAAAAGGATAATAAGCATCATGCATGGCGCAACAAGTTCGCATTATTACATAATGGTTCAATAATGTTCGGCGTCAAAGACTATATAATTAAGATGTCCAAAAATAAGTACACGGAATATGACGGCCGGCCGATTATCAGGATGAGAAGGTCTGGTGCTTTACTTGATAGTTTCAACGTATTTTTGGTAGACGGAATTAAGCTACTATGTAATACTGGTGACTTTAATGATGCGAATCTGACGCCACAAATTATGTTAAGATATTGTGACCAAGGTGGCCCGTATTCAAACCAGGAAATCGGGCTCTTAGGCCGTCAGGGCGAATATGGGACCGTTGTTGAGTGGTTCAATTTAGGGTTATTTACAGTCATGACCCTTGAAATATCATGCTCTGACCCTATTGATTTTGCAATAATCTCGGCAAAAATACAATATAAACAAATAGATTCATTATAATTTCTATATTTTACCGATTATGAGATACAGTAAAACATATAATTTATGGGCAACAAAAGACGGGATTATATACCGTTATGACAAAAAATCTGATAGACTTGTTTTGTCGTCAGTTTCGAATCATTACGGCTATAATAAGGCTGGCGGTCGCTTAGTTCACCGTATAGTTTGGGATGCATTTAATGGTCCAATTCCACTGGGGCTTGAAGTTGACCATATTAATGATGTAAGAACGGACAATAGGCTTAAAAATTTGCAATTATTATCACATAAAGATAATTGCAATAAGTCTCACCGAAAAAAATTAATCGGTCAGCAAAAGATCGGTAATCATTATACGCTAAATATGCCAAAATCTGAATTTGGGAAACTATTTTTTGCTAAATATGGTTATGTGTCTAGTAATGACGCATTATATCAGCGGCAATATTCATATTGGAAAAAGTATAGGAGACTTAAATGATAATTGACGATATTACGCGTTTTAGCGACCTGCAGGAAGTGGCTGACGCTATGGCCGGCAAATACGCAAAGGACTATCAGAAAAGCTATAAGCTGACTTTGGTTAAGAACGTATGCATGATTAATACAGTAGAGTCATGCACTATACAGAATCTGCCGGATCATTATGCATTTAGCTTTCATGACGATTCCGGGTGGCATATAGTAGAAGCTGGAATTAATTCTATATTTGTAAACGGTGTAGCCTCGATATTCTTTCCAATAAAGAATGGCTAATAAATATAGAAGGAAATATTATGAGATATAATGCTAAATATAACGTTTATGTTTCTAAAGACGGAATAGTTTGTAAGCTAGTCGGTCGTTGGAGAGATAATACAAAGCATTTGGAGCCAGTGGCCATTCATGACAATCATGGTTATTGTCGAATTACTGGAAAACATTGGGCCCGACCTTTACATTGTATCGTATGGGAGACCTTTATTGGTGAAATACCAGAAGGTATGCAAATAAATCATATCAATGGCAATAAGCATGATAACTATTTGGAAAATTTAGAGCTAGTTACAGCTAGTGAGAATATGCAACATGCTTGGAAGACTGGTTTATGCAAATCTCGCAAGGGAATTAAAACAAATAAGTCATCCTGGAATTCCGGACTGAAGGGTGATGCTTACAAGGAACATTATTCAAACGGTTTCTCTAACCAGTTCGGAAAGGAGTTTAAGTAATGGCTAATTATGCAAGTTCATCCTTGCAGGGTATGGGCACCGGAGCGGCTGCAGGTTCTACTTTTGGACCATGGGGAACATTAATCGGCGGCGGC
>RHMF01002062.1_pt1 | contig 11568 bp, 11 predicted proteins | sample 5365151 | NCBI WGS metagenome assembly RHMF01 (sample SAMN10266501, study PRJNA497801) | feces metagenome | isolation source: feces | host: Bos taurus | place: China: Prairie of Fairy Mountain | collected 2017-08-14 | reverse complement strand
ATTTGATTCAGAAGATAACTTTATCCGTATAGATATGAGCGAATATATGGAGAAATATAGTGTTTCTAAACTAATAGGTTCGCCTCCTGGATATGTAGGTTATGAACAAGCAGGACAATTAACCGAAAAAGTAAGACATCATCCATATTCTATTGTATTATTTGATGAAATAGAAAAAGCACATGAAGATGTTTATAATTTATTACTACAAATTCTTGATGAAGGACAATTAACCGATTCAGCAGGTCGTAAAATAGATTTCAAGAATACGGTAATTATTATGACATCCAACGTAGGTAGTAGAAAATTAAAGGACTTTGGAACAGGAGTTGGCTTTTCTACAAATGCAGTGTTAGGAAATAAAATATCAGCTGAGCAAAATATAATCGATAAAGACTTGAAACAAACTTTTGCCCCTGAGTTTTTGAATAGAATTGACGAGATGATATATTTCAACACATTGAATAATGACCAACTAATTCAAATAATAGATTTAGAACTCAATAAACTAAGAAAAAGAACAGATGCTTTATCGCTCAATTTAGAAGTAAAAAAATCTGTTAAAGAACATATAATAAATACAGTCTCAGACCTACACTACGGAGCACGACCATTAAGACGAGCAATACAAAACTTAATAGAAGACAAGCTATCAGATATACTATTAAACAACCAAGATAGCGATAAAACTAAGATAGTTATTACTCTAAATAAGGAGAAAGAAATCGATATAACTTTAAAGTAAAAAAATCGTGAAAAGAATAAAATACTTTTTTGAGGATTTCGGAGGTTATCTTTTGCTAATGAAAGAAGTTTTTCGTTGGCCTCAGAATATGCATATATTCAAACGAAAACTGCTTTTCGAGATACGCGAATTAGGATTAGACTCAATACTAATCGTATTCTTAGTATCTATATTTGTAGGAGCAGCAGTAGTAATCCAATTACTTATAAATCTTCAAAATCCTATATATCCAGATTGGATATATGGTTATTCTGCACGTAAAACCATGATGTTAGAGTTCTCTCCTACTATAATAGCACTTATTTTAGCAGGAAAATGTGCTTCAAAAATAGCATCTGAACTCGGAACTCAAAAAATCACAGAACAAATAGATGCTTTAGAAGTTATGGGCGTGAATACCCCATCCTATCTTATTCTACCAAAAATCATTGCTTGTATGATAACATTTCCTTTGCTTATAGTAATGAGTATTTTCGTTTCTATATTAGGAGGAGCCGTTGGAGCCTTATCCATAGGCACGCTATCTATGTCTGCATACATAGATGGATTACGCTTAGAATATACAAACATGGATTTAATCTTTGCTATAGTAAAAATATTTGTTTATTCCATTATTATTTCAACTATTGCATCATATAGAGGCTATACATTAAAAGGCGGTTCCGTAGAAGTAGGAATACAAAGTACAAAAGCTGTGGTGCAAAGTAGTATTATAATAATGATTTTCGACTTAATAATCACTAATCTCTTTATGTAAAACTCACTTAATATGATAAAAGTAGAAAACCTATCGAAATACTTTGGAGAAAAAAAGGTATTAGACAACATTAACACCGAATTTGAGACAGGAAAATGCAATCTCATTATAGGAAAAAGTGGAAGTGGGAAAACTGTTTTAATGAAATGTCTTGTATCCTTATACACTCCTGACGAAGGATTTATACATTTTGACAATAGAATATTAAGACATCTTAACAAAAAGGAAAAAGTCAATCTTAGAAAGGACATTGGTATGCTTTTTCAAGGAGGAGCATTATTCGATTCAATGAATATAGAAGAGAATGTAATGTTTCCGATAAGAATGTTTCAACGTTCAGATTATAAAAGCATGAAAAAAAGAGTTGATTTTTGCTTAGAGAGAGTCAATCTTAAAGGAATAAACAAACAATATCCATCAGAAATAAGTGGAGGTATGCAAAAAAGAGTAGCTATCGCAAGAGCAATCGCCACACAACCCAAATACCTTTTTTGCGATGAGCCAAACTCGGGTTTAGACCCACAAACCTCAATCGTAATCGACCAGTTAATAAAAGAAATCACACACGAATACAACATAACCACCATAGTAAACACCCACGATATGAATTCCGTAATGGAAATCGGAGAAAACATAAATTATATACATCAAGGAAAATTATGGTGGAGAGGAAACTCAAACAATGTGCTTAATACAGACAATCAAGAACTCAATGAATTTATATTTTGCACAGCCCTTACAAAACGATTAAAACAAAAAACAAAATATGAATAGCATAAAAAGACACAATACGATAATGATACTAAAACGTAGTTTACAAGTGCTTGTAACTGCCATTATCATTGTTTTAGCGTTTCCAAACAAAACAGGATTTAAATACGAATTTACATCAGGCAGTCAATGGAAACACGAAAGCCTAATCTCGCCAATAGATTTTCCTATTATAAAAACAGAAAAAGAACTCGAAGAAGACAAAAAGCACATTACAGAATCTCGTAAGTTTTACTATCAAAAAGACAACAAAATAGAAGATAGCATTTATTCCGTCATAGTAAACACACAACAACTTACATATAGAGAAAAAGAACTCTTAAAAGAACAACTCAAAAAGATATATTCCATAGGTATATTACAAAAACATGAACTAACAAAGAACGACCTTCCTATCGTAATCGTAGAAAATAACGTAGCAAAAGAATATGAACAAGAAGAATTGCTAAGCTTAGAGCAAGCACAACAACAACTTGCAAAAATAATTAACAAAAAAGAAATAGTTAATCTATTACAAGCAAATATTATCTACGACGAAAAAACTACAAACAACATATTACAAGCCGAACTTCAAGCAATTTCACACAACAAAGGATTGATTAGTCAAGGCGAACAAATAATTAGCAAAGGAGAAGTAATAACACCAGAAAAAAATCAAATATTACAATCATTTAAACATGCTTTTGAAGGAAATAATATAGGAGAAAACAATAAGCTAACTATACTTTTAGGTAGGTTTTTGCTTGTTTGTATCACTCTATTGGCAATGATGCTTTTTATCAATCACAATAGAGCCGACATCTTCCCAAATGACAGAAAAGTATTACTAATTCTCTTTGTCGTACTTTTCATTTGTTGTATTATGGCTTTCATTATACATATCAATCCAAAATATATCTATGCTGTACCCGTATGTATAGTCCCTATTATCATAAAAACATTCTTTGATACAAAGACTTCGTTATACGTATTCTTGGTTTCAAATATTATAATAGGTTTTGCTGTACCAAATAGCTTTGAATACGTATTTTATCAACTAATTGCAGGAATTATAACCATAGTAAGTGCAGAAAGTACCACAAAACGCTCAAACTTTTTACTTACTTCCCTCCTTTTATTCATTACTTACGCATCCATTTATATTGCACATAATCTTATGCAAAACATAGAAATTACTTCAATCGAAACAGATATAATTTTAATGTTTGCACTTAATTCTATAATGATACTTTTCGCCATACCATTTGTATTCGTTCTTGAAAAAATATTTGGACTTATCAGTAATTATTCAATAATAGAATACACCAATACTAACACTAAAATTCTTAGAGAACTGTCTGTAAAAGCACCAGGCACGTTTCAGCATTGTATTCAAGTAGCAAACTTAGCAGAAGACTTAATATTAGAAATTGGAGGTAATGCAATGTTAGTCAGAGCGGGTGCATTACATCATGATATAGGTAAAATAGCCTTACCTATGTTTTTTATAGAAAATCAAAATACAGGATTTAATCCTCATAATGAACTAAAATACGATGAATCTGCACAAGCGATAATTTCTCACGTAACAAACGGAGTCAAACTCGCATATAAATACAAGTTACCTGAACCAATAATAGATTTTATTCGTACTCACCACGGTACAAGCAAAACAAAATATTTCTACAATAGACAATTAGCCGAATTTCCCGATAAACCAATAGATAGCACCTTGTTTACATATAACGGACCTCGTCCTTTTTCAAGAGAAACCGCGGTTGTGATGATGGTGGATGCCGTAGAAGCAGCATCACGTTCGCTAAAAAATCATTCAGAAAGCGAAATTAGCAAATTAGTTGATAATATCATAAACTCACAAATCGCAGATGAGCAATTCTCTAACTCAGATATTACATTTAAAGACGTAGATAAGATAAAATCTCTATTGAAGAAAAAACTACAAAGCATATATCATGTACGCATTGAATATGAAATAGCAAAAAAACAATAGAATAATGGAAGCAATGATATTTGCAGCGGGATTAGGCACACGTTTATATCCCCTAACCAAAGATAAACCAAAAGCATTAGTAGAAGTAGCAGGCAAAACTCTTTTAGACCGTTGCATAGAGAAAGTAATAGCGGCAGGATGCAAACATATTGTAATAAATGCTCATCATTATTCAGAGTTAATAGAAGAGTATATTTCGCAGCATAATTATTCAGCAGATATTTACTTAAGTTTAGAAAAAAAACTCTTAGACACAGGCGGCGGAATCAAAGAAGCAAAAAAATATTTCACAGGAAAAAAAAACGTTCTCTTACACAATGTGGATGTAATCTCACAAATAAATCTTTTAGAGATGCAAAAGCAATTAGAGAATAGTAATTCTCTTGCAGTATTAGCCGTAAGCCAAAGAAAAAGTTCAAGACAACTTCTTTTCAATCAAGAAAACCAACTCTGTGGTTGGCAAAACACACAAACAAATGAGGAAATAATCACAAGAAATCAAAGTCCTCTAACTCCGTTAGCATTTAGTGGAGTACATATCGTAAGACCTGAATTTTTAGAACTAATGCCAGAAGAAGAAAAGTTTTCGATTATAAATCATTATCTTATGCTTTCGAAAACAAATGTTTTATCTGCCTTTAAGCATGAAGGCATTATGTGGTACGACCTCGGGAAATACGAACAAATCGCTGAAATAGAATCACAAATAATCCAAAGTGGTATTTAAGAAGTAAAAGAAATAAATTCTTAAACTGCTTATAATATATAAAATGCTTTACATAACCCCAAATAACGTGGAATTGATAAAGCGTTTTTGAAGACCATTTAAACCATTGTGGCTTAAAATAATAGACTTCGTACTTTTTAACAGAATTTACCTTACGAGAAGCATTGCCATCTGCACTATCTAATCTGTAAAACGAAGTAATCATATCTGTTTTTGCGAAACAAAAATGTTCAAATAGCCTTGCCCAGAAATTAGTATCCTCACCTTTTATTAAATCTTCCCTAAGAAATCCTACTTTTGCGAAACATGAAATATGAACTACGGCAGTAGAAGAACAAATTACTTTCTTTGCATTTAACCAATCTGAATATAAATCTTTTACAATATAGTGATTAAACTCTTTCTTTACCGATTGCAATTTCTTTTCTACACCTTCACTATCGTCAAAAGCCTCAATAGAAGAAGAAAGCACCAAAGCCAAAGGCTCACTCTTAGCAAGATTTACTATTGTCTCTAAATGCCATTCTGCCCATACGTCATCGCCATCTAAAAACGCAATCCAAGTATTTTTAGCCAATCTCACACCAGTATTTCTCGCAGAGCTAACACCGCCATTTTCCTTTTCAATCAAGCGTATTCTTGAATCATCAAATTCTCTAACAACATCCGCACTACCATCTGTGCTTCCATCATCTACTATCAATAATTCAAAATCTTTATACGTTTGATTAAGAACGCTTTTAATACATTCTTTTAAACTATTTCTTTTATTGTAAAGAGGAATGACAACAGTGAATTTCATAAAGCCTTTATCTTTCCAAAGAGTCAATTAAAAAATCCTTGCTTTTATCAACTAAAATAGATAAACGTTTTCTTACTCTTTCGTAATCTATATCCTTATTCAATATTTCATTGCATGAAGAAACATCTTCAATGTTTTCGATTAGTCTATCTTCTAATCCTAATGCAGAAAGTAATGATAAAAATCTTGAACTACCTCTTTGTTTGTTTAAAACCACTAAGAAAGGTTTCTCAAACACAATAGAGAATACCATACCATGAAAACTATCCGTTAAAACAAACTTTGCATCATAAAATCCTTTTAACCATTTTTCCACAGCAGGAAATTCTTCTCCTTCATTAGCCATAACACTAAATGCAGTTAAAGATTTACTATCTTCAATGTAGTTAACCAAGTTTTCTTTCGCTTCGGAATAATCTAATATGTAAGTCATGAAATTACCTTCGCTCTTTTCAGCTTCGTAATCTTTAAAAAGAGAAATATAATCTTCCTTTGCAAGCAACAAAGTTGGGTCAAGCACCCATTCTGCCTTAACATTAAGATTTTCTTTACATAAATCAACAGCATTTTTCTCCCTAACAGAAACTGCTTTAAACTTTTTAACCAACTCTTTCAAACGAGCTGTTTTTTCTTCGTCGAATTGCCAATGACTTAATCCGAAAGAAGCAGCATAAGAGAATACCTTCTTGTCGTCTTGCTTTAAAAAGTCGCAAAAATAGCTTTCAACTCTTCCGTAACTCTCTCTCCAAACTTGGTCAGAGCCTATAATAAATGTATCAAATCGGTCAAGCATTTCTTTTGTTGGCGAAAGGCTACCGTTAAAAAAGTCAATAGTATCTATTCTCTTTCTAACAAATTTTGAAGTGTTAGCACAAATCTTTTGCCATGACTTTTCATTAGGATAAAACGGAGAAGGATTAACCGTTTTACGTCCTAAAACATAGTAAGCCACTACCCTTTTTAGTTTATCTAAACACTTTTGAGAAGGAGATAAAAACCTACGAGGGAATTCATCTGTTACCACATCGTAATTCATAGCTTTCAAACACTTTTGCAAAGCATAAGCTTGCAATAAGCATCCATAATTATGCCATAAAGGTTGAGTTAAAATACAAATCTTTCTACTTTTCATAAGGATTATTCATTCACTATTATATAGTCAAGTCTTCCAGGATTGATATCCAATATTTCTACATTATTTGGTATGTTAGAATATTTTACTCTTAATTTCTTTTTATTTTGTATGTCCTTTTCGCAAAGAACATAAATGTAGAAATTCTCAGGATTAACATTCTTATAATCTTTTATAGGCAATCGATACTTTACTTTAACCTTTGACGGAAACAACTTCACCTCCTCCTCTATCCCTTGTCTTACAATATTTACAGGAAGTTCTACAACATTTTCCGTAACTTCCTCTACATCTATTTTTATTGGAATATTAGTAGGTTGAAAATATAGTCCTTGATATTGTTGTGTAATTTCTATTGGTATTAAACTAATATGAGTCTTATCAATATTAGCTATATTTATAGCTTTTGTATAAAGGGTATCTAAATTGTCCAACAACTCTTTTTCACCCTCTACCTTAACTTTATCAACTATCAATTCAGGTTCTTTTATCATTCTATAAGAAGGTTTACATTCAAAAACCGCCTTATTTATTACAGGTATTGTCTTAGAATACTTCTTCTGCCAATTAAGATATATTGTATCAGGAAGAATAGATACAGATAATTTTTCCATACCCAAAGACTCACTAACAGACGCTGTTAAAAACTCAGATGCAATCTTCATTTCACCTTTTGCAACGTCTATTGGAAGATTATTTATATCGAAATGTAATTGTTCTTTCTTTGTTTCAAAACCACTTCTAAACAAAAAATCAAATCCAGTTGCCTTAACCTTTACAATTATAACACTATCCCTTGTATTATATATTTCATCTGGTTTAAGAGAGTTTTCAAATACTATCGGTATCCTAAAATCGTGTTGCCTATAATCACTAAATGTGATAAAAACCCATAGCAAAAAACTGAAAGTTAAACAAAAACCTATCGCTCTGAAACGAGTGTTTTTCAGAAAGTTAAGAATAAATGTTTTAAATCTGTTTTTAGCCATGATAGTTCTTATAAAAAAATAAGCGTCCACTAATTATAAAGAGAGGACGCTTACCCTTGATATTTACATTCTTATTTTTGTTGATTTACAACAGACATTGCTATCGATGCTTTTTCCATTTCTATTTTCACATCGTGAGAAACTTCTAAAATAACAGTAGTTTCCTTTACCTCTGCTATCTTTCCGTGCATTCCACCTATTGTTACAACATGTTGTCCCTTTTGAAGAGATTCTCTAAACTTCTTTTCTTCTTTTTGACGTTTTTGTTGTGGTCTTATCATAAAGAAGTAGAAAATAGCAATCATAAGTATTATCATTATAATACTGCTTGAAGCACTTGCACCTCCTTGTTGACCACCGGCCATCATTAAAATGTTCATTAAGTTCATGTCTTTTGTTTTTTATTATTTAGTTTATAAATTTCTATTCTTTAACGTACGTCAGCAATTATTCTCAATTTTGTTTTCGCAGGCGTAGTATTTGCATTAACTGTTACATCTTTTGTTATTCTCATGCCAGATGAGCCTTCCGAATCATACTTTACTGAAATAGTTCCTTGTTCTCCCGGAGCAATCTCCCCTTTTGGATAATCAGCCACCGTACAACCACAACTTGTATTTACTTCGTATATCACCAAAGGATATTTTCCTTCATTAGTAAACACAAAACTACCTTGCACTACTTCACCTGCATCAACATACTTAAAATCCAATTCCTTTTTATCAAACTTTATCACAGTCATATTCTCAACAACAGACGCATCTATCGTTTTATTATCTCCTGTTTTCGAACAAGAAACAAACAAAATTAAGCCTGATAATAACAAAGGTAAAAATCTTCTACTCATTAGTCTTCTATATCTAATTCTTCGTTTTCTATTTTTCTTACTTTTCCAGCCGCTCTTAAATCAACCAAGAATCTATCCAACAATCCGTTTACAAACAACTTACTTCTGTCGGTAGAAAATTCCTTAGCCATTTCAATATACTCATTAAGCGTTACTCTGACAGGAATTTCAGGACAATACACTAACTCAACTAATCCCATCTTTATTGTAATGATGTCTATAAAAGCAAGTCTTTCTATATCCCAATTCTCAATGTGCTTTTCAAACAAATAATCAAACTCATCGTAATGATTAACACACTTACGGAAAAGGTCAAGCGCAAAATCCCTTGCATCTTTCTCGTTACTATCAAACGATTTCACGATAGACTTAGAACAAGAATCGCTCTTTTTAAACTCTTTCAAGAACTTTAAGAAAGAAAGACCAATAAATTGAAAATCACTTTCCCAATAAAGCTTCAATTCCATTAAATAATCAAGGAAACTCTCGTTTTTCAAAAGATAATTCTTCAACAACTGAACAACAACCTTCTTTTCATCATCATAAGTTACCTCAGGCTTAGCCATATACTCCTTATAAGATTCAGAAGCCTTGAATTTATTTAAAACTCTCTTTAATAAATCTCTTTGATCTGCCCAATTTATTTTTAATTTCTCAATAGCATTTGCCAATTCAACATTTTCAGACAACTGTCTTAACAATTCGTTATTGACAAATCTCATATTAGGATTTTTTTCCTCCTCAGTAGGGAAAAACTTACCCTTTGCATCCTCAATTTGGTTTTCAGCAATATCTCTAATCTCCAATAAAGAAGAATAAAGATAAACCTCCAAATCAAAAGTTTCCGAAATACTTTTACTTAAATCCTTTTCTGCAATATCCAAAGAAACATCTCCTGTCATTTTGTATGCGTACAGTGATTGCAGAACCTTTACTCGTAAGAAATGACGACTTAACATTTAGCTTTTTAGTTTTTTTCTTTTAATTTTGCAAAGATACGAAAAAATATATCAAACAAAGATAATATTTCTTAAAAAGTATTATCTTTGCAGTCCAAAACACGGAAGGATGCTCGAGTGGTTGAAGAGGCACGCCTGGAAAGTGTGTAAACGTCAAAAGCGTTTCCAGGGTTCGAATCCCTGTCCTTCCGCAAAAGATGTGTAAATCACATCTTTTTTTTGTTTATATCAATATAGCTTTCCTTAAATTTCAAGCACCCATTTTACAATATCGCAATTAAAAGATAGAAAAAATATTGTTTTTACATTATTTTTATATCTTTGCATATCTAATCTAAAATATAAATGAGTATGAAAAAGATTTTATTATTTGTTTTAGCATCAGTTGTGATGACATCTGCATTTTCGCAAGCCACATCACTTCAAAAACGTCCTACAAGAGGAGAAAATTCAAAAATATTAAATTTCCGTCCCGTTGAAAAAATGGCCACAAGCGGTAATTACACCTATAAAATGGGTTCTTACAACACAAATGACTATTACATGGAATGCGATTTCTATTATGACAATCAAAATCGCATACTTGCAGTTCACGAAAACGTGCCTTCCGAATACAAATTGAGAGACAGTGTTCGTTACAACGAATATAACCAAATGGTACGCATTGACGGATACCAACTTCTTAACGGCACATGGAAAAATGTCTATTACATAGAATACACCTACAACAATCAAGGATTACTTGCCTCACGTTCAAACTACAATAACTTTGATGGAGTATTTGAATTAGGCGGAGTTTATGAATACTTCTACAACTCAAACGGTCAAATCACAAGCACAGAATTAACCATGGGCGAAATGCTTTTACAAATGGTAGAATACGAATACACAAACGGTCTTTTAACAACAGAAACATGGAGTTATGCCGATGACCCATTCTCAACAAACACTACCTTTACCGCTAACGAACGCATGGATTACACATACACAAACGGAAACCTAACACATATCGATTACAACACATTCGATGGTTATTCATGGGAGCTTTATGGCGAAAGAACTTACACTTACGACGCATCAAACAACTGCACAGAAGTTCACGCCTACGATGCTAACGGAAACGAAACCGAACGTTCAATCTTCACTTACGACAATCGTTTATTAGCAGAAACACTTATGCCATGGACACCAGAAATAACACGTCCAGAAACATTCAATAACACAAACATTTACACAACCGAAGAATACTGGGCATTAGATACAAATTTTGAATTACAATACGTGTGCGATTATGAATACTTTTACATAAAAATAGACGGAGTTGGACTTGCAGACGTAGAGCAATTACCACTTACAATCGCACCTAATCCAACCGAAAACATAATTACATTATCAGGATTTGGAGAAGGCGTTCATCAAATGGAGATTATAGACATTTCAGGACGTGTTGTAATGACAGACAACGTTACAAACTCAAAACAAATCAACCTTTCTTCACTACAAAAAGGTTGCTACCTTGTAAAAGTTATGAATAACAACTCTGTTTACACCTCAAAAGTAATCGTTAAATAAGATTAAAATCACAATAACAAAAAGGGTGAAAGTTAAGTCTTTCACCCTTTATTTTTTTCCTAAGAAAAATCAAAAAAAAGCTAAGGATTTTTCCAAAAAAGCTAAGGATTTTTCTGAAAAAGCTAAGGAAAATTTTAGCGAATGAAAAAGGCGACTGAAAAAACTCAATCGCCTTTTATTTTTTATGTTTGTCTAGTACTAAAATAGCGTTACAATAAAAGAGTAACGAAAATGGAAATAACAGGGAACAAGTATGTTAAACGTACACAACGAGATT
>RHMF01001254.1_pt1 | contig 11572 bp, 12 predicted proteins | sample 5365151 | NCBI WGS metagenome assembly RHMF01 (sample SAMN10266501, study PRJNA497801) | feces metagenome | isolation source: feces | host: Bos taurus | place: China: Prairie of Fairy Mountain | collected 2017-08-14 | reverse complement strand
CCTTCTCTCATGTTGTTCACCTCTTTCTCGTAAGCTAAAAGGGCATAATTACCCTAGCAATCTTTTAATCGCCCGGATATCATAACATATCCGCTTTTATATTGCAAGTCTTTTTTTCTAAAAAGTCAAACTTTTTTCAATCAAAAAGCCCAGTTACCGGCCCGGAAGATGGGCACAACTTTGCCGTCTCGAGTGATGGCATCGATGTTCATGCTATCGCAGCCGATCATAAAGTCCTCGTGGATCATGGAGTCGTTGACGCCCAGTTCCTTAATTTGGTCCAAAGTCATATTCTCGTGACCTCTGACGCACTCGGAGAAGCCACGGCCCAATGCCAAATGGCAAGCAGCGTTTTCATCAAACAGAGTGTTGTAGAACAAAATGCCACTCTCTGCGATGGGGCTGGCCTGAGGTACCAGAGCGCATTCGCCCAGGTAAGCTGCACCTTCGTCCATAGCAACCATGTGCTTCAGCACATCTTCACCCTTCTCTGCCTTCACCTCTACAACCTTGCCGTTTTCAAAACGGACAGAGAAGTTCTCAATCAGCTGACCATTGTAAGACAGAGGCTTAGTGGAATATACAATGCCTTCTGCCTGACCTCTCATGGGAGAGCAGAATGCTTCCTCGGAAGGAATGTTGGGATTGTAAACGACACCCTCACGGGTAGTATCTGCACCGGCGCAGAAGATGCCCTGTTCAATGAGGCCAACGGTCAAGTCTGTGCCGTTGTCAGCGGTGTAGTGCAGTTTATCAATGCCCAGACCATTCAGGTATTCGCAACGGGACTTCAGGTTCTTATTGTGCTCTTCCCAGGCGCCGATAGCATCACCATTGACACGGGAAGTGAACAGAATAGCCTCCCACAGCTTTTCCATGGCTACGCTGGTGCGCATACCGGGGAACACCTTCTTTGCCCAGGCCTTACCGGGAACAGCAGCGATACACCACTGCTGATGTCCGTCCATCTTGTCAATAAAGGGCTTCAGAATGGGATAGCTCATACGGCGGGCCTTCATAACCTTGCCCATATTCATACCCTTCAGTCCATCGGGATCTTCAGAGATCAGGTGGATCCGAGCAGGCATGGTTTCCACCATATGCTCCCGACGGGCGATCTGCCACTGGGGAACGGTGCCTAAAGTCTTTACAGACTGGTAGCGCACATTCACCTTGGCAAGAGGCTGATAGCTCCACTCTACAATGACCTTCTTTGCCTTGGCCTTGTAGGCTTCTTCTACAACCATCTGCACAAATTCAGGCTGGTCCAGGTCGGCATAAATCATAACCTCCTGGCCCTTCTGTACATTCACGCCCGTACGGACGATCAGCCGTGCATATTCTCTTAAAACAGTCTTTTTCATAGTATCTCTCCCCTATTTTTAGTAAGATATGGTTATCATACCACCTTCTTTTCCATTCGTCAACGGTAGTTGCAAAATGAATCAAATGTGTTTATAATATAGGAAGGAAAGGGGGCATTTTATGCTCACCAAAGCAGAATTCCGAGAAATGATCGGCAACGGCACCCTTCTTTTGGACGGCGCCACCGGTTCTAACTTAAGAAAGATGGGTATGCCCAAGGGTGTATGTACGGAAAGTTGGATTTTATCCAACCCGGAAGTGCTGGTATCTCTGCAGCAAGCTTATGTGCAAGCCGGCAGCCGGGTTCTTTATGCACCCACCTTCCAGGCCCAGCCAATTGCCTTGGCACAGGAAGGGCTGGAAAAGCATACAGAAGCCATCAACGCCCATTTGGTAGCCCTCAGCAAAAGTGTAGACCCATCCGTATTGGTAGCGGGAAATCTGACCACCCTGGCTGCCTTCACAGAAAGTTATAAGGAAGAAAACTTTGACTTGCTTGTGGAAAACTACCGCAGGCAGATCAAGGGCCTTATCGATGGTGGTGCCGACCTCTTAGCTGCAGAGACCCTTTTATATCCTTTGGAAGCAGAAGCTATTTTAACAGCTGCTGAATTGGAAGGTGCCGGTGCAACTATGTACAGTTTCACGATGCAGCCCGACGGCTCCTTGTTCTCAGGTCGGGATGCAGGCCCTGTTCTGCAGGAACTGGAAATGGCCGGCGCTGCTGCAGTAGGATTTAACTGTGTTGCAGCCAACGAGTTCACGCCCGGTCTTGTAGCAAAGCTACGTCGATATGTAAAGGCTTCCCTGCTTTGCAAGCCAAATGCAGGAGACCCGGTCATTGATGAAAACGGAGTTGCCCAATATTCCTTAAACCCCCAAGAATTTGCCAATATTCTTTCAGATTGCCGGCAAATGGGCGCAAATATTTTAGGCGGCTGCTGCGGCACAGCCCCCCAGTATATCCGCAAGCTAAAAGAAATTCTGTAAGTGTATCCCAACGGGCTTTTATCACGTAATTGTTATGAAAAATGAAATTCTTTCTTTTCTACCCTCAAAACATCCTTGGGCAGAGCATCTGATTGTTGAAGCTTGTCTTCCATCCACCAACCTGGAGCTGAAACGGCTTGCGGGAGCAGGTGCTCCTCAAGGCACAGTAGTCATTGCTCGGGAGCAAACCGCAGGCCGCGGCCGTATGGGAAGAACATACTATTCCCAAAAAGATACGGGTCTGTATTTTTCCTGCCTACTGCGGCCAAATTGCGCCCCCGCAGACCTGATGCATTTAACCTGCGCAACCGCTGTGGCTGTTTGCAAGGCCATTGAAAAAGCCAGCGGTATTTTACCAAAAGTCAAATGGGTCAATGACCTTGTTCTGGGCAAGAAAAAACTGGGCGGAATTTTGACAGAGCTTTCCCTGGACTCCAAAACCGGTATGGTGGAATACGCCATTATCGGTATTGGCATCAACTGTCTGCAAGAGGCATTCCCGGACGAGCTGTCAGAAATTGCCACCTCCCTTTTCTTGGCAGGAAAAGCAAACTGTACGCCCGCCCGCTTAGGTGCATTTCTCATAGAAGAAATTACGGACCTCTCCCAAACTCTGCTGACCGAGAAGGCATATTGGACGGATTCCTACCGAAACCTTTGCATTACCCTTGGGAAGGATGTAATCGTGCATGCCGGGGATAAAAATTATTCCGCATTTGCAAAAGACATTGCTCCGGATGGCAGTCTCATAGTCGTTTTACCGGATGGCAGCGCGAAAAAGATATCCTCCGGAGAAGCTTCTGTGCGTGGATACTTCGGATATATCTGATTTTTGCAAATTTATTATGAAAATTTATTGCTTTTTTATTTTCTATTGGATATACTAAAAGTAGAATTCACCCTCAGGAGGAAATACTATGAAAACTTTAGGCGTTATTTTGAAGTTGTTGGCTGCTTTGGTTGTCGTTGCAGGCGTTATTTATGTAGCTGTTACCTATGGTGACAAGATCATTGCTTGGGTGAAAAAAGTATTCCGCATTCCCGAAAAAGTCAGTTGCGGTTGCAAGGATTGCGAAGACTGTCACTGCGAGACGGAAGACTGCGCAGATTGCGAGTGCGACTTCTGCGATGTGTGTGCAGAAGGCGCTGCAGACTTTGAAGAAGAATAATTCAAAACAAATATCCGGCATCGTATGATGCCGGATTTTTTACATATGTTCCTGCAAATAAGCATGTGCTCCTGCCTCGTCTGTCTGCAAGATCACTGCAATTTCCATACACAGGAGGCGCTGCGCATCCCGAAGGAAGTTCTCGTCGCACAAGTGAAATTTTCTGCCGGACTCCTGCTGGGCAATTCTGTGCTTCTTCAATGCAAGAATCATGCAAAGAAGAGACTTTCGATCGCCGCCGGACAAGAGTTCCCGATAATACTGCTTGCGCTGATTTTCTTCGGGTATCCAAATACGTTGCCAATTTCCCAGGTCACAGAGCAGTGCATTCAATTCCTCTTTGGAAAGAATGGGCCGCAGCTTGGCCACTGCTACCGGATTACCGGAAGGCACAAAGAAGCAAGCTCCCGCCTGACTGACAGGTTCTATTACATAATATTCCACTTTTTTCCGATCAATCGTTTTAACTTCTGTGCCAGCCACTTTACATACACCATGAATCCCGTAAACAACCAGCTGACCTACCGACAGCAAACTTCCTCACCTCCCATTCTAATCCACTTATATACATTATACCACGTTTTCAAAATTTTTCACGTAGTAAAAACGCCAAATTTTTGGCTTCGTATCTGTGCAAAAGTTCAAATACTGCCTTTTATTGGAAGACACGGACGCGAATGGTCTCATCCAGGCCCCTCAATTCTTCCATAACCTGCTCGTCGATTTTGCCGTCCAAGTCCAGCATCGTGCAGGCATACTCGCCCTTGCTTCGATTCAGCATATCGGAAATATTCACATTATCCCTGGCAATAGCCGCAGTGAATTTTGTAAGGGTATTGGGGATATTTTTATGCAGGATCAACACTCTGCAGGGTTTTGTCCGGGGGCCCATATCACAGGCGGGGAAATTCACGGAATTCACAATATTGCCATTTTCCAGATAGTTCATCATCTGCCGAACAGCCATTCTGGCACAGTTGTCTTCTGCTTCCTCCGTAGAAGCGCCCAAGTGCGGAATAGCAATGACGCCAGGCATACCAGCTGTGACATCATTGGGGAAGTCTGTCACATAGCGGCGGACCTTACCTGTTTGGAGCGCCCAGGCTATTGCTTCATCATCCACCAGGGCATCTCTTGCAAAGTTCAGAATGATAACGCCATCTTTCATTTTGCTCAAGGCTTCCTTGTTGATCATACCCTTCGTGCTTTCCAGCAACGGTGTATGCAAAGAAATTATGTCGCAATTCTCGTAAATCTCATCCCGGTTATTCACCCGGATAATATGGTGGTCCAAATGCCAGGCAGCGTCAATGGAAATATAGGGATCGCAGCCATAGACTTCCATATGAAGTTTTCTTGCCGCATTGGCAAGCGGACCGCCTACAGCGCCAAGACCGATTACGCCCAATTTCTTATTGACAATCTCATTGCCCGCAAACTTAGACTTCTCCTTCTCCACCTGCTTGGCAATATCCTTGGTATCCTTAATGCTCTGCACCCAGTTGATACCGCCGATGACATCACGGCAGCCCAGGAGCATGCCGCAAAGAGCCAACTCCACAACGCCGTTGGCATTTGCGCCGGGGGTATTAAATACCACGATACCTTCCTTGGCGCATCTGTCCAGAGGAATATTATTGACGCCTGCACCGGCTCTGGCAATGCCCAGAAGATTTTGGGAGAATTCCATCTCGTGCATATTTGCACTGCGCACCAGCATTGCCTGGGCGCATTCTGCCACTTGGGTCAAAGAGTACTCCTTTGTCCAAAGCTCTGTACCCTTCTGAGAAATGCTGTTCAAATAGTGTACCTGAAACATACCAGGCTCCTCCTTTAACGGTTATCCTTGCAGAAACGGTCCATAAAATCCACAAGGGCCTTTACGCCTTCGATCGGCATAGCATTATAAATGCTTGCCCGCATACCGCCAACGCTCCGGTGGCCCTTCAAATTCAGGAAGCCGGCTTTTGTTGCTTCTGCAATAAACTTCTTCTCCATGACTTCGTCACCGATTACAAAGGGAACGTTCATTAAGGAACGGTCTTTTGCCTCTACCGTACCACGGAACAAGGGATTGTTATCCAGGAAGTTATAAAGAATCGCTGCCTTTTCTTCATTGCGTTCGCCAATCACCGACAAGCCACCCATATCTTTCAGCCATTTAAACACCTTACCGCAAATGTAAATGCCATAAGCAGGAGGGGTGTTATACATAGAGCCGTTGTCCGCATGGGTCTTATAACGGAGCATTGTAGGCGTACCGGGGTAAACATCTTCTGTGATCAGATCTTCACGGATGACAGCAATCACAACGCCTGCAGGACCCACATTTTTCTGTGCGCCGCCGTAAAGCATAGCATATTTGCTCATATCCACCGGTTCAGAAAGGAAGCAGGAAGACACGTCTGCAACCAAATCCTTGCCCTTTGTGTTAGGCAATGTCTTGAACTTTGTGCCATAGATGGTATTGTTTTCGCAGATATACACATAGTCTGCATCCGGGCTGATAGGCAAATCAGAACAATCCGGAATGTAGCTAAAGGTCTTATCCGCAGAAGAAGCCACCACATTGGCTTTGCCGTACATCGCAGCTTCCTGGCAAGCCTTTTTAGCCCAGACGCCGGTAACAATATAATCGGCCACACGTTTTTTCATCAGGTTCATAGGAACCATAGCGAACTGCTGTGAGGCACCGCCCTGCATAAACAGGACCTTATAATTATCAGGCACACCCATCAGATCACGAAGGTCCTGCTCTGCGGTATCAATAATCTCCTGATAGGTAGAAGATCGGTGACTCATTTCCATAACAGACATACCGAATCCACGGTAGTCCAGCATCTCATTGGCTGCTTCCTGCAACACCGTTTCCGGCAGCACAGCAGGGCCTGCAGAAAAGTTATATACACGTGCCATAATCATTCTCCTTCATTTATTGTGTGTCCACCAAGGGCGCACATTTGTTGTTACCATAGTATCACTTTACCCCCTCAATTGCAATATCTTATGCAGAATTTCGTATATATTGTCATATTTACAACAATCAAGACCACTAATATGGTCACTTTACCCATAGAAAAAACGCCCCGGCAGATCGGTCTCTGCCGGGGTGGAAATTTGTGGAAAATCAGGGTTCATAAAAGGCGCACATTATATTGATTCAGCCAGTAGTCAAGTTGCAAAATATAAGCCGCCGTCTGGGGTTTTCGCATCAGCTGTCCGTACCATGGCCAGGGAGCGTCCTCTTGAAAATAGGTCTGTAAACTCCCCCGGTCTACCATATTCCAAATCGGTGCATTTGCACTATTAAACAATTCCTGCAGGCGACTTGTCATCGCATCCGCATACGCAGGGTCGTAGGTTTTGGGATAGGGGCTTTTCTTTCTGTACAGTACTTCCTCCGGAAGGAGGCCCTCCATAGCCTTCCGGAGCAGTCCCTTCTCTCTGCCCTGATAGTCCTTGAAATCCCAAGGCACTTTGTACAGGTACTCTGCAATCCGTCGGTCACAGAAGGGAACCCGCACTTCAAGTCCCCAGAACATACTCATTCTGTCCTTCCGGTCAAGAAGTGTTTGCATAAACCATCGATAGTTCAGGTTTACCATTTCCTTCATTCTCTTTTCCAGCGGATCCGTATTTGGCAGAATATCGCTTTGTGCAAGTGTTTGCAAATACTGATCCGTCACAAATGCTTCCGGGTTTAATTTTTGCAGGTAATAAGGCGCAACCAATCTGGCTCTTACGGCTGTGTTCTGTGCCCATGGGAAACCTTGTACGGCCCGAACCTGCGGGTCTCTGTACCAGGGGTACCCTCCGAATATCTCGTCAGCGCATTCTCCGGAGAGAGCCACTTTCACATGAGAACGAATATCCTTGCAAAAACAAAGCAGGGAAAAATCTACATCAGCCATTCCCGGCAGATCTCTGGCACAAGTTGCGTCCTCCAAAGCCTTCGACAAATCATCAGGCGTCAACACCGTCCAATGGTGATCCGTCTGCAGTTTTCTTTGCATCAAATCAATATAAGCATTGTCGCTGGTGGGTTGAAACTTTTCCGGTACAAAAAATTTTTCATTGTTTGCAAAATCCAAAGAAAAGGTAGGAAGAGGGCCATCCGTTTGGGATGCGCATTGCGCAGTAATCACACTGGAATCCAGTCCCCCGGATAAAAAAGTACCAATCGGAACATCGGAGACCATCTGTCTGTTTATCGCATCTTTTACAAGAAAAGAGACTTTCTCAACCGTTTCAGGGAAACTATCCGTAAATTCTCCGTCCGTCAATTTAAAGTAACATCTGTCTATCCATTTTCCGCCTTGAAAATATCCAAAATGGCCCGGCTCCACTTCCCGGATATTGCGAAAGACACCGCTGCCAGGAATTCTTCCGGGGCCTAAAAGGAGCAGTTCCCCAACCCCATTCTCATCCAGCTCCGCTTCTACGCCGGGATATGCCAAAATCGTCTTGATCTCCGATGCAAACAGAAGGCCACCCTGCAGCTGCATATAAAATAGCGGCTTGACCCCCATGGGATCCCTTGCAAGAAAGAGCCGCTGATTCCGGTTTTCCCACACCCCAAAAGCAAAGATTCCGTTTAATCGATCAAGGCACTTTTCTTTCCATTGTGCATAGGCGTGAAGCAGAACTTCCGTATCGCTATCGGTTTCAAACCGATGTCCTTCCCGAACCAATTCCCGCCGCAGTTCCTCCGTGTTATATAGTTCCCCGTTATAGGTGATCGTGTACCACTGCCCTTCGTGGAACAGTTGCATCGGCTGTTTTCCGCGGGCAAGATCAATAATAGCAAGACGACTATGGAGCAACGTACATTGCCCCTCAGAAAACCAACCGGTGCCGTCAGGTCCTCTTCTTCTCATCGTGGAAAGCATCTGAAGACGCAATTCTACAGAATTGGGCAATGCAATCATGCCTGCGATCGCACACATTGTTCATCCCGTCCTTTCTGCTCCATTTTATGCATTCTCCCCCATTCGGTGCAAACCCCGCCAGTCACCGAAATTCTTATTTCGCATATTATACTGTGAAAGGAGGAATGCCCTCTGGCATCTATGGGTACTATTCAAGTAAACGCTTACACTAGCTATGCCCAAATCCCCCTTGAGGGAGCTGCTGTCACGGTGACGGATAGCAGCGGTCAGCTCATTGCAATGCGCCTTACGAATAAAAGCGGACAATTTGATACGCCTCTTTCCATTCCCGTTCCGGACCTATCTGCCAGCCTGCGGCCTGACACCGGCGTTATACCTTTTGCACGGGTCAATATCCGGGCTAGGTTAACCGGTTACGAAGAGATTGAAATAGAGGATGTGCAGGTATTTCCTAACACCGTCACAAATCAGAATCTTGAGATGATTCCCCTTGCTGAATTGCCCGCAAAATGGAATAAAGCAGAGATCTTTCGGGTTCCTGCCCAAAATCTGTAAGGAGGGATACTGTGCCACCGGTTGTACCCTATGTTCCACAACAGATAACCGTACATCTTGGTTCTCCAACCTCCAATGCGGCCAATGTAACGGTAAGCTTTTCCGATTATGTAAAAAACGTTGCTTCCAGCGAGATCTATCCCACCTGGGATGAAAGCGCACTAAGAGCAAATATTTACGCCATTGTATCCTTTGCCCTGAACCGGGTTTATACCGAATTTTACCGCAGTCGCGGTTACGACTTTGATATCACCAGCAGCACTGCCATTGATCAGGCTTTTGTGAATGGGAGAAATTTCTTTGATAACATTTCCCGTCTCGTAGACGAACTGTTCAATGATTATCTTCGCCGCCCCGGTTTTGTGGAGCCTCTTGCAGCCAAGTTTTGCAATGGCACAACGGTCACTTGTGAAGGCCTTAGTCAATGGGGTAGTCAGAATTTGGCTGAACAAGGGTATACTTCTACGCAGATCCTGCGCAGCTACTACGGAAACGTAGAAATTGTAAATAATGCTCCTATCAGGGGATTAGCTTCATCTTATCCCGGCACACCTCTGCGCAGAGGTTCTTCCGGCCCGACTGTTGTTACACTGCAAGTAGCTCTGAACCGAATCGCCCAAAGTTATCCCGCCATACCTAAAATTGCAAATGTCGATGGCATATACGGATCGCGAACTGAATCCAGTGTGCGGGCTTTTCAGCGGGTTTTCAACCTAACACCGGACGGAATCGTAGGCCCTGCCACCTGGTATGCCATTGTGCGGCTATATACTGCAGTCACACGACTTTCGGAGCTACGCAGTCAGGGGCAACAATTCTATTCCATTAACTGGTCCCCGCCAAACGCGCTGCAAGTTGGCAGCACCGGCGATAAAGTCCGATTATTGCAGTATATGCTTTCTATCTTGGCATCTTATATTTCTTATATTCCTCCCATCGAAGTAGACGGCACCTATGGCCCTGCTACCAGGTCCGCAGTTTTGGCCGCACAAAGACTCTTCGGGTTGCCCGAGACCGGTGTTGTGGATGCAAGAACCTGGGATGAAATTTACGACCAATACTCCGGCATTGAAAACACCTCTCTTCGTTCCGGAGAGACATTTCCGGGGCAAAATCAAATCCCCACCGCCTCTACTAGGCCCAGAAGTCCAACACCATATAACCGCTCAAGTACTATGCGGCAATTCCCAGGCACAGACCTGGCAATCGGCGCGCAGGATCCAGTTAAGCAGGAGGTGGTACGGTGAGGCCTAACGAATCTTTTGTGTCGCAACCTATACGAAGTTTACAGACCATGCTCCGTGTCTTGGCTGAAGCAGACAGGAGTCTCCCAACCGTAGTACCTGACGGCATCTATGGAGCCACAACTATGCAGGCCGTCAGCGCTTTTCAGAGAAAAAACGGGTTGCCCGTCACCGGAGTGACCGATGAGCCCACCTGGCTCGCTATTGTGGAAGCATACGAGCCGGCCCTTGTCATCGTTGGCCCGGCCGAGCCCATCGAGATCATTATGGATCCGGGGCAAGTCTATATTCTTGGGGATGAAAGTCCCTATATCCTTTTGGCACAAAGCATGCTGATCTTCCTTGCCGGAGATTTTGCGGCTATCCCCTCGCCTAACCACACCGGTGTCTTAGACCGGGAAACCGCACGCTCCCTATCCGGTTTTCAGATGCTGAACGGGTTGCCGGAAACCGGGCAATTAGACAAAATCACATGGCGAAATCTTTCCAGGCAATTCACCTTACATGCACACCACAAAAATGCATCACACATCAGCAGGTCTTAGGTAATTCCGTTCCAAATTCCTACAAAAAATTGTAGAAATTTATAAAAAGATGGCAAATCGCTCTTGATTCCCAAAATAAAAAAGAATATAATAATTTTGTTAGACAAGGGTGTAACGCTTTTGGAGGATTCACACACTATGCACATTCACGATTGGAAAAAGCAGCTTTTTACAATTCCAAATATTCTGAGCTTGTTTCGGTTGCTCTTGGTCCCGGTATACATTATCATCTATTTAAAGGGATACTACCTGACCGCCGCAATTATTCTGGCCGTCTCCTGTTTAACGGATGCGGTAGACGGGTACATTGCTCGCCGATACAACATGATTACGAACTTAGGCAAGGTCCTGGACCCGCTTGCTGACAAGGTTACCCAGTTTGCCTTAATTATTTGCATTGCCATTCGCCGCCCCATTCTTTGGAGCATCATTGGCCTATTTGTTGCCAAGGAGCTGTTCCAAATTATTGCCGGGTATATCGTCCTCCGCCACGGAAGAATTTTGAAAGGCGCACAATTCTCCGGAAAAGTTTGCACCACCATTCTTTTTGCCAGCTTGACTCTTCTGGTGTTGATGCCAAATATGCCCTATAATTGGGTGCTCGGCATTACCATTACCGACGGTGTGTTCCTTTTGATTGCTTTTATTGACTATATCTTTGTGTATATTCGCAAAGCAGATGAACTTACAGAAGACCTCCCCTCCTCCAACAAAGATGCGTAACAAAGTCAAAACCTCCGGCTAAGCCGGAGGCTTGATTAAGCCCTAGAAGGGCATTTTACAGACTATTGCCCCTAAAGGGGCCCCGAATGGTT
>RHMF01003212.1_pt1 | contig 11574 bp, 11 predicted proteins | sample 5365151 | NCBI WGS metagenome assembly RHMF01 (sample SAMN10266501, study PRJNA497801) | feces metagenome | isolation source: feces | host: Bos taurus | place: China: Prairie of Fairy Mountain | collected 2017-08-14 | reverse complement strand
AAATAAAACAAAGAAAAAACAAAATATCTCTTAGGAAGGATTTACCAAACCTAAGAGATATTTTTTTAGTACAAGAAAGCTCAAAAAAAAGTCTTTGCTTTTTCAAAAAAAATCAAAGAAAAAATTAAAAAAATCAAAGAAAAAAAATAAAAAATCAAAGACTTTTTTTCGTGATTCTATTTTCTTGATTTACTTTCTATTAAAGAAAAGTATAGGAGTAGAATAAAAAATTTCTAAAAGTAGCGATTTATTTGGCAAAGTGTGTGAGAATAGGTTTTGTCTTCTTCTCTTATGATTCCTTTTTCATCAATTCTATCGGTTCTGACAAAGCCTGAGGCGTGTACTATTTGAGAATTTGAAAGCAAAATGCCTACATGAGTGATTTTTCCGCTCTCTGAACTGAAAAATGCTAAGTCTCCTGCTTTGGCTTGCGAGAGATTTGCTATTTTTTCTCCTTGAGAGATTTGTAAGGACGCATCTCTTAATAGGTTTATGCCGAAAAATTTGAATATTGTTTGAGAAAATCCAGAGCAATCTATGCCAAAAATGCTTTTTCCGCCCCAAAGATATGGTACTCTATCGAAAAGATTTGTTATTTCTTCTAAATTTTGTTTTGAAAACTTGAAAGGAGAGATTAAATTGCCATTTAGAGTTTCAATTTTATAGAAATTTACTCTGTAAGATTTGGATAATAAACGGCTTCCTATTGGTGCGTTTATTATGTGTGATTTTGAGGTTTTTATGTCTTCGATTTTTATTTTTGTTAATGGAAGACTGGTGTATAAAGGCTTTGATTTTGTAAGTACAAAGTGCTCTTCTTGAGATATTTCTATGTATTGCTTTTTGTTAATCCAACCCTCATAGTTGTCAAAGGTTAGTTTTATAAATGCCCATTCGCCTTCTTCTTTTAAAATAGTGAAAGTGTCGCCAAAAATCAATTGACTGATTTGTTCAGAGGCTTCTTTTGGTTCGCCTTTTAAAGAGGCAACAGAAAGTAAACATAGTCCATACATAGATTTATATCTTTTTAGTTTCTATTGCAAAGATAATTCTTTCAATCATACGGTCTTCGGAATTGTTTACAGGGTCATATTTTGAGCGAAGGTCGTAGCCGAAAATTTTTCCAAGGGTTTGGTAAAATGCAGCTCTAAAACTACCTCTTAAATCTTTAACTAATGCGTAGGAATCGCTGCCTGTTTCTCTGTCGATAAGCTTTAATAAAACTTTTCCTTGTGATTTATTTAGTTTTTTTAGTTTTGGACTAAATTTGTTTTCAATGTCAGTTTCGGCTTGCTTCATTATTTTTTTTCTTTGTGAATCGTTTTTTGCCGATTTCAAAACAAGGGTGTAACTATCCAATAAACGTCCTGCTTCTTTTGCGTAAGGATAGACTTTTTTTACGTCTCTGATTAGTTTTTTGTATTTTTTCTTTTCTGCTTCTGTAAGAGGACAAACATATCCTGTTACTTTAACAGTGTTAAGATAGGCCATTGGAATTGTATCTCCTTGATAAATTGTTCCGAAAACAACATACCCATCATTAACTTGTGATTTTGCAAGGTAACCAACTAAGAGAAATAAGATTATTAAAGCTTTTTTCATTTCTAAAACTTGTCTTTATGTTTTTCTATTTGTGATTGAGCATATTTTTTTGTGATAACAAATTCTTTTTTGTCGCTACCAGGAAGCTCAAACATTAATTCTGTCATTACACTCTCTACGATTCCTCTCAATCCTCTTGCTCCAAGGTTATGATTTTCTGCAATCTCTACAAAATAATCTAAAGCATCGTCTTTAAAACTTAGTTTCACACCATCAATCTCCAAAAGTTTTATGTATTGCTTTATTAGAGAGTTTTTAGGTTCGGTAAGGATTCGTTTTAATGCCTCTTTGTCTAAGGCTTCTAAGTGAGTAAGTACAGGAAAACGTCCTATCAATTCTGGAATCAAACCAAAGCTTTTCAAATCTTGTGGCTGTACATATTTGATTAGGTCTTTTTCTTCTACTTTTTTGCGATTTTCTGATGCAGAATAGCCAATAGTATTTGAGTTTAGACGAAGTGCGATTTTTCTGTCTAAACCGTTGAATGCTCCTGAGGCGATAAATAAAATGTTTTTAGTATCTACTTGAATGTATTTTTGCTCAGGGTGTTTTCTTCCTCCTTGTGGTGGAACGTTTACAATGGTTCCTTCCAATAATTTAAGTAATGCTTGTTGTACTCCTTCGCCACTGACATCTCTTGTTATAGAAGGATTGTCGCTTTTTCTTGCAATCTTATCTATTTCGTCAATAAAGACAATTCCTCTACATGCTTTTTCAACATCATAGTCCGCTGCCTGCAAAAGACGTGTTAGAACTGTTTCAACATCTTCACCAACGTATCCTGCCTCTGTAAGAACGGTTGCATCTGCTATACAAAAAGGAACATCTAATAAACGTGCAATGGTGCGAGCAAGAAGAGTTTTTCCTGTGCCTGTTTGTCCTACCATTATGATGTTAGACTTTTCTATCTCAACTTCGTCTTTTACATCTTTTGAATGGTAATATTTCAATCTTTTATAGTGATTGTAAACAGCAACTGAAAGAACACGTTTTGCTTCATCTTGTCCTATTACGTATTGGTCAAGATATGCTTTTATTTCAGAAGGAGTTTTTATATTGTATGCTTCAACTTCTTTTTTGCTTTTTTTGTTTTGTTGTTCTTTTGCTATGTTATTTAAAGCGTCAGCACAGTCTATACAAACTCCTTGTAAGCCTAGTTCAGATTTAATCATCAAAGGAACTTGTCCTTCGCTTCTTCCGCAAAAAATACAGTATATTTGAGATTTTTTTTCTTTCATTTCTAAGAATTATTCTTTGTTTTTACCCACTTTATGTCCCCAAATAGCAAAATAGAATATCATTGCATAACAAGGAAGCATCATTATGTAAGGTAATTGTCTGTCTCCATCTAATAAATCTACAAAACTTCCATATAATAATGGTAAAACTGCTCCACCAGCGATAGCCATAATCAATAAAGCTGAAGCCAAGGCAGTGTGAGAGCCGAGTTTGTCAATAGATAATGGCCAAATTGCAGGCCACATCATAGCGTGAGCAATATAATAAATATAATAGATGTCATACCTTGAGTCATTATAGCGAAGGTTGCAAATACAAAACCTAATATTGCTGATAATGCAAGGGCTTTTGATTGGTCAATTCGTTTAGGTACAAGGAATATTCCTAAGATATATCCTATTGTAAGTGCAATCAAGCTAAATGTTCCAAGCATTGGAGCAATTGTTTTTGAGATTCCTTGTGTTTCAGCGTACAATCCTAATGTGTCTATCGCTATTACTTCAACTCCAACGTATAAGAATAATGTTAAAACGCCTAACCAAAGATAAGGAATCTTAAAGATAGATTTTTGAGACTTTTCTCCTTCAACTTCGTCTTCGTTTTTAACCTCTGGAAGTTTTGCTAACATAACCATTAAGGCCAATAAACATAATAGAGTTGTGATAACAATATAAGGCATCTTGATTCTCATTGCTAAAAGGTCAAGTTGAGCATTTTTTGCCTCGCCTGTTAAAGTAGCAATCTTAGAAGTTAATTCGTCCATTCCTGAGAATAAAACACTACTTATTAATAAAATGCCTATCATTCCAGCTATTTTGTTGAATAATCCCATAATAGACATTCTCTTTGCTGCAGATTCTATTGGTCCAAGTATAGTAACGTAAGGATTAACTGCGGTTTGCAACAAAGCAAGTCCTGTTCCTTGAATGAAAAGACCAACTAAAAACATCATATAATCTCTACTTTGAGCAGCAGGAATAAAGAGAATTGAACCGATTGCCATAACAAGAAGTCCAAGGCTCATACCTTTTGCAAATCCTGTCTTCTTTAAAATCCATGAAGAAGGGATTGACATTACAAAATATGAAATGTAAAATGCAAAAGTTACCCAATATGCTTGTGAGTCTGGAAGTTCGCAAGCTGTTTTTAAGAAAGGAATAAGTAAACTATTTAACCAAGTTACAAATCCAAATACGAAATATAACAAGCCTATGACTGAAAGGCTAAACATGTAATTATTTTTCTTCATATCAAAGTTTTTTTTAATTTGCAAAAATAATAATTAAAATGGATATCCAATACCAAATTGCAATTGTAAGTCATTAAAGTTTGCATCTTTTACTACCCAACGACTTCCCTCAGGTTTAGATGGGTCATGTAGTTTCATAGCTAAATCAAGACGTATAATTAGAAATTGAATGTTAAGACGAAGTCCTAAACCACCTCCAATTGCAAATTCTTTATAAAAGTCATTAAATTCAAACTGTCCGTTTTCAAATCCTTTCTGCTCATTTATTGTCCAAATGTTACCCGCATCAATAAATGTTGCACCTTCAAAAATTCCACTTATAGGAAAACGATATTCAATATTACCACCTATTGCAATATCTCCCGCTCTGTCAAATCTCAATTCCGATTGTGGAGAACTTGCTCCTGGACCTAATTCTCTTAACTGCCAAGCTCTGTTGTTGTTTGCACCCCCTGCAAAAAAACTCTTTTCGTATGGCAAACTATTTGCATTACCATAATAATAACCATAGCCAGAGAAGAAACGAGCAACAAAGCTACTTTTCTCATTTATATAGAAATATCTTACAAAATCAAAGTCTGCTCTTACATATTGCGAATAAGGAATATTAAAAACCTCGTATTGACCATTACTATTCTTTGCTTGATTAAAGACATTGCTAAGCAAATACAATAAGTTTCCTGCAGCTTCTAAATTTGTTCTTATATAATTGAAGTTTTTTCTCTTTTCAATATCTTGACCATTGTAAGTAAAACTAAATCTTGTATCCATCACCATGTGGTCTGTCATTTGATACTGAATCCTTTTATCCAAACTCTGAATCAAAGCGTTGTAACTATCATCAGTTATCTCCAAATCCACATAGTTTAACTCCAAAGGAATAAAAGAAAACAAGTTATGATTACTTGTACGCCAAGAATATTCATAATTTAAAGTAGAAATATTTCTATCAAAATAAGTTCTCTTTTGAGTATTGAAAGCCATACGCAAAGAAGTGTGAGGGCGGAAATTCATAGAATAAAAATTAGTACTAAAAGGAGCTAAGAAACGAGGTAATTCTATTCCGAAATCAAATCCAAACTCAAAAGCATTGAAAAAACTCCATCTATTTTCACCCTTATTAGAGAAAATATCACTCCTTACCTCAGCAGCTAATTTAATATTGGTAGAAAAAATTTCAGCACCCTTAAAAAGATTATTATGAGAAAAACCAAAATTTATTTCAGAACCAAGAGTAGAACTATTTTGTATGTTTAAACTATTGTTTGCATTAGAAAAATTAAACTCAAAAGAGCTTGTAAGATTTATAGGCTTAGCCATAGAAAGCTTTACCAAACAATCCAAATCCAAAGTATCCTTATCCAACTCATTTTCCAAAGGAGTGAATGAAATATCTATGTATTTAAAATTTTGAAGCTGAGAAAGAGCATCAAAAGTGTTTTTTGCCAAAGCAGGAGAGAAAAGATTGTTTTTTTGTAATAACACACTCCTTGCAATAGGCTTATCCTTAATAGACTGATGCTTGCTTCTGATAAAATAAAAAGAAGAACTTTTTGATTTTTTTGTTTGTTGATGAAAAACCAAAGAAGTATCAATAGGAGGGGTGTAAAGAGAAGAAGTAGCAGGATAGTAATCAGGATAAATAAATATCTTATTGATTTTATAAGGCTTGTGTTTTAACTCAATTATAGAGTCATTCTTTTTATAAGAAGGAGATTTAATAATCAATTCTATGTTAAGAGCATTAGAATTTAAGTTTGTATCAACAGCAAACTCAATATATTTTTCATTAAACGAAAAATAACCCTTACTTCTCAAATTAGAAGTAACCTCTGTTCTTATCTGCTTTAAAATATCCTCGTCATAATAATCACCTTTCTTTATCTTATCCAATTCTTTCATAGAAGCAATCTCTTCTTTCAAAGAACTGTCCTTTGAATACAAAGAAAAATTATTGATTTTATAACGAGTAGGAATATCAACAACGTAAATTATGTTACGTCTTGTTTTATATGTTGTCCAAGGAGCATACCATTTTTTTACAAGTGTTAAACTATCCTTGACCTTTGCATTGAAAACACCCTTAGTTTTAAGATATATTTTCATATCCTCAACAGTGTTTTTTGTAAGTTTGTTGTTAATTTCAACAGGCTTTGAACCTAAGGTTCTAAAAACACGTCTTGATAGAAAATTTATAGAATCATTATCGCCAACCTCCGAGAGAGAATAGAAATACATACCCCATTTCACTCCGAGAAACTTGCCATTAGGGTCTTGTTTTATTAAGTTTTTTAAATCGGACTTATCAATAAGATTAGAATTGCTAATAACCTTGTTTTTAGACAAAAGATAACCATCTTCTCTTATGAATTTAGAAGGGGCACAAGAGGATAAACATATTATTATCAACAGTAGATATAAAAACTTACTTGCTTTCATCTTGTTTTGATAGATGGTTGATTATCTTATTACAAGCACCAATTTTTTCTCCCACATAATTTTTAGAAGCCTTAGCAGAATTGTTATACACCTCTTCGTTATTGAGCAATTGTTCAAAGACTTGCCTTAACTCTTCCTCATTATTTATGCTATAAGCCGCCTTTAAATTTATCAAATCCACTGCCTCTTGAAATTTATGATAGTTTGTACCAAAACAAATAGGCTTTCCAAAAGTTGCAGCCTCCAAAGTATTGTGAATACCCACGCCAAAACCACCTCCAATGTAAGCAATGTCGCAATACTGATAAAGATTAGATAAAATTCCTATGCAGTTGATAATTAAAACATCAGACTCCTTTTTGTTTTCAGCCAATTCGGAATAAAGAATTGAATTAGGGAAAAGTTTTTGTATCTCGTTTATATGAGCCTCTCCCACAATATGAGGAGCAATTATTAACTTTACATTTAGATTTTTAATAGCCTTTTCAATAATTCTTTCATCTGCCAACCACGAACTGCCTGCTAAAATTATCTTCTTATCACCTCTGCAAAATTCTTCTATATCAGCAAACGATTTAGCATTGTTTGCAATTCTCATTACCCTATCAAATCTTGTGTCTCCGCTTATTGTTACATTTTTATAGCCAATTTTGTTTAATAGATTTGCGGTTTCTTGATTTTGTACAAAGAAATGCTCAAAGTATCTAAGTTGCTTTGCAAACCATTTCCCATACCATGAAAAGAAATATTGACTCTCTCTAAGAATTAACGAGACTTGGAATAATCTTCTGCCTTTTAGAGCAGAAATATAGTTGTACCAAAACTCATATTTTACAAAAAATATTAAATCAGGCTTTACAATAGAAACGAATTTCTTTGCATTCTTTTTTGTGTCATTAGGAAGATAAACCACCCAATCGGCTAAGGAATAATTCTTCATTGCCTCATATCCCGAAGGAGAGTAGAAAGAAAGCAAAATCTTATATTGAGGAAACTGTTTTTTAACCTCCTCAATCAAAGGACGTCCTTGCTCAAATTCCCCCAAAGAAGCACAATGAAACCATGCTATTTTATCTGAGCTTTTTATGTTTTCTAATTTACCAAAACACTCCTTTTCACCCTTTAACATTGTTTTAACTTTTTTGTTAAAAGGCGAGATGAGGTAAAGTATGCCTATGTAAAAATAAATGAAAATATTATATAAAAAACTCATAATCTAAAAATTAATAGTATATCTTATCGGCATCTCTTCCATAGAAAGGAAACATCCAACCTATTTTTAGAGTTAGCATTCCATCATAATAAAGATTGTTATCGCCTCCTCTCAAATCAAATTGATAATCTCTTGTCATCTTTGTCCAAGCATTATCAAATTGAACTCCGAGATAGAAATTTGCAAAGTTCTTTTTACTCATGTGAATGTAACCTAAAAATCCAGAAACCATAGCTCCACGCATTTGTCTGTCGTATCCGTAAGCGTAATCATTTTGAATTTGTGGTGCTTCAGTAAGAGTAGGTTGATAAATTATTTGATGTTGCAAAAAACCTGCACCCACAGTAATCATCAATCCTGAATTTGGATTAGAAAACCATAGAGGTATCACCTTACCTGCAAAAGCTGAGAAACTTAAATTTCTATTATATGCAACAACTCCCGCATTTGTGCCATCTTGTCCAATAACAAAGGGGTCGGAAGTATTAACTAACATTCCTGAAAGTATATCATTTTTGATTTTCACATTGTCTGAACCAAATTGAAAACCAAATTCAAAATAATAAATCCAATTTTGTTGAGTTTTCCAACCTAAATTTGTGTTGATATTTAAAAACGAATTATATCTATTGCCCATTTCTCCAAAGGGAAAGGTCCAACCCGCTGAGGCTGTAAAGAAAGGAGTGCTGATAGCGGTGTCTTGTCCTGTAATTTCCTCTCTTCTTTCTTGTGCATTAAGCATTGAGCAAAAACATAGGCTCAAAAAAGTTGCTAATACTAAAAATCTATTTACGTTTTTCATATTTAATTCTATTTTTTATTGCTTTATGAAAGTTAAAGTTTGTGTTCCTTCTTCTGAAAATAAAGTAAGAAAATATACTCCTGCTGGTAAATAAGAAACATCTATTTGCCTTAAGTTATTTTCTCTTTGCTTTATTATTTTTTTTCTTTGAGAATTTAAAATTTTGTACGCAAAAAATTTTCTATCTCTTAGGAATATTTTGTCGCTACATGGATTAGGGTAAATTATTGGTTCACTTGAAGTTTCATCTATAAGGGATAATGAGGTTAGGCTAGGAGACAGGTAAATATCTTGCTCTAAGGTTGAATTGTGGTCTATGTTTATGTTTATAATTGTGTCGTTGTAGCCTTGTGCGTGTACTTTTACTTGGTAATTGCCAGAAAGTAATGGACGAAAATAATATCCTTGGTTATTGGAATAGGTAAATAATGAATCAAAATCTAACTCTAAAACCTCTATTGTTGCATTTGCTATTGATTCGTTGTTTGTTATGTCTTTTATTTGGCCTTCTACTCCTGTTAATGAGTTGCTTATAAAACCAATTAAGCCATCTTTTAATTTAGTCCAATATTGTGGTAAAAGATTTGAAGAAGGTGATTTTGTGGTGCTTATCTCTAAGGTTAGTTCTCTTGCTTTGGTGTGCCAACATTGCCAATCTTGACGCGAACCATAGATTCTATACCAATCGCCTCCGTTGATTATTCCAGAAGATGACACATCTGTGAAATAATTTTGGTTTCCTGCACTTCTAACTTGGGAAACAAATTCTTGACAAATCGAGATAAACCAATCTCTGTCTGGGTGTAGTCTTTGGTCTTCACGCCATGAGTCCCAAGGATAGTTGCAAACCTCTGCTCCTGTGTGAAGATTGATTGATAGGTCAAAGTCCTCTTCTAATGCGTATTGCATAAATGCTAAGGTTTCTACCTGATGTGGCTCTTCATCTGGGTGTTGTCCATATTTTGGATTAGGAAAATTACGGTTTAAATCAACATAGTTTGCGTTATATCTTGTTGCATTTGAAACATTGTTGTTTCCTCCTGCATAAACTCCGTCTGGATTTGCAATAGGACAGATATAGATTTGCATATCTGAGATTAGTTGTCCTATCTCGCTCTCTGTTTGGTGATTTCTTAAAAGATAGTCTGCCAAACGCATTAAAACAACTGTTCCTGTAAGCTCATCTCCGTGCATTGTGGAGCTATAAAAGAATTTTGGATTGTTTTCTGAGGTGTTGTTGTAGATTCTAAGTGATAGAATTAGACGATTTTCTGTTGAAAGGCCTATTGTGTCTAATCTGCAAATGTTTGGAAATTCTTGTGCAAGGCCTTGCATGAAATCTACATAGACTTGATATGAGGGATAGCGATTCCACTGATTCATTTGTTCAAGTGTGGTTGCTACTTGTAGTGATTTTTCGTTTTTTTCTTCTTGATAAAGTCTGTAATCTAAGCCTAAGGTTAGGAATTTGTTGAATTGTTTTTGGCTTACATAGACAAGATATTCGTTTTCTTTTTTACAATCAATGCTTGTAAACAAAGACAACTGTTCTATATTGTTTTCGTTTGCTTTTACTAATATTTTAGCTTCTCCTTTTTCGTTTAAAGCGGTTTTTACCTTGTCATATTCTTGGCAAAAGCAAGGAATAAAACTGCAACAAAACAAAATAAAAATGATAATCTTTCTCATATTTTGCAAAGATACGAAAAAATCAGTCGCTGAAACAATATTCAACGACTGATTCTTTATAATAATTTATTATTTTGTATTATTGTTTTGATTTTAACTTGTTCACTATTGCAATTAGATAGCCTAATGCTATGAATGCTCCTGGTGCAAGAACGAATATTAAGATTCCGTCAGCATCTCCTATGAATTTCATTCCGAAAATAGAGCCTGAACCTAATACTTCTCTAACTATACCTAAGACTGTTAAGCCAAGAGTGAATCCAAGTCCCATTCCGATTCCGTCAAACATAGAGTTTACAACGTTATTCTTGCTTGCAAAGGCTTCTGCACGTCCTAAAATCAAACAGTTTACAACAATCAACGGAATAAACAATCCTAAACTTTCGTAAAGTGAAGGTAAATATGCTTGCATACATAGTTGCAATACTGTTACGAAAGAGGCAATAATTACAATGAAAGCTGGGATTCTTACTTTGTCTGGAACAAGATTCTTTAATAAAGAAATCGCAATATTACTCAATATTAAAACGAATGTTGTACATAATCCCATACCCATACCGTTTATTGCGGAAGTTGTTGTCCCAAGTGTAGGACACATTCCTAATAGTAAACAAAAAGTAGGGTTTTCTTTTATGATACCATTTATTATAATCTTAAACTTATTCATAGCTTTATTTGTTTTGTTGTTTTTGATATTCCATAAATACATTGTAAGCAGTTTTCACAGAAGAAAGAAATGCTCTTGATGTAATAGTTGATGCTGTGATTGCATCTATTTCTCCTCCGTCTTTGCTTACTTTGAAACTTTCTTCTGATGGATTCTTACCTCTTATGTCTTGTTTGTTTCTTGCAGTCTTAAACCAAGAAGTTGCTTTTTCTCCTAATCCTGGTGTTTCGCTCATTGATAATATTGCATAGTTTACAATCTTACCCTCAGCATCGAATCCAACCATAGATTTTATTTGTCCACCATATCCGTTGTTATCAAAAGTTTCCACAGCCACTGCAATAAGCTCATCGTTCTCAAAAGCAGGATATATAGTGAACTTTTCTGAATAAGAATCTATTGAAATCTCTACAGGATTTCCTATTTTCATATTGGCATTTGTAGGTAATACTTCTTTGATAGCATTAGTTTTCTTTTCTTCTGCAGCTTTTTCAATTGGGCTTTTCGTCAATACATAAACACTTCCAAGAATTGCAGAAGCTCCAAAAGAGATAATGGCTAAGGACATTACCATATTTTTTAATGAAGAATTTAATTTTGCCATAATTCTATCGTTTTTTATTATTAATAACCAAATCTCTTTGGTTTACACATCTTGTTAATTAAAGGAGTAA
>RHMF01001253.1_pt1 | contig 11577 bp, 11 predicted proteins | sample 5365151 | NCBI WGS metagenome assembly RHMF01 (sample SAMN10266501, study PRJNA497801) | feces metagenome | isolation source: feces | host: Bos taurus | place: China: Prairie of Fairy Mountain | collected 2017-08-14 | reverse complement strand
TAGTGATACATAGCCATATAGGGGCCGTGGGCTTCCAGCAGCTCGTCCACCATTTTCTGCATATCATCGATGGAGAGGATAGCGGCGCAGCGGGGTTCCAGCATCACAGCCCGGAGGATATCCTCCTTCTTGCGGGTGCGGGCGGCCTCGATGGTCAGCAGCTGGGTGTTGATATTGGTCATATTCATGGCTGCCAGCACAGGGGGCAAACTTCCCACACGGGTGGGATGGATGCCCATACCATCCACCAGACAGGGCACTTCCACACAGGCGTGCTCCGGGAAATCCTCGATGAGCCGGCCGGTGTTCAGCACATTGCCACCGATAGCGAAGGGCTTGTTCAAAACCATAGCTTCCATAATATAGGAAGCGTATTCTTTCGACCGGGTGTGGGTCAGGTCGGGATCGGTCAGCAGCTTTTCGCTCAGTTCCTTCCAGCCGTTGATCTGATTGATACAGCGGCGGGGGTATTCGTCCAGGGGGATATTGAAGCGGTCGATCAACTCAGGGTAATTCGGCTTGATATAGAAAGGATTGTACTCGGCATTATGCTCGCTGGATTCGGTGCAGTAGTAGCCCAGCTTATCCATATAGTCAAAGCGGACCATATCCCAATGCTTTTCTCCGGCGTTCTTTTCTTTGGCGCGGCGCTTGAGTTCAGGATAGAGGTCATTGCCGTCCTTGTCCTGGATCTGCAGCAGCCAAGCCATATGGTTGATGCCGGCGATCAGCTCCCGGCGGCCCTCCAGCTTGTCCTCCATATCCAAATGCTTCAGCAAATGCTCGGAGCATATCTGCACGCTGTGGCACAAGCCCACCATTTTCACATTCGTATACCGGGAAATGTAGCCGGTCAGCATAGCCATAGGATTGGTGTAATTCAGCAGCAGCGCATTGGGGCAGACTTCTTCCATCTCGTGGGCGAAGTCCTCCATGACGGGGATGGTACGCAGGGCACGCATGATGCCGCCGATGCCAAGGGTATCAGCGATGGTCTGCTGGATGCCATACTTTTTGGGGATCTCAAAGTCGATGACGGTGCAGGGCTCGTAGCCGCCCACCTGGATAGCATTGACCACAAAGTTGGCACCCCGCAGGGCTTCCTTACGGTTTTCCACACCCAGGTAGTCCCGAATCACCGCCCGGTCCTCGTTGATATTGTGATTGATAACGGAAAGGATCTGATGACTTTCCGCCAGGCGGGTGGCATCAATGTCATACAGGGCGATCTCACACTGGCGCAGAGCCTCTGTGCACATCACATCGCCAAGCACATTGCGGGCAAACACGGTGCTGCCGGCACCCATAAACGCGATCTTCAACATACTTTCTCCCCCTTATATTCTTTTGTACAGGCACATTTCGTAGGCAATGCCGTTTTCCTCACCGGATTGCAAAATTTCAATCAATTCCCAAGCGGGGTCTTCATCCAAATTGGGGAAATAGGTATCGCTGTCGATGGTGCAATGGACTTTGGTAATGTAGGCGGTATCGCAGTATGGCAGCATTTGCCGATAGATACTACCGCCGCCTATAACCATTGCGCGATCTGCGGTCTTTGCCAGTTCCACCGCCGTCTCAGGGCTGTTTGCCACGGTAAAGCCGGGAATTTCCATATTCTGCCGGGTCAGGGCCACATTCACCCGACCGGGCAGAGGCTGCTGTCCCGGAAAATCGCCGATGGTGCGCCGGCCCACGATGACCATAGCACCCTTGGTGGTCTGGCGGAAGAATTTCCGGTCTGCGGACAGGGCCACAGGCTGGGTGCCATCGGCGCCAATGCCCCAATCGTCATACACAGCTACGATCAGTTCCATAAAATACACCTCGCAACATACTGTCATTTCGAGCCAGCGCGCACGCTGGCGTGGGAATCCCCGGTCTTTCCGGAAAACTTTGGGGATTGCCACACCGGTGACCTCGGTCACTGGTTCGCAATGACACTAAAATTCAAATTGCCATAGGAATTTCAAAATTGAATTCGTGGAATTTATAGTCCTCCATTTTGAAGGAGTCCTTAGTAAATGCATAGAAATCGTCGATGGACTTGTCCATAACAAACTTGGGGGCATCAAAGCCGTCCTTTTCCAGCATAGCCTTCACGGCGGGGATATGCCGGTCATAGATATGGCAATCGGCAATGACGTGGACAAATTCGCCCACTTCCAGGCCGGAAACCTGAGCCATCATATGGGTCAGGGCGGCATACTGCACCACATTCCAGTTGTTAGCGGTGAGCATATCCTGGGAACGCTGGTTGAGGATAGCGTTCAGCTTATTGCCGGTGACATTGAAAGTCATAGAATAAGCGCAGGGATACAGGTTCATCTCGTGCAGATCCTGGAAGTTATAGATATTGGTTAAGATGCGGCGGGAAGAGGGGTTGTGCTTCAGGTCATACAGCACCCGGTCCACCTGGTCCATAGGTTCGGCACCCTTGGCAAACTGATATTTCACACCCAGCTGATAGCCATAGGCCTTGCCGATGGTGCCGTCCTCACCTGCCCACTCATCCCAGACGTGGCTGCCCAAATCCTCGATGCGGTTGGACTTTTTCTGCCAGATCCACAGCAGCTCGTCGATGGCGGACTTCCAGTAGGTGCGGCGCAGGGTCATAATAGGAAATTCCTCCGCCAGGTTATAGCGGTTGACGACACCAAACTTCTTGATGGTATGGGCGGGCGTGCCGTCGGCCCATTTGGGGCGAACCTCCAAGCCCTCATCGGAAAAACCGTTTTCCAGGATGTCGATGCAAGTTTGGCGATACAACTCGTCTGCTCTGCTCATTTCATTTCCTCCTGATCAAATAATCCCGCCGCCGGTTTAGGCAGCGACGCAAAATTCGTTAATTGGGTAATCTCCACACTTTGGGCTCCCATTTCGGTCAGCAAGGCCTGGGCTGGGCTGCCATCGGCAAAGCAATACACCGGACTATAGCCGAAACGCAGATTTTTGACCGTGCCGTCCCAGGTGCCGCCCTGTTGATAGCCACATTGGGCTACAAAGGTCATTTGTCCCAGGCTGTGGATAATTCGATTGCGACTGAGTGCCCGCTGGGCAGAGAAAGGCGCATCGAAATCATCTTCACTGATGTATAGCACATTGTCTTTGAGCTGGTGATCTGCCAAAGCATCTGCCACTACACTGATCACTTTGCCTCCGGAAGCCAAGCAGGCATTCTGCGCAGCTTGGTCTGCGCCCCGTGCATTGCCGCTGACCAGCACCAAGCCTTGCAAAGCGGCCTGTCGGCCCACTTCCCGGGCAAAGACCAGGTTTTCCGGGGATAGGTCCCGGCTGCCTACCAGCGACACCGCCGGCAGACTTAACAGTTGCGGATCACCCTTATACCACAGGCAACCGGGGCTTTCCAAACCCAGCACCCGATACAGCCGCTCTGGGTAGCCTACCGACACCCGGGACAAGGGATAACAATCCCGCTTTTTGCCCCGCTGGCAATAATAATCCAGCAGCACCTTGTCTTCCAGCAGCACCAGGATCCGTTGCGCCAGTTCCCTTCCATAACCCAGGGCGATCAGATCTGTGATCTGCAGATCCCGATCTGTTTCCTTCCAATCTGCTTCCCTGACCCGTTTGGCCAGTGTACGCAGTTGGGGTATAGTTAAGGTCTTTCTGCCGGGCACACCCAGTTCACTGGTCAGCAGCAGGAAGCCTTCCTCCCGGGCGTTCAACGCATTCTCCTTTTGGGAGGAGTGGGTGCCTTCACTTCTTCCTTAGTCAGCGCACCATCAGCGCCAAGTGTCATAGGCTGCACAGTAAAATTACAGAATTTGCAGATTTCGTCCAACTTAGCCTTCTCAGGAAAATTGCTGACAATGCTCCAGGCAATGCCCTTGCGGCGGGCGCGGCCGGTACGACCTACACGGTGGACATAGTATTCATTTTCTTCCGGCACATCGTAGTTGATAACGCAATCCACATCGTCCACATCAATACCACGGGAGGCAACATCCGTGGCGATCAGAATAGCCAGCTTTCCATCACGGTAGCGCTGCATCGTTTTTTCACGCTGGCTCTGGCGGATATCGCCGTGGATACAATCGGCATCCATACCCGCCCGCTGGAAATCGTCAGAAAGGCGCTGGCACATATGCTTGGTGTTGCAGAAGATCATCACTCGCTCATAGCCCTGGCTACGAATCAAACGCACAGTCGTTTCTGCTTTCTCAAGGGGCGTACAGGTCAGACTGAACTGATCAATGTCAGGACGGTCCTGCTGCTTGGCCTCCACAGTGATCTCCACTTCGTCGCGCTGATACATCCAGGACACCGTCATAACCTCCTGGGAAATGGTGGCAGAGAACAGGCCCAGATTCTTGCGTTTTTTTACCTTTTCAATAATTTTGGTTACATCTTTGAAAAAGCCCATATCCAGCATTCGGTCCGCTTCGTCCAGCACCACAGTTTGGATCTTATCCAAACGAATGGTCTTGCGGTTATAGTGATCCATCAAACGACCGGGCGTAGCCACCACGATCTGCGGTTTTTTCTCCAGCGCCTTGATTTGGCCGCCGATACCTGCACCGCCATATAGCACTGCCACACGAATACCTTCGAAATAGGTCAGCAAGCCTCGCAGCTCATCACCGATCTGGATGGCCAACTCTCTGGTGGGCGCCAGCACTAGGCCCTGCACGGCATCATTGGCCGGGTCAATATGTTCAATCATAGGAATACCGAAGGCAAAGGTCTTGCCAGTACCAGTAGGTGCCTTGGCAATCACATCCTTCCACTGCATAAAGTGAGGAATGGCCTCGGCTTGAATGGTGGTAGGATAGCCATAGCCCTTCTTTTCAAGGGCCTTCAGCATAGCTTCTGATAAGCCAAGATCGGCAAATGTTATGTTGTTTTCCATACGTATCTATCTTCCTTGTGAAATAATCATAGTTATTGACATTGTAACACAGTTCGACCGATTATGCAAGTATTCTACAAATCGGGATTTATCGTTTCAATAGAACTGTCATCGCGAACCAGCGCGCACGCTGGTGTGGCGATCCCCAAAGAATTTAGACTGTACGTTTCGACACCTTTTACCTCTAACCGGGGGATTGCACCCCAAGGGCACTTCCTCGCACTTCGTGCTCAGGGCGCCACGTCGCCTTCGGCTCCTCGCAATGACAAATGATCGCAGCGATAAACGAAAATTTGATTTTTGCCAGTTCCCTATTGCATTTTTTGTCGGCTTTGGTATAATGGTATGGAATATAATAGGCGGGGTATGGAATGCGTTTCCTGCGCCTTAGAATAAGGAGGATTCCTATGAAATCCATCAGAGATATTTACAAGATCGGCGTTGGCCCCTCTTCTTCCCACACGATGGGTCCAGCCCGTGCCGCCAAGATTTTCTTGGATGAGCACAAGGATGCCGAAGGCTTCCAAGTGATCCTTTACGGCTCCCTGTCCAAGACCGGCATTGGTCACGGCACTGACCGCGTGATTCGGGAGAGCCTGGCTCCCCTGCCCACCGAAATCGTCTTCTCCAAGGAAGTGATCCCCGGTGCCCACCCCAACACGATGGATTTCGTGGCACTGAAGGACGGCGAAGAGTATGACCGTATGCGCGTAGAGTCCGTTGGCGGCGGCGACATCCGCATCCCCGGCCGCGATGACATTGAGAGCGAGGATATTTATCCCGAGCATTCTTTCGCTGAGATCCACGACTTCTGCAAATGGCGTTATCTGAAGACCCTCAGTGAATATGTGGAGCTGAACGAGGGTCCCGAAATTTGGGATTTCCTGCGGGAAGTTTGGGAAACTATGAAGAAGTCCATTGATGATGGTCTGAAGGCCACCGGCATCCTGCCCGGCGGTTTGGGCGTTGAGCGCAAGGCACGGTATCTGTATGACCAGCAGCTGTCCACAGAGGTAGCCCAGGTTCGCGAGTGCCGCGAGATTTGCTCCTATGCCTTCGCTGTATCCGAGCAAAATGCAGACAATGGCACCATCGTCACCGCCCCCACCTGTGGTTCCTGCGGTGTTCTGCCCGCTGTTCTGCGCTATGTGCAGGAGACTCGCCACCTGACGGACGATCAAATTTTGCGCGGTCTGGCCACCGCCGGCATCATCGGCACACTTGTCAAGCACAATGCCTCCATTTCCGGTGCCGAGTGTGGCTGCCAGGCTGAGGTTGGTACTGCTTGTTCTATGGCTGCCGCTGCTCTGGCTGAGCTGTACGGTCTGGGCCTGGAGCAGGTGGAGTATGCCGCCGAAATGGCTATGGAGCATCACCTGGGTTTGACCTGCGACCCCATCTGCGGTCTGGTACAGATCCCCTGCATCGAGAGAAATGCTGTTGCCGCTATGCGTGCTATGAACGCCTGCAACCTGGCTTATTTCCTGTATGGCACCCGCAGCACCAGCTTCGACATCGTGGTCAAGACTATGTATGACACTGGTCTGAATCTGAGCCACGCTTATAAAGAAACCAGTGAAGGTGGCCTGGCCCGATTTTATAACCGCCGCCTTACCAACACTTAAGGGAGATACAAAGTAATATGAAATTAGGTATCGTAGGTCTGCCCAATGTGGGCAAGTCCACTCTGTTTAACGCCATTACCAACGCCGGTGTTCCGGCTGATAACTATGCTTTCTGCACCATTGACCCCAACGTGGGCGTGGTTTCCGTTCCCGACGAACGGTTGCAGTGGCTCAGCGATTTCTACACCCCCAAGAAGACCACCCCTGCCGTTGTGGAATTTGTGGACATTGCCGGCCTGGTCAAGGGCGCAAGCAAGGGCGAAGGCCTGGGCAACAAGTTCCTTTCCAACATCCGCACCACCGATGCCATCGTCCACGTAGTCAGATGCTTTGAAGACAGCAACGTAACCCACGTGGAGGGCACCACCGATCCCCTGCGTGATATCGAGATCATCAACCTGGAGCTGGTGATGGCCGACATCGAAATGGTGGAGCGCCGTATCGACAAAGCACAGAAGGCTATGAAGGGCGGCGACAAGAAGTTCCAGCGTGAAGTTGACCTGTTTGGCGGTCTGCTGGAGCACCTGAACGCCGGTAAGCTGGCTCGGACCTACACCAATGACGCAGAGGACCTGGCTCTGATCGGCACTTCCGATCTTCTGACCTTGAAGAAGACCATATATGTGGCAAACCTGGCAGAGAATGAGGTCAATGAACCCGAAAACAATCGCCACTTTATGGCTGTGAAGGCCCTGGCCGATGCCGAGGGCAGCCAGTGCCTGCCCATCTGCGCCAAGCTGGAGGCAGACATTGCCGAGCTGGATGATCCCGAAGAGAAGGCCATGTTCATGGAAGAGTTGGGCGTGGCCGAAAGCGGCCTGGACCGGCTGATCAAGAGCAGCTACGCGCTGCTGGGCCTGTGCTCCTTCCTGACCGCCGGCACCGATGAGTGCCGCGCCTGGACCATCAAGCGGGGCACCAAGGCTCCCCAGGCTGCCGGTAAGATCCACACCGATTTCGAACGCGGCTTCATCCGTGCCGAGGTCATCGCCTTTGAGGATCTGAAGGCGCTGGGTACTATGGCAAATGCCAAGGCCCAGGGCAAGGTCCGCAGCGAGGGTAAGGAATATGTGATGAAGGACGGCGACATCGTCAACTTCCTGTTCAATGTGTAATATGACCAGACCCGACAGGCACAAAACCTGTCGGGTCTTTACATCAGCATTACTTAGACAACATTCGATTCACTCGGCTTGTACCTTTGCGGGTTATCACATAGATCACAAGCCAGGTCAGGGCATAACCCCCAACGAAGATCAGGGTGAACACCAAAAGGGGTGTCAGACCCTGGGCGATCCATCCGTTGGTAAGATACAGCATCAGGTAGTCCAGGTACAAGGCGGCGCCGTGGATCAGGATGGCAAGAAACAAGGGCAGTGCCTCAAACTGATACACTGCCGTCATACCGCCGGCGATGAAGGCCATCAGAGTAATCGTCAAGATTCCCTTGCAGGCCTCAGCTGGGGTCAGCGTTTGGACTGCGCCGGTTGCCCCCAGAATTCCATAGATGATGGCCAAGATCACCGGGCCAAAGCCGCAGGCCACCAAGCCCCGCAGCAAAAATTCTTTCCAAAACTGTTTCATTTCATATACCTCCTTTTAATCTCAGCAAAGCAACGGCGGGATACATACTCCCGGTAGCCACTTTTCATCACTGCGTCCACGCCGCCGGAATAGGTGGCAACGAACTGTTCAATGCGTTTTTCATTGGCAAGAGCCGACTTGTTGATGCGGATAAAATAAGCAGGCAGCAGCATTTCTACCTCATATAGCCGCATACGGATGCGGTACTGCTGTCCCTTGGCATCAACAGCATATGTCTTGTCATCGCGCACTGTAATACACTCGATCTGGGAAAAGGGCAGCATCTTCATTTCGTCCTCGGTGTACACCGGCAGCCTGTCGGCACCGCTATAGCGCAGTACCAATTCCTCCAACCTGTCAGTTAGATCAGAGCGCTCACGGGCAGTGACGACTACCTCTTCTTCCCTAGTTTTATCAATGATCAGCTTGAATTTCATCGGCAATCCTCCTTTCGAAGATCACTATAGCAGTTTTTTTGAAAAAATGTTGTAATTTGGGTCCAACGGCCCCATTTACACGCTAAACGGCAAAACCACCTACCGGCTGCGGCAGGTGGTTTATATTATTCCCAATCGGTGACCAGCACTTGCTGGAAGGCAAACCAATCACGGGTCAAATCCAGGACCATATCCCAAGCGCCATCCTCCTGGAAACGGTGGCTGGTACCAGGAATGATAACCAGCTTTGCCTGGTCATTGACAGAGCGGAATGCGTGGATATCCGACAGTTTGATATAGTCATCCGCTTCGCCCTGCAGGATCAGCATCGGCTGATCATATGTAGTAAGCGCCACATTGGCCAGTAGCTGCTGGTAGAGGTCATAGGTCACATCAAAGGGTTTGGGTGCTGCCAAAGTCTTGCGCTCCATAGCTCGCAGGGTTTCCCGGGACATGCGCAGCATAGCCAGCAAGGTAGCGTGCATACAGACGCTGGGAGTTTGGATTACCAAGCGAATAGCTCCGGGCAGCTGCTGCAGCTTCGGCAGCGCCAGCAGGGTCAAGTAGGCACCGAAGCCGGTGGCAAAGATGCACAGATCCTGCACCTGTGGAAAGCGAGATTTGGCATCGGTGGCAACTGCCAGCAATGCATCCAGGCAAGGCGCTAAGGACAGCACATTTTCTTCCCGCCGGTTTTGACCGTGGCAGGGCAGATCGAAGCGGATGCAAGCTGCGCCAAAGAGGGCCATTTCCTCGGCAATGCCCACCTGGATCTCATCATCCATACTGCCACCCAGGCCGTGGACACCCAGCACCAAAAGGCGCGCATCGCTGTCCGGCGCATTGAGGCAGCAAGGGACATTCTGATCGCCACAGTGCAAAACATAATCCATTTCCATAGACGAGGCCTCCGGTAAGGAAGAATTTTCCTCATTTTATCATAATTTATCCCAAAATTCAACCGGAGCGATGATTGCGATGACAGATTTTTTATGATAGAATAACAAAAAAGAAAGGAGCAGCAGACCATGACACCGAATCAGATTGCCTATTATTATCTGATGCTGCCTGTCGGTCAGGAAGAAGAATATTACCAGTCCCTGGATCATGCGGTGGAGTCGGAGAATCCCCTGTCTGATTTGACGCTGGCGTTGGCTTCCTGCGGATCTGACCTGAACGCCACCCTTTCTGTTTTATTGGAATATGCCCAGGCCCATCCATCTGAAGTACTAACGGTGCAGGATATGGTAATGGGGCAGCTGCAATCCCTGTGGGAGCTGGAACAGATGGACACAAAACAGCTTGTGAGGGTGCTGGACAGCATTGGCCGGCGTTCCGCTGATTTGTACCCAGATCCCTGGTATGATTTTTCTCTACCGCTGGACTACTATATGTTAACGAACGATGGCATCATAGAAGCAGCCATTTTTGAGCAATGGTTATACCACTTTGTGCTGGATGGCGAGGTTGCAGACATTTGGAAACTCCGAGAACAAGCCACATCTAAAACTGTGCATAAGCACAGCCTTGCAATCCGGTATTTATTGAGCAGTATTTGTTCTTGCTTTGTTGGGTTTACTTTCACCCTCGCCCTGTTGTTTAGGATAGCCACACAAGGGTTGGATGCCTTTTTCACAGAAAATGACATTTTGGTGATCGGGATATTTTTGCTCCCCATCCTTGCAGCGCCCATTGCTGCCTGGCATTTCTATCAAGCATACCAGAAAAATAAAGATTGAAAAGAGGAAATATATATGGAACTTATGAAAGGACGGCCTGCCGATTGCACCGGCCGGTTGGAGAAAGAAATTCGCTGCTATGATCTGCTGGACAGCTTGGGCATCGACTACCAGCGCGTCGACCACGCCGAGGCCAACACTATGGAGGTGTGCCGGGACATCGATGTGGCCCTGGAGGCCACCATCTGCAAAAATCTGCTGCTGTGCAACCGGCAATGCACCGCCTTTTATCTGCTGATGATCCCCGGCGACAAGGTATTCAAAACCAAGGACTTAAGCGCCCAGATCGGCTCCTCCCGCTTAAGCTTTGCGGGTGCGGAGTATATGGAGCAGTTTTTGGACATTACTCCCGGCTCTGTCAGTCTTCTGGGACTGATGAATGATAAGGATCTGCGGGTGAAGCTACTGATGGACGAGGATGTGCTGAAGGGCGAATACATCGGTATGCACCCCTGCATCAATACCTCTTCTCTGCGAATCCGCACCCAAGATGTGATGGAAAAGCTCATTCCTGCTATGGGACATCCGGCCACCATCGTTACGTTGCCCGTTTATACACTCGAATAAATAGCAAACCCCGGAAGCGACGAGTCGCTTCCGGGGTCATTTTTATGGGAATGTTTACTTCTTGATAGCGCGCTGGATAGCCTTGACAATCTCCACAACGGGGATGACCAGGAAAGCCAGAGCCATAGAGATACCGTACTCCTGCAGGCCAATGGGGGTGAAGCCAAAGGCACGGGCGATGGGGCCAACCTCGATGACCACAGTGGTCAGCAGCAGGGAGCCCAGCATAGCAGCCCACAGAACCATATTCTGGCCCTTCAGGCTGAAGACGGACTTGCGCTGAGAGCGCAGGTTGAAGGAGTGGAAAATCTCACACATAGACATGGTCAGGAAGGCCATAGTCATACCGTGGCCGGACTCACCGGCAGCACGCAGAGCAGCGAACCAGTCGCCGGATGCGGCGAACTCAAAGGAGGAGCCAATCAGGTAAGCGACCAGAGTGATGGCAGTGACCAGAACGCCCTGGTAGATCACATCGAAGCCCAAACCGCCAGCGAAGATGCCGTCCTTGGAGTTTCTGGGAGGACGGTTCATAGTGTCGGGCTCAGCCTTTTCCATGCCCAGAGCCAGTGCGGGGAAGCAGTCAGTGACCAGGTTGATGAACAGCAGGTGAACAGGGTTCAGCAGAACGAAGCCCATCAGTGTGGCGAAGAAGACACCCAGAACCTCGGACATATTGGAGGCCAGCAGGAACTGGATAGCCTTACGGATGTTGTCATAGATCCGGCGGCCCTCACCCACAGCGGAAACGA
>RHMF01001249.1_pt1 | contig 11591 bp, 7 predicted proteins | sample 5365151 | NCBI WGS metagenome assembly RHMF01 (sample SAMN10266501, study PRJNA497801) | feces metagenome | isolation source: feces | host: Bos taurus | place: China: Prairie of Fairy Mountain | collected 2017-08-14 | reverse complement strand
AAAAGCCGCAGTAGAAAAAGCAGAGTTTGTTTGGCTTGCTTCCGATGAAGACCGCGAGGGAGAGGCTATTGCTTGGCATTTAAAAGAGGCATTAAAGCTTGATGAAAGCAAAACAAAAAGAATAGTTTTTAATGAAATAACAAAAACTGCCATCTTAAAAGCAGTGGAAAATCCTCGCTCGATTGACCTTAACCTTGTAAACGCTCAACAAGCTCGTAGAGTGCTTGACAGAATTGTAGGTTATGAAATTTCACCTGTTTTATGGAAAAAAGTTAAGCCTTCTTTAAGTGCAGGTAGAGTTCAATCGGTTGCCGTAAGACTTATTGTAGAAAGAGAAAGAGAAATCGAAAACTTCAAGGAAAATAAAACCTATAAAGTTGTAGCAGATTTTCAAACCTCAAAGCAAGCATTAATTTCTGCAACCTTAAACCAAAGATTTTCAACCAAAGACCAAACAATAGATTTTTTAAAAGACAGTTCAGAGTCTAATTTCGTAGTTCAAGCAGTAGAAACTAAACCCTCAAAGCAATCTCCTTCTGCTCCTTTCACAACCTCTACCCTTCAACAAGAAGCAAGTAGGAAACTTGGTTTTCCTGTTGCAAGAACAATGCAAGTTGCTCAACAATTATATGAAGCAGGGTACATTACTTATATGAGAACTGACTCTGTAAATCTTTCAGACCTTGCTCTCTCACAAGCAAAAGAATTAATCATAGCAGAATATGGAGAAGAATATTTCAAATCTCGTAAATATTCCAACAAAATAAAAGGAGCACAAGAAGCACACGAAGCAATACGTCCTACCGTCCTTAGCAATACTGAGGTAAATCTTGATTCTTCTGCTCAAAGGCTTTATGACCTTATAAGAAAACGCACAATCGCCTCTCAAATGTCAGATGCAAAAATAGAGAAAACTCAAATCACAATAGATATTTCAAATCGTGAGGAGAAATATCTTTGTCATGGTGAGGTGATTTTGTTTGATGGATTTATGAGAGTTTATCAACACTCTACAAACGAAGATGAAGAAACAGAAAACACAAAAATACTTCCAGCAGTTATCCAAGGAGAAAAACTAACTCACCTAACAACTACCGCTTCTGAGTCATATAATTCTCACCCTCCTCGCTACAACGAAGCAAGTCTTGTAAAAAAATTAGAAGACTTAGGAATAGGAAGACCATCTACCTACGCTCCTACTATTTCTACTATACAAAAAAGAGAATATGTAGTAAAAAAAGATAAGGCCGCTTCGGTTAGAGAGATTGAAATCATAAGTTTAGAAAACAATACAATCAACCAAAAAAGCAAGACTGAGAATTTTGGTGCAGAAAAAAACAAACTAAATCCTACTGACATAGGTGTGATTGTAAATGACTTTTTATGTAAACATTTTACTGATGTAATTGATTATAACTTCACAGCTGAGGCTGAAAAAGAATTTGATGCCATTGCACAAGGAAAGGAAGAATGGAAGGATATGATAAAAGAATTTTACACTCCTTTCCACAAAGAAGTAGAAGTATCTAATAACACTGAGCGTTCTTCAGGAGAGAGACTTCTTGGCCAAGACCCTCAAAGCGGAAAGAACGTTTACGCAAGGATTGGAAAATATGGTGCAATGATACAAATCGGAGAATCAACCGATAAAGAAAAACCTCGCTTTGCAGCTTTGACAAAAGAACAATCCATTAACACAATTTCACTTGAAGAGGCACTTAATCTTTTCAAACTTCCACGCGTTGTTGGAGAGCATAACGGAATAGAAATTATTGCTAACACAGGACGTTTTGGAGCTTACATTTCATACAACAAAACAAACGCATCTCTTCCTAAGACTTCTTCTCCAATGACAATTACCTTAGAAGAATGTATTGCCTTGATAGAAGAAAAAGAAAAGAAACAACAACCTTTAAAAGTATTTAGCAATGGAGCTGAGTTGTTGGCAGGAAAATATGGAGCTTACATAAAATACGAAGGCAACAACTACAAAATACCCAAGGGGACTACAGCTGAAAACCTTACACAAGAGCAAGTAGAAGAAATAATCACACAAACACCTACCAACAAAAAAGGAAGAACTAAGAAATAAAGAAAATGAAAAATAAACTTCTCCCAAGTCTAATTGCTTGTCTTTTGTCTTTTGCCTGTTTTTCGCAAAACCCTTTTGCCTACAAAGGTTTTTCTGGAGGAATGATGATACACAGCGGATATTTACAATCAAATAATTTCAATCTCATAGACAGCAAAGGGAATATCCTGCCAAGCGTAAAAGCAAAAGGCCTTCCATTTGGACTTGGTGGCTTGGCACGTGTACATTTTGGCAATCACCTACGCATAGGAGGAGAAGGATATGTTTCACATCTTACTTACGGAGAATACAATAGCACCTGCTCTATTAGTTGGGGTGGAATACTGATTGATTTTGCCTATCCAACAAAACATTTCACACCCTTTGCAGGCACTTTGATAGGAGGAGGAAATTATCAAAACATAACACACTCCTCTTTACCACAAAATGATTTTATAACAGAAGAAAATACATCTTTTCGTCAAAGCACATTCTTTGCCCTATGCCCATTTGTAGGAATAGATTACTCACTCAACAGCAAATTACACCTAACCTTAAAAGCCGATTACTTAATTAACATTAGCAACCCTTCAGATGATTTCACAAAAGGGGTAAGATTGTTCTTTGGAATTGTGTTTTACAGCATAAAAACAGAATAAAGCAAAGAAAAATGTATCTTTTTAGAAGTTTAAACGTAAACGAGCGTAATAAATAACAAAATAAGAGAGAAATGTTTGTAAAAATATTCAAAAAGAAGTACACATTACAATTACTGATTTTAGCAATCGTACCAATAATCTTTTGGTCACAAGCCTTTATTAACCCACCTGAGGTAATCTCTAATAAGTTTGACATGCCTCTTTACAAGGTTATTTACGACTTTGCAAAAGACTATCAATTATTTTCAACAATCGCTGCCTTTGTAATGGTCTTTCTTCAAGGATTGCTGTTAAATCAACTCTTCACCAACAATCATTTGAGTCAGAAAAACACATTCCTACCAGCCTTTATCTACATACTTTTAATGAGTTGTAGTTATAATTGCATGACACTTAACTCTATGTTATTTGCAAACTTCTTAATTATTTTTGCACTTTATTTCTTTCTTAGATGTCATGACAAAAAAGAAGGAATTGACGAAATTTACAATTCATGTGCCCTACTCTCTTTAGCAAGTATGTTCTTTGCACCATCTATCATATTCATTATTTGGATATGGTTTGGATTAATCATCTATAAACTCTACAAATGGAGAAGTTGGGGAATGAGTCTTTTAGGTCTTATCACACCTTACGTTTTACTTTTCATATTCTATTATTTGAATGGCATGAGTTTTCATGAAAACATATTGGCTAACACTCACAAATGGCTACACTTTGACTTCAACTTCTTGAACGAGCCAATCCAAGTAGTATATATTGCCAGCCTTTTATTCTTTGCCATTCCTGCTATCTTCACCACACTTTCTTCAAGAAGCAATAGAGTGATAGAATATCGCAAAAAATCTGCCGTTATGTTCACTCTTTTAATCATCTCTTTAATTCCTTTTGTACTTTCAAAGACAGAATACAATATGTCTTTCATTTTTGCTGTTTCACTATCGTTTTTCTTCTCAAACTTCTTCTTACAATACAACAATGAACGCAAAATAAACACATTTTTTATAATATTCATACTAATATCAATAATCAAAGTTTTTTTCCCTCACTAATTTTTTGTACTTTTGCAGGCGTAGAAACATAATTTATTCAACTAATATGAAATTTGGAGTAGTAATTTTTCCAGGTAGCAATTGCGACCACGATATGGTTTACTTATTAAGAGACCTTTTAAAGCAAGAAGTTGTAGAACTATGGCATAAAGACACAGACTTACAAAACTGTGATATGATTATCCTACCAGGAGGATTCTCTTACGGAGATTATCTTCGTAGCGGTGCGATTGCAAGCCTTTCTCCTATAATGGAGAGTGTAAAAGCCTTTGCTAACAATGGCGGATACGTATTAGGAGTTTGCAACGGTTTTCAAATCCTTTGCGAAAGCGGATTATTAGAAGGAGCATTGCTTGCAAACAACAACCAAAAGTTTATTTGCAAAAACCAATACATAGCAACACAAACAACCGACACCGTATTTACAAAAGATGCAGTAAAAGGAAAAGCACTAAACATTCCTATCGCACACGGAGAAGGACGTTTCTTTGCAGATGAAGAAACAATCAAACGCTTAAACGAAAACGACCAAATTCTATTCCGCTATTGCAACCAAGAAGGCAAAGTAGATGTTCAGTACAACCCTAACGGAAGTATAGAAAACATAGCAGGAATCACAAATAAGACAAGAAACGTATTTGGAATGATGCCACACCCTGAACGTTGCTCAGACGAGGAACTTGGAAACACAGACGGAAGAATTTTATTTGAAAGCTTATTAAAATACATAGGAAAATAGTTTGTTAAAACCTTACTTTTCCAACAAAGAAACAATTGAATGCGGTTGCGATGAAGCAGGACGAGGCTGTTTAGCTGGGCCTGTTGTCGCAGCCGCTGTTGTTTTACCACCCGATTTTGAGCACCCGCTTTTAAATGATTCAAAGAAACTAACCGATAAACAAAGAAGGCTTCTTCGTCCCATAATAGAAGAAAACGCCTTAGCCTATTCGGTAGCCTTTGTAAGCCATCAAGAAATAGATAAAATAAATATATTGCAAGCAAGCTTTCTTGCAATGAACAGAGCCGTAGAGAGCCTAAAGTTAAAACCCGAATTACTTTTAATAGACGGCAATCGATTTAAGAATCAAACCAACATAGACTTTCGCTGCATAGTAAAAGGAGATTCACTCTATCAATCCATTGCAGCAGCCTCCATATTAGCAAAAACATATAGAGATGACTATATGTTAGAATTAGATAAAGAATATCCAGAATATCAATGGAAAAAAAATATGGGCTATCCCACAAAACAACACCGCATAGCAATTGCGGAAAAAGGAATAAGCCCATTTCATCGAAAGAGTTTCAATCTTTCAAATCAAATGAGCTTATTTTAAAACTATTTAATTTTCTTTCTTTACTTAATCACAATCTTTGCTGTCTCTAAAGCTAAGCGGTTGTATGCTTTTACAACATAGCTTCCAGCAGGAAGGTCATTTAAAGTGAAGTTGTAATCTCTTGTTTCAAACACTTTATGACCAAGCACATCATAAACTGCAATATATAAATCACTTAATAATGTTTCGATGCTTACTTCTCTATTGTTATTATAAATATCAATTTCTGTATCAACACCCTCTAAGTTTTCGTGTGCTTTCTTAACAATGAATTTGAATCTATCTGCATTCTCTCCAGCAGAAACATTTGTTATGTATTCTGCACCTTCGTTCATGCTTATTTCTTGTCCATTATCTAAGATATACACTAAAACATCTTCTGGTATATTATCTACTCTAAATGATACTTCTTTGCTTTCATAACTTCTAACATTAAGTGTTGCAGCGTATGGTAATCTTTTCACACTTTCTTTTACCAAAGCAACTCCCTCAGTTAAGAAATAAGGTTCTGCTACTTCAAATGGAGAGAACATTTTGTTTGCATCATATATATCTTCGCCTTGTCTTGCTTTTGGATTTTGAACAAAAGTAAGTTTTGATTCTCTTTCACCATCGTTCATCAAAAGAGTGATAGGCTTAGACTTAACCTCTGATTTTGTTCCATCGCCTGTATATCTATGGCTTCTTACAATGTAAGTCCAATTGTTACCAGGAGTTGCAAAGTTCACCAAGAAACCTTCTGTCATATTCAACACACCTTCTTCAACAAAGTCCCAAGTAGTTCCGTTGAAACGATAAAGACCTTCACCTCTAACATTGATTTGGTCAAATATTAATTTAAACACATCAAGTTTGAAAGTATATGGATTACACAATGCCATCCAGTTTCCTCCATCTGAACTTGTAACAATATTTTTTATAAATTTAACACCAGAGTGATTCAAAGAATAAGCAGGCTCTTTACTAAAATCATAAGTTTCTTTTCCATCTCCGTATGTTGTAAACACAGTTGGTTCGTTTGCATACGACCAAGAGAAGAAACCTTCACTTGCCTCAACAGAGTTTTCAACTGTTGCATATTCATCGCTCCAATCTCCTGTTGTGTAATCAAACAAAGAAACTGTAATGTCTCTTGTACCAGGTATTACTGCTTCCAATTTATAATCATTGAAAGGAGCTCCGATGAAAGACCATCTGTCGTTAGGCAAAATAGGAGTTTCCACCTCAAATATACCCTCTACATTATATTGTGTAAGGTTTACCAATTCTCCGCTTTGAGTAATTCTCAACACTCCATTGTTTATCAAACCTACTTTCTTATTTATTGTAAAATTATCAGAAAGAACTTTGTATTCACCTTCTTTAATCACATAATTTGTCTTATTCCAATTTGTTGCACCTAACCAAGCACTATAATCACTACCGTAAGGAATGTTCAAAACTCTAACCACAGTTGCAGGATAGAAAACATCGCTACCTCCAAGCACAGGAGCTACATCTGAAAGGCAAGTAACCTCTGCCAAAGAATTACATCTTTCAAAAGCATAGTTACCAATGAAAGTAACACCACTTGGAATTACTATTGCTGACAACGCACGACAGTTACAAAAAGCACCCTCTTCTATACGAGTAAGCGTGTTTGGCAATGTAACATAAGCCAAATCAAGACATAAGTCAAAAGCATATTCTCCAATAGAAGTAACGCTATATGTTGTTCCTTGATAAACAACACTTTCAGGAATTATAGCAGAAGTTATTGCCTTAACACTAGTTACGACCTCCACCTCATTTACTCCTGTAACTTCGTAAGTTATGCCGTTTTCGCTGAATTGAATTTGCGAAAAAGCTAAATTTGCACACAAAATCGCGCAGATTGACAAGAAAATTCTTTTCATTATTTCGTTATTTTTTATTCACTTTTAAACAGTTTGCAAAATTACACATAATTTTTGAATAAAAAAAAGAAAAAACAACAAAAAAAATTTTTTTCAACAATTACGCTATTATAATTTCTTTATTCTTTTTTTATCTTTAGTTATTACTATTCTTTATTATTTATATATTATATACCAATTTGGTAAGTTTCACTTGACAAAATGATAAGTTGAGTATATCAAAATGACAAGCTTTTTGCAAAAAAAACATACAACTGACTTGACAAAATGATAAGTTTAATATATCAAATTGACAAGTTTTTGGGTCAAGAATTTTTTTCTAAGAAACAAGAAAAAAAAGCTAAGAAATAATTTTAAAAAGCTAAGAGAAAATTTTAAAAAGCTAAGAGAAAAAAAAGAAAAACCGCATAAGAATTTCTTTTCTTATACGGTTTGTTTTCCAAGTAGCGGGAACGAGAGTTGAACTCGTGACCTCCGGGTTATGAATCCGACGCTCTAACCAACTGAGCTATCCCGCCTCATTTTTGCGAGTGCAAAATTATATCTTTTTTTTTATTCAGACAAATTTAAAGTCTTTTTTTTTATTTTTTTTCTTTCAACTCTTTGATAATCTCTTAATTTACAATTCTTGCTTTAAAAACTCGCCAATGCTATTTTTAGAGGATTTTGCCAATTTCTCAGGGCTACCTTGTTCAACTATGCTTCCTCCTAAGCCACCGCCCTTCATTCCCATATCAATTATGTAGTCGGCACATTTTATCACGTCCATATTATGTTCAATAATGACCATGCTATTTCCTTTATCGACCAATTTTTGCAAAACCTTCATAAGAATATTTATATCCTCAAAGTGCAAACCTGTTGTTGGCTCATCAAGAATATAAAGTGTCTTTCCTGTATCTTTTTTCGAGAGTTCGGCTGCGAGTTTTATTCTTTGACACTCTCCACCCGAAAGCGTTGTAGAGGGTTGTCCTAAGGAAAGATAACCAAGTCCCACTTCCACAACCACAGACAACTGACGCTTTATTGCAGGATAGTTTTCAAAAAAGACAACTGCCTCTTCAAAACTCATATCCAACACCTCACTAATGCTTTTCCCCTTATATCTCACCTCAAGTGTTTCTCTGTTGTATCTTTTTCCGTGGCATGAAGGACATTCTACATATATTTCTGGCAAAAAGTTCATCTCAATAGTTTTTACTCCCGCTCCTTGACATTCTTCACATCGTCCACCCTTCACATTGAAAGAAAACCTACCTGCTTGATAGTTTCTAATCTTTGCAGTCGGTAACATAGCGTATAGTTTTCTTATTTGGTCAAACACGCCTATGAATGTAGCGGGATTACTTCTTGGAGTCTTACCTATTGGATATTGATTAATCTCTATTACCTTATCTATATTTTCTATTCCTTTTATATCCTTGTATGGAAGTGGCATTGCAGTAGAGCGATAGAAGTGTTTGCTTAAAATTGGGTGTAGAGTATTGTTTATAAGTGAGGACTTACCACTACCCGACACGCCTGTTACACACACCAAAACGCCAAGTGGCAAATGCAAATCCACATTTTTAAGATTATTTCCACTTGCTCCTAATAAATCTATATACAATCCGTTTCCTTTTCTTCTTTCTTTTGGCACTTCTATTTGTTTTGTGCCTTTAAGGTATTGACAAGTCAAAGAATCTTGTTTCAATAATTCTTGTGGCTTTCCTATTGCTGTTACCTTTCCGCCATTGACTCCTGCTCCAGGGCCAATATCCACAACGAAATCCGATTGCATCATCATATCTTTATCATGCTCAACAACAATGACCGAATTTCCTACATCTCTCAGCCTTTTCAAAGCATTAATCAAACGAATATTATCAGATTGATGCAGACCTATGCTTGGCTCATCTAATATATATAGTACATTTACAAGCTCCGAGCCGATTTGTGTTGCAAGGCGTATTCTTTGGCTTTCTCCTCCCGAAAGGCTTTTTGAACTTCTACCAAGATTCAAATACCCCACTCCTACATCTAAAAGGAATTTAATTCGAGTTTCTATCTCTCGTAGGATTTCGCTTGCAATAGTTAGTTTTCTTTCATCTAATTTCTTAGGCAGGTCTTTAATCCATTCTTGCAACTCTGTCAAATCCATCTTGGAAAGCTCAGCAACATTTTTTCCCTCTATCTTAAAACACAAGGATTCTTTCTTCAACCTATCGCCACCACATTCAGGACAAGTTTTTTTCTCCATAAAACCCATTGCCCACTTTTGAATACTTACAGGCATTGTTTCATTAAATTGTGAGCTTATGAAATTAATCACTCCTTGAAAGCCCTCGCCTCTGTATTGCTCCTCTGTGTTTCCATAAAGCAAGATATTCATTGCCTCTTGACTTATGTCTTTAATAGGAGTCTTTAAGTCAAATCCATATTTCTTGCCTAAGTCTTGTATTTGCTTAATAAACCAAGAATTAAGGTTTGGTTTTCCAATAGGGACTAAGCCTCCTTGCATTATAGACTTTGTATCATCGGGAATAATCTTTGTAATCTCCACCAAACTCACCTCTCCCAATCCATTGCAGTGAGGACAAGCCCCGTAAGGAGAGTTAAACGAAAAGGTATTAGGCTCAGGCTCCGAATATGACAAGCCCGTAGAGGGACACATCAACATTTTTGAAAAATGACGCACCTCTTCCTTTTCAGAAAGTATCATTAGGTTTCCTTTTCCGTGTTGAAACGCAGTTGCAACGGACTTAGTCAAACGAGAATAGTTCTCCTCAGTAACTTTTAGCTTATCTACAACTATTTCTATATCGTGTACCTTATATCTATCTGTCCTTAAACCAAGGGTAATGTTTGTTATGACTCCATCAATTCTTACTTTCAAAAAACCTTTCTTTGCAACAGATTCAAAAAGTTCTCTATGATGTCCCTTTCTTCCTTTTACAACAGGGGAAAGCACAACTATATATTCACCCTCATAGGTTTGCTTCAAAATATCCAATATCTGCTTTTCGCTATACTTTACCATCTTCTCTCCTGTTGCAAGAGAGAAAGCATCGGACACTCTCGCAAAAAGCAAACGCACCAAATCGTAAATCTCAGTTGTAGTGCCAACGGTTGAACGAGGGTTTTTATTAGTTGTTTTCTGCTCAATAGAAATCACAGGGCTAAGCCCCTCAATATATTCCACATCGGGTTTAGAAATAGTCCCAATGAAATTTCTTGCATACGAAGAAAATGTTTCCAAATAGCGTCTTTGTCCTTCGGCATATATGGTATCAAACGCCAAAGAACTCTTTCCACTACCGCTAAGTCCTGTAATCGTTACTAAACTATTACGAGGAATATCAACAGATATGTTTTGCAGATTATGAGTCCTTGCTCCCCTAATTATAAGTTTGCTTTCTTCCATAGATTATTAAAAAAAACTTTGCAATAATACGAAAAAATGACAACAAAAGGCAAAAAATCAAGCAAAAACGTTGTCATTCTATTTTTTTTATTATCTTTGCACCGAGAAATTAACGTAAAATAACAAAAATTTATAAAAATAGTATGAAAAAAGCCTTATTCATTATCGGTTTATCTGCTCTTTTCATGACAGGTTGTCAAAACGGAGCAATGCAAGAGAGAGAAAAACAATTACAAGACTCATTTGCATCAGTTATGTCTGCTAAAAACGCAGAATTGGAAACCTTCTTCCAACAATTAAACGAAATAGAAACATCACTTACTGAGATTACATCTGCATATACTGATGTTGTAGAAGATGTTAATGCAAACGGCGAAACTTCTCAAGCAGCAGTAGCTGGCATAAAAGCTAAAATTTCAAAATTAGGCGATATATTAGCAGAAGACAAAGCTAAATTGAAATCTTTGAACAATCAAATATATCGTGCTAACAAACAAAACACAGAATTAAAGAACTTCGTTGCTTCTTTAGAATCAAGAATAGCAGAACAAGAAGCTCAAATCCAATCTTTAACTAAAGAAATAGAAAAGAAAAACGCTACTATCAAGAGCTTAGAAAAAGACGTAGCAGGTTTGAAAGAAGCTGACAAAAAGAAAAACAAACAAATAGCAGAAATTCAAGACGAACAATGCACTGCTTACTTTGCAATCGGAACTAAAAAAGAGTTAAGAGCAAAAAATATAGTTGATCGCAAAGGTGGTTTCATCGGTCTTGGAAAAGCAACAGTGCTTGCAGACAACTCTGACTTTGCAGCTTTCACAAAAATAGACACAAGAAACACACAAGAAATTCCTTTGACAGGTAAAAGAGTAAAAATCGTAACTCCTCACCCTGAAACATCTTACTCATTAGAAGGAGACCCTAAACGTCCTACTTCAATCAGAATCATTAACCCAGACTTATTCTGGAAAGCAAGCAAATGCTTAGTAATAATGGTAGATTAGAGCATAATTTTAATTGATATTTCATTTCATATCAAAGGCGGGATTTTTCAAATCTCGCCTTTATTTTTTCATCTCTTTGTTTTAGGAAATTATTTCTTTGAAATCGTAAATTATTCTTCGATAAGATTTATTTTTTCTTCGATGAAAGTTAATTACGCTCGGAGCGTAAG
>RHMF01001247.1_pt1 | contig 11596 bp, 8 predicted proteins | sample 5365151 | NCBI WGS metagenome assembly RHMF01 (sample SAMN10266501, study PRJNA497801) | feces metagenome | isolation source: feces | host: Bos taurus | place: China: Prairie of Fairy Mountain | collected 2017-08-14 | reverse complement strand
CGGTTTTACACCGGATGTGGACATCAAAATTGTCTATACCGGCCTGCGGCCCGGTGAAAAGCTCTACGAAGAGCTGCTCATGAATGAGGAGGGCCTCCAGGAAACCGCCAATAAGCTGATCCATATCGGTAAACCCATTGAAATGGACGACGACTGGTTCTGCGAAAAGCTCCACCAGCTGGACGAAGCCAGCAAGACAGAAAGCGACCGGATCCGCATCTTAGTGTCCGAGATCGTCCCCACCTACCACTATACCGGCGAAAAAACTGTAGTCGGGTAAAATCCATAGGAATAAGGATCGAGAAAAATGGAAAAACGAGAAAGATATAAACGTGTGGTCAAATTCATGTCCACGGTTTTGATCATCCTGCTCCAGACTGCGATTTACGCCTTCGTCTGGTATAACTGCTATACCAGGGGTACTGATGCGCCCATTCATCTGTTCTGGAACCGGGGCAATTACGTGCTGATTGGTTTGTACGCATTGATGCTGTGTTTGTTCTATAAGCTGTACGGCGGCTTCAAGGTTGGCTATCTGCGGCTGACGGAGCGGGTATATTCCCAGATTCTCTCCGTAATCTGCGTGAATATCATTTCCTACCTGCAGTTGTGCCTGATCGGCAATTTGCCCTTCCTGTCATTTGCACTACCCATTGTGTACATGACGATGGCGGATATTGTGTGCATCGTTCTCTGGGGCATCGTTTCTCAGAAAGTTTACATTGCCATCTATCCTCCCAGAAAACTGGTCATGGTTTATGGCGATTACGATCCGGATTATTTGATCCGTAAGTTTGCCTCCCGGAAGGATAAATATGATATTACGGATATTATCAGCATCAACGAGGATTTCCACTATATCTGTGAAAAGATCCTTCAGCGGGGCTGCGTGCTGCTGATGGACATCCCTGCCGAGATTCGCAACACCCTGCTGAAGTTCTGTTTTGAAAATGACATTCGCTGCTACTGCGTACCGAGAATTTCTGACATCATGGTCATCAGCGCGGAGAATATCCATCTGTTTGATACCTCTCTGTTATTGATGCGTAACAAAGGCATGACCATCGAGCAGGAGTTCTGCAAGAGAACCTTCGATGTGATTGCAGCCCTGGCCGCCATTGTCATTTCCTCGCCGTTCATGGCGTTGATTGCGCTGGGTATCAAGCTCTGCGATGGAGGCCCCATCATTTTCAGCCAGGATCGACTGACCAAGGATGGCAAGGTGTTCAAAGTTCACAAGTTCCGCAGTATGTATGTGGATAATAAAACCACCAGTTATGTGATGACCCGAAAGGATGACGAACGGATCACCCCAGTGGGCAAAGTTATCCGCGCCATCCATTTTGATGAGCTGCCCCAGCTGTTCAACATCCTCAAGGGCGAGATGTCCTTTGTAGGTCCCCGCCCTGAAACTCCCGGCATTGCCGCGGAGTACAGCGAGAGCATCCCCGAATTCCATTACCGCCTGAAGGTCAAGGCCGGTCTCACCGGCTATGCCCAGGTCTATGGCAAGTATAATACCACTCCCTACGACAAACTGAAGCTGGATCTGTTCTACATCGAGAACTACTCCATGTTGCTGGACATCCAACTGATGTTGATGACGTTCAAAATCTTGTTTCTGAAGGATAATACCGAAGGCATTGAGGCCTGGCAGACCAATGCCCTGGCCACGGAGAAGACGGAGGAGCTGACGGAAGAATACCATGAAGTGCCCTGAAGTATCGGTGATCATGCCGGCTTATAACTGTGCCCATATGATCCGGGATTCCATAGAATCCGTGCTGCGGCAGGAGGTGGATCTCGAACTGATCGTCATCGATGATTGTTCTGCGGATGATCTGGATGCGGTGATGGCCCAGTACCGGGAAAATCCCCGGGTGGTATATGTGAAGAATGAAGAAAACCTGGGCGTGGCCAACACTCGCAACAAGGGTGTTGCCATGGCCAACGCACCGCTGATCGCCTATCTGGACAGCGATGACATCTGGCAGGATGGCAAGCTGCGGCTGCAGCTGGAGCGGATAGAATCCACCGACGCGGTGCTGTGCTGCACGGCCAGAGAACTGATGACCCCGGAAGGGGAGACCACCGGCCGGGTGATTCCGGTGCGGAAAACCATCTACTACCGGGATATTCTGAAGGAAAACAGCATCTGCTGCTCCTCCGTGGTAATCCGCAGGAAAGTGGCTCTGGAATTTCCCATGGAGCATGCGGACAGCCATGAGGATTACATCACATGGATGCGGGTACTGCAGAAGTATGAGTATGCGGTGGGTATCAATGAACCGCTGCTGCTCTACCGGCTCTCCACCACCGGGAAATCCGGCAATAAACTTCATTCCGCAGCCATGACCTTTCAGGCGTATCGATACATGGGCTTCGGCCTGGTCAAATCCTTGGGCTGCTTTTCCAGCTATGCTCTCCACGGTGTGCATAAATATGTGCGCAGCTATGTAAACAGCAAAAAGTAAGTGAAAACGGCAGTTCGGATTCTGAACTGCCGTTTTTCTGTGCTTGACGAAGAGAAGATTTATCCTTATACTGGACAATAGAAACAAATATTCCGTGAAGGCGGGTGGGAAAATTGTTGGATATTATCATAATTGGCTCTGGTGTATCAGGCAGCGCCTGCGCCCGGGAACTTAGCGGGTATGACGCAAAGATTCTGGTGCTGGAAAAGGAAGAGGATGTATGCAGCGGCACAAGCAAGGCAAATTCCGGCATTGTCCACAGCGGTTACGACGCAAAGTCCGGAACCCTGAAGGCGAAGCTGAATCTGCGGGGCAGCGAAATGATGGAGCAGCTTTCAAACGATTTGGATTTCCCCTATTCTCGCTGTGGCAGCCTGGTATTGTGCATGGAGGAGGAGTCTCTCCCGAAGCTGCGGGAGCTTTATGACCGGGGCATTGCCAACGGTGTCCGGGATCTGGAGATCATCGATGCCCGGCGCCTGCGTCAGATGGAGCCGAATCTGAGTAACAATGCAGTGGCTGCGCTTTGGGCGCCCACCGGTGCTATTGTCTGCCCCTTTGGGCTGAATCTGGCTCTGGCGGAGAATGCCAATGCCAATGGTACGGTTTTCGTATTCAACGCGGAAGTGACCGGCTTGGAAAAACTGGAAAACTGCTGGCTGGTGCACACTACCCAGGGAGATTATGCGTCCAGACTGGTCATCAACGCTGCAGGCGTACATGCAGCTGAGATCCATAATATGGCCGGCGCCGGCACCATGACAATTCAGCCTCGCCGGGGTGAATATCTGTTGCTGGATCAGCAGGCATCCTGTGTCAGCCATACCATATTCACCCTGCCAGGGAAGATGGGCAAGGGCGTGTTGGTATCGCCTACCGTCCATGGCAATACCATCGTAGGCCCTACGGCTGCGGATACATCCGATCCGGAGGACACGGCCACCACCACCCAGGGGATTGGGCAGATCAGAGAAAAATCCCGGCATCTGGTGCCGGATTTACCCCTGGGGCAGGTGATCACATCCTTTTCCGGTCTTCGGGCGCACCATCCGGAGGGTGATTTTATCATTGGGGAGGTAGTGGGCGCACCCGGCTTCATCGATGTGGCGGGCATTGAAAGCCCTGGCCTCAGTGCTGCTCCGGCGATCGGCGAGTATGTGGCGGAGATGGTTAGGGAAATGCTGCATCTCCGCGAAAAGGAAAACTTCATCTCCACCCGAAAGGGAATCCTGAATCCCGGCGCCATGACTATTGCGGAGCGCAATGCGCTGATCCGGGAAAATCCTGCCTACGGCCAGATCATCTGCCGCTGTGAGAGCATCAGCGAGGGCGAGATTCTGGACGCGATCCACCGCCCTCTGGGCGCACGGAGTCTGGACGGTGTGAAGCGCCGGGTTCGGGCCGGTATGGGCCGGTGCCAGGGCGGTTTCTGCGCCCCCAGAGTGATGGAAATTCTGGCCAGAGAGCTGGGTGTAAGCCAGCTGGAAGTGAACAAAGCAGGCCCCGGCAGCGAACTGCTGGTGGGCAAGACGAAGGAGGGCTAAAATGGAACATATTGGTGTTCTCATCGTCGGAGGCGGTCCTGCGGGCCTTGCCGCAGCCCTTGCCGCAAAGGAAAAGGGCATCGATAATGTGCTGATTCTGGAGCGGGACAACGAACTGGGCGGTATTCTGAACCAGTGCATCCACAACGGCTTCGGCCTGCATACCTTCCAGCAGGAACTGACCGGTCCGGAATATGCCGGCCGCTTCATCGAGCGCGTGGAGAAAGCGGGTATCCCCTATAAGCTTGGCACCATGGTTATGGACATCCGCCCGGACCGGACGGTTCTGGCCATGAACCGGGAAGAGGGCATGGTGGAGTATGCCTGTGATGCGGTGGTTCTTGCCATGGGCTGCCGGGAACGTCCCCGCGGTGCGCTGAACATTCCCGGCTACCGTCCTGCGGGCATCTATACCGCCGGTGCGGCCCAGCGGCTGGTGAATATGGAAGGCTTGCTCCCGGGCAGGGAAGTGGTTATTCTCGGTTCCGGTGACATCGGTCTGATCATGGCCCGCCGCATGACGCTGGAGGGTGCGAAGGTTCACGTGGTTGCGGAGCTGATGCCCTATTCCGGCGGCCTGAAGCGCAATATTGTCCAGTGCCTGGATGATTTTGACATCCCCCTGAAGCTGAGCCACACGGTGGTGGACATTCAGGGCAAGAAGCGCGTCGAAGCTGTCACCATTGCCCGGGTGGAGAAGGGAAAGCCCGTTCCCGGCACGGAAATTACATATAAGTGCGACACCTTGCTTCTCTCCACCGGCCTGATCCCGGAAAATGAGCTTTCCTTAAGCGCCGGCGTGGAACTGAGCAATATTACCCGCGGCCCCCGGGTCAATGAAAGCTTTGAAACCTCCGTTCCCGGCATCTTCGCCTGCGGTAATGTGCTGCATGTGCATGATCTGGTGGACTACGTTTCCGAAGAGGCAGCCCAGGCAGGTTGTGCCGCTGCGGAATACGTAAAGAACGGCGCAAAACAAACCTGTGAAATGATTCCGCTGATTCCCACCGATGGTGTTCGTTACACTGTCCCCGCAGCCATCCGAAAGGATGCCACCCAGGGCGAGGTGACCATCCGGATGCGGGTGGACAATGTGTACCGAAATAAGTACCTCTGCCTTTACAAGGATGAAGAATGTCTGGTTCGCCGTAAGCGCATGATCATGGCGCCGGGCGAAATGGAGACTGTGAAAATTGATCTGGCCAAGCTGGCTGGGGCAGAGAAAATCACTCTGAGATTGGAGGACTGACGATGGATAATAGAGTTTTAACCTGCATCGGCTGTCCTCTGGGCTGCACCCTTACTGCTGTGCCCGGCAACGATGGTTATGACATCACCGGCTACACCTGCAAACGGGGGCTGGAATATGCGAAAAAGGAACTGACCTGCCCTGCGCGAACCGTAACCAGTACTGTCCGGGTCACCGGAGGTGTGACTGGGATCACCTCCGTACGCACAGCCTCCGATGTGCCGAAGGATGCCATCCGGGATGTGATGGCGGCAATCAATGCCATTGAGGTTTCGGCTCCCATCGCCATTGGCGATGTACTCTGCGAGAATATCGCCGGAACCGGCGTGACGCTGACAGCCACCAAGGCAGTGAAAGCCAAATAATGACAGAAATCCCCGGCCTAAGGCCGGGGATTTGATGTTTTTATAGTCTGCGGCTGGCGTAAAACAGCGCCCGCTCGGAGGTGCGGTTGTAGAATTTCAGATATGCGCTCAGCAGCAGATCGCCGATGCCGCCGAAGAGCAGGGAACCTGCGGCAAGCCACTGACCGGGATGGGCTGCCCAGACGAAGGTATAGAACTGCCGGATGCCGTCGCTGCCGATGGTCATGGTGACCAGCCGGTCAACACTCAGCGCGATACCAAGCACACCCAGAATGGTCAGTCCCGTGGAAGCGAAGGCGGGGATGGAGCCGGGATCCAGAAAGCCGGAGGAAAGGGTGTAGCCCATGGAGGCGGCTGCGCCGTCGCAGGCATCGAGAAAACGGCAGAGCATACGGTAGAGGAACACCGCCTGCACTACCATAAGACCCTCCATCACGAAGCTGGCGAACAGCTGATACAGCCAGTCGCCCCGGCCGATAAGTCCCAGCAGATACCGCCCGGCCCGGAAGAGGAATACCGACAGCGCGATGGCGGAGGTGACATGTATGGATTTCAGAGCGAAGCTGGCGGCGTTGGAGAGGAAATTCAGACCACGGGCGTATTTGCCCCGGAAGCAAAGAATCATTCCAATCAGGGTCACCGTCGGCCCCAGGAAGCATACCGCCGTAACGGCCAGATGCACCAGCGTCCAGGCCTGCAGCGCAGAGGCAGTGCGGATGCCGCTGATCAGAATCTTCTCCGTCAGCGCCGTGGGATACCCGGGATCCAGAAGATACAGCAGGCTGCCCAGTCCCATCGCAGCCCCGATGCCCAAAAATATGGCGGCTGCCGGAAGCAGACAGCTCCGGAACATGCCCGCTTCCGCCCGTACGGGTTTCAATGGATTCATAAAACCACTCCTTTTTCACCAGTATAGCACAACGGGGCGCAATCCACAAGAAAAAAGTCGTTGCGTAGAAAATGGAAAGAAATCCTTGCTTTTTCTTTGGAATTTGAGTATAATAAACTGATTCTTTATACTTATTTTCATTGAGGTTGTATTGTGTATTTAAAATCACTGGAATTACAGGGCTTCAAGTCCTTCCCGGATAAGACGCTGATCCGCTTTGGCGATGACATCACCGCCATCGTCGGCCCCAACGGCTCCGGTAAATCCAATATTTCCGACGCCATCCTCTGGGTCATGGGCGAGCAGAGCTACAAGACCCTCCGGGGCGCCAAGATGGAGGACGTGATCTTCGGCGGCACCCAGAAGCGTACTGCCGTGGGCTTTGCGGAAGCCACCCTGACCCTGGATAACCGGGATCGGGCACTCAGCTACGATGCCGATGAGGTCATGGTCACCCGCCGATACTACCGCTCCGGCGACTCCGAATTTTATATCAACAAGCAGTCCGCCCGCCTTCGTGACATCCACGAGATGTTCATGGATACCGGCCTGGGCCGGGAGGGCTATTCCAATATCGGCCAGGGCCGCATCGATGAGATTCTCTCCCTGAAGAGCGGCGACCGCCGGGAGATCTTCGAAGAGGCTGCCGGTATCTCCAAGTACCGCCACCGGAAGGAAGACACTGAGCGCAAGCTCGCCCACACCGAGGATAATCTGCTCCGTATCGGCGATAAGGTCTCCGAACTGGAGCTGCAACTGGAACCCCTGAAGGTACAGTCTGAGAAGGCAACCAAATATCTGGCTCTGAAGGATGAACTGAAGGGCGTGGAGGTTGCTGTGTGGCTGGAGAATCTGGAAAAGTTCTCTGCCGCCGCCAAGAAGGCTGAGGAGGACTATAAGTCTGCCGCTTTTGTGCTGCAGCAGGCTCATGATGACCTGGAAGCCCTCTACCGGAAGAATGAGGATCTGGGTACTGCCCTCCGGGAAAAGGATGGCCAGCTGGAAACTGTGCGCATCAAGGTCAATATGCTCTCCGCTGCCAGCCAGCAGCTGGAGGGCCAGATGGCTGTGCTGCGGAGCAATATGGACAACAACAGCGGCAATATCGGTCGCATTGAGCAGGAGCTACAGGGCGACGAGGATCGCAGCGGCGGTATCACCGCCCAGATGGAGCAGACCCGTGAGCGGATCGAAAAGATCGAGGCTGATCTGGCGCTGCGCCGGGAGGAGATCGGAAAACTCCAGACCGAGCTGACCACCATGACCGCCAACGCTCAGGGAATTACAAAGCAGTTCCTGGAGCTGCGGGGTCAGGAATCCAGCCTGACTGCCGACCTTGCCGGCCGGGAAGCCGACTGCAAGGGCTTGGAAGAGAGCATGATGCAGACCCGGGAGCGCCTGGAACAGCTGAATTCCGATCTGGCTTCCGGTGCTGCGCGGCATCATGAGGCTCAGACCAATCTGGATGCTGCCCGGGCCGCCCTGAAAAAGGCCCAGGAGGAAGTTACCGCAGCAAACAACGTGATCGCAGGCTATACCCTCCGGCAGAACTCCCGGGCAAAGCGCCGGGACGATCTGGCAGAGCAGCTGCGGCAGATCACCGCTAACTTAGATTCCGTCACCGCCAAGGCTCGGGTGTTCCGGGCTATGGAACGGGATTATGAAAGCTATAATAAGGCCGTCAAGATGGTCATGCAGGAGACCCAGAGGGGTACCCTGCGGAATATCCATGGCCCCATCTCCCGCCTTGTCCGCACCGGGGATGATACCACCCTCGCCATCGAGATTGCTATGGGTGCCGCCATGCAGAATATCGTGGTGGACAGCGAAGCTGACGGCAAAGCTGCCATCTCCTTCCTGAAGCGCACCGGCGGCGGTCGCGCCACCTTCCTGCCCCTCTCCTCCATTCAGGGTCGTACCCTTCAGGAAAGCGGTCTGGAAAGCTGCCGGGGCTTCGTGGGCATCGCCTCCAATCTGGTGCAGTGCGATGGCCGCTACCGTGGCCTTGTGGAGAATCTCCTGGGCCGCACCGTCATCGCTACCGATATGGATGCAGCCATTATGATGGCCCAGAAATACCGCAGCCGCTTCAAGATCGTCACCCTGGACGGTCAGGTTATGAACCCCGGCGGTTCCATGACCGGCGGCTCCACCAATAAGGACGCAGGCATCCTCTCCCGCGCCAACGAGCTGGCAAAGCTCACTGCCCAGGAAAAAGACCTGCAGAATCAGAAGCTGGTTCTGGAAGCGGAGCTGAATGAAGCCCAGCGCCAGGCCCAGGAAGTGGAATTCCAGCTCACCGCCGCCCGGGGTCAGCTCCGCGCTGCCGAGGACGACTGCCTCCGGCTTCAGGGTAATGAGAAGCAGTATGAAGTGCTGCTTCAGGCCATCCTGGATGCGGAAGAGAACGCAGGCCGGGAGAAGGAAGCCCTGGACAGCCGGGAGCGCACCGACCGGGAGCGCTACGCCGCCCAGCGGGCCAAGATCCAGGTCTATTCCCAGCAGCTGGAGCAGGTGAAGGCAACCCTCGCCACTCTGGAAGGCACCCAGACCGAGACTGCCGAAGCCACCTCCGCCATCACCGACAAGATGACTGCCCTGAAGACGGAAGAGGCTGCCCTGGATGCGGAAGCCGCCACGGCCCGGGCACACATCGAAGATCTGAATTCCCTCCGCTCTGCCATGGAAGGCGACCGGGAGAAGAAGATCGCTCTGATGGATGTCATCCGCGCGGACAACGAGCGGCTGGCAAAGGAACTGGAAGCGCTGGACGAGCAGCAGAAGCAGAACCAGGCTGAGAGCCTGCAGATGAACGAGGAGCTTTCCAGAGCTGTGGCCGACCGGAATGAAACGGAAGCAACCCGCACCCGCTCCGAGCGGGAAGCCCAGGAAAAGAGCAAGGACATCATGAATATGGAGCGCGCCTGCTCCGGTCTGGAACAGAAGAAGTCCATGGCCCAGATGGAGGAGCGCACCATCATCGATAAGCTCTGGGATTCCTATGGTCTGACTCCCGGCACTGCCCCGGATCATAAGGGTGAGATCGAGTCCCTGGCTGCCGGCAGCCGACGGATCGCAGAGCTGAAGCGGAAGATTTCCACCTTGGGAACTCCCAACCTGGGTGCCATCGAGGAATATGCCCGGGTCAACGAGCGCTACACCTATCTTGCCACCCAGCGGGACGATGTTCTCAATTCCAAGCGGGAGCTGGAGAGCATCATCCGGGACATCACCAAGGAAATGACCACCATTTTCGTTTCCGAATTCCAGAAGATCGACCATTATTTCGGTCAGGTCTTCGAGGAGATGTTCGGTGGCGGCAAGGGTCAGCTGCTTCTGGAGGATCCGGAGAATCCCCTGACCTGCGGCATCGAGATCCGTGTCCAGCCCCCCGGAAAGCAGGTTAAGACCATCACGCTGCTCTCCGGCGGCGAGAAGGCCTTCGTGGCAACGGCGCTGTACTTCGCGATTCTGAAGGTTCGGCCTACGCCCTTCTGCCTCCTGGACGAGATCGATGCGGCTCTGGACGACCGGAACGTGGAGCGGTTTGCGAACTATCTGCACAATTTGAGCAAGAATACCCAGTTTATCGTCATTACACACAGAAGAGGTACTATGGAAGCCTCCGATGTGCTCTACGGCGTGACCATGCAGGAGCAGGGCGTTTCCAAGCTGCTGCGGCTGGATCTGAACCAGATGGAGCAGTATCTGGGTATTGTGGAATAAATCATAAGGAGTAAACTATGGGATTTTTTGATAAAATCAAGCAGGGTTTAACCAAGACCCGTGCCGCCATGAGCGAAGCCATGGAGGATGTCTTCGCCGCCAACGAGATCGAAGAGGATTTCTACGACGATCTGGAGGAAACCCTGATCCTGGCCGACCTGGGCCGGGAAACCGCCCTGCGCGTGGTGATGAAGCTGCGCCACAAGATCAACAATAACAACATCAAGAAGACCGAAAAGGCAAGAGAAGCCCTGAAAGAGATCATCGCGGACATGCTGAAGGTGGGTGATTTCGCTCTGAACACCTCCACTAACCCCTCCGTGATCCTGGTCATCGGCGTCAACGGTGTGGGCAAGACCACCACCATCGGCAAAATCGCCAAGCAGCAGGTGGACATGGGCAAGAAGGTCACCCTGGTGGCCGGCGATACCTTCCGTGCCGCTGCTGCCGATCAGCTGGAGATCTGGGCTGAGCGCTCCGGCGCCAGCATTGTCCGGCAGCACGAGGGCGCCGATCCCGCTTCCGTGGTGTTTGACGGAATCCAGTCCGCCAAGGCCAAGGGCAGCGATCTGATCATCATCGATACCGCCGGCCGTCTGCACAACAAGTCCAACCTGATGAACGAGCTGAATAAGATCAGCCGTATCGTGAATCGGGAACTGCCCGATGCAGCCAAGGAAGTGCTGCTGGTGCTGGATGGCACCACCGGCCAGAACGGTCTGATCCAGGCAAAGGAATTCAAGGAGATCGCGGGCGTCACCGCTATGGCTGTCACCAAGCTGGACGGCACCGCCAAGGGCGGCATCGTTATCGCCGTGTCCGATGTGCTGAAGGTACCCGTGAAGTTTGTGGGCGTGGGTGAGCAGGCAGATGATCTGATGCCCTTCGAGCCCGAGGCCTTTGCCGCCGCCCTGATCGGTGAGTAAGCGGGAGAAAGCAATGAAAGTAGTACTCGCAAGCAAAAATCCCCACAAGCTGGTGGAGATCAGCAAGATCACTGAAAAATTCGGCTTCGACCTGATTCTCCAGAGCGAGCTGGGCATTGATATTGACGTAGAGGAAACCGGCACCACCTTTGAGGAGAATTCTTTTATCAAGGCGGAGGCCGTCATGAAGGCCACCGGCCTGCCTGCCCTGGCAGACGATTCCGGCATTGCCGTGGATGCCCTGAACGGCGAACCCGGCGTATACTCCGCCCGCTACGGCTTTGACGATTCCCTGGATGACTGGGGCCGGCTGGAACTGCTGCTGAAGAACACCGAGAATGTGCCGGACGGCCAGCGCCAGGCACAGTTCGTGGCGGTGATTACCATGGTCACCCCCGAAGGCCAGGTGATTCAGGCCCGGGG
>RHMF01005418.1_pt1 | contig 11601 bp, 16 predicted proteins | sample 5365151 | NCBI WGS metagenome assembly RHMF01 (sample SAMN10266501, study PRJNA497801) | feces metagenome | isolation source: feces | host: Bos taurus | place: China: Prairie of Fairy Mountain | collected 2017-08-14 | reverse complement strand
GATGCCCTTTAAAGGGGCATATGATTTAACCAATGCTTTTCCTGTGAGGTGGTGGCTTACGGGACTCCTTTCGGACAAACAAACGATGTCTTAATCTAAGTTTACGTTGTCTTTAGTTATGTTAGGTTATATGCCTCTTTAAAAGGTATCTAAAAGTTGTATGAAAGGAGTGATATTATGGCAACAACCCACCAAGAAGACCAAGAACGAGAACCATATGCCAGTCCAAAGCGTCGCTCCAAACCTGCCAGAACTCAAAAGGCAAGGGAAAAACAGCTAACAGCTTTAGCAATGGATGTAGCTGAGCAGCAAATGCGAAGCGGAAAGGTTTCCTCACAGGTCTTAACTCACTTTCTCAAGCTCGGAACAGTTCAAGCTGAGTTAGAATTAGAGAAAACAAAGCACGAGAATGAATTACTCCGAGCAAAGACCGATAACATTAAGGCTCAGGAGAAAGGTGAGCAGAAGTACAATGAAGTAATTGCAGCAATAAGAAAGTATTCAGGTTCATTAGGCAATGATTAGAACGTACAGTGAACTTATCAAGATTAATAATTTCTTAGACAGGTTTGAATACCTTAAGCTTGGGGGTACAGTTGGTCAGGAGACCTTCGGTAGCAATAGATATTTGAACCAAATCCTTTACAGGTCATATGAGTGGAAACGATTTAGACGAGAAATCATTATTCGAGATCAAGGATGCGATTTAGCAGATCCAGATCGAGAGATTGATCGCCTCATCATTGTTCATCACATTAATCCAATCACAATTGACGATGTAAAGAATTTCCGATCATGTGTATTCGATCCAGAAAATGTTGTCTGTGCTTCACACATAACTCACAAGGCTATACATTATGGAGATGATACATTATTAATGAAAGGTCCCGTGGTTAGAAGACCAGGCGACACAATTCCATGGAGGTGAAAAAAGTATGGGTAAGAATAAGAACAGAATGTTCCAAAGTAATCTGCTCGATAGGGCCCCTGTGACTGAGGAAGGTCACACATATAGCGAGGCAACAGCTGAGGAACCAGTTGCAGTTGAAACACCAAACGTTCCAAATGAAGTACCAGCCCCTGTAGCACCAGCACAGGAGCAGAAACCCGATCATGGGTTTTACGAGGAGACTCAGCCAAGGGTATATGGCAGAGTTAACTCAAAATGCAAGAAGCTCAATGTTCGAGAGGCAGCAGATCCAGAAGCAAGAGTAGTATCTGTTCTCGATTCAGGAAAGAAGGTAAGGATCCTCAAGGATCAGTCAACCGACACTTTCTATAAAATTTCTCTCGAGACAGGAATCTCTGGCTTTGCAATGAAAGCATTTATTGACGAGGTGTAAATCATGGCAGTGAATGAGATGGACAGTGTTCTGTTATCTGTCAAGAAGATGATAGGACTCACAAGTGATTATACTGCGTTTGATACAGATATAATTATTCATATCAACACAGTCTTTGAAGAGCTTAACCAAATGGGTGTAGGCCCAGAAGAAGGATTCTCCATCTCAGACAGTTCAACTGAGTGGTCAGAGTACTTCACCTACGGCAAGACATCAGAAATGGTTAAGAGTTACATGTACCTTAAGGTTAGGATGCTGTTTGATCCACCATCAAGTGGAACATTAGCACAGGCTTATAATGCCAACCTTGACGAGTACAGATGGCGTCTTTTAATCTTTGCTGATGAGCTAAGATTGGAAAGAGAGAAAGCCAGCAAATGAGTTTTATTTATTACAACCCAAATCCAGAGGGCAAGGATGTTGGGGATTGCGTTATAAGAGGACTGTGTAAGGTCCTAAATATTAATGATTGGCGTAGCGTTTATCTAAAGGTGTGCCTACAAGGCTATAAGATTTATGATATGCCATCTTCAAACAGTGTTTGGGAACAGGTCTTGTTTGACAGCGGTTTTAATACCGCGCTACTCCCAAATACATGCCCAAGATGCTACACAGTTAGACAATTCTGCGAGGACTTTCCAAGCGGAAGATACTTAGTTGCAACTGGAACTCATGTCGTAGCAGTTGTTGATGGCGACTATTACGATACGAGTGATACCGGCAACGAAATAGTAACTTATTTCTACTATAAGGAGTAACGTCACCGATGATTATGCAAAACAGCGCACAACAGTTCAACCCACAACCGGCAGTACAGCAACCAGCCATACCAATAATGAATGGCGCGCCAATTCAGAGTAGAATTGATGGGGTTGCATTGGTTACATCCGACGAACAGATCAATAATTATGCAGTTGTCGGCGGCGCAACAGTTGCTCTCATTGATCTTGGAAGAAACCTATTGGTTCTTAAGACCAACGATGTGTTTTATGGCAAAGGTCTTTACTATGAAACCTATGACATAAAGAAAAGAGAGCTAGCACCAGTCCAACCAATTCAAAATGGAAGCACTCAGCCGGTACAAGATCCGAATTCTGACTTGATGAATCAGATTCAATCGGAGATCGCTAGTTTGAAGAAGGAGTACAACGAGATTTATAAGATGCTGGAAGAACTTACTGCGCCTAAAAAGGAGGGTAAGTAATGTTCAACCAAAACATGCTTATGGGTATGCTCGGAGGAATACAAAACTTTAACCAGCGGTTAGGTAGTTTTAGACAAAATCTTCAACAACAGTTCGGGCCAAATGTTGATCCCACTCAGATCGGCCAGCAGCTAATCAATAGTGGACAGATGTCTCAACAACAGTTCGAACAATTCCGACAGATAGCTAATCAGCTTACCGGAAAGAATTATTAATGTTGTTTGCTAGTCTCATATGCGCGCAGAGACTTGTAAAAATAAGTAGACCAAAGGAGAAAAGGAAATGTTAGTTGACGGTAATGGCGGTGGACTAACCGCTGCAGATGTAGGAGCAGTTCTTGGAAATTACCATGGCAATAATGGTGGTTTCGGTAATGGCCTCGGCGGAGATGGAGCTTGGTGGCTTATTATTCTCTTCTTATTTGCCCTTACAGGAAATAATGGATGGGGTGGATTTGGAGGAAATAACGGTGTGGCCCCAGCAGTAATCGCAGGTAATGATGTTCAGAGAGGATTTGATCAGCAGGCCGTTGTTAACGGTATCGCTGGATTAGGAAACTCTATCAATAGCGGAGTTACTGACGTCCTCCAGACACTCAATGCCAACCAGGCCGCTATGACAGCTGGTGTTAACACACTTGCTATGGGTCTTCAGAATTGTTGCTGCGAAAATCGTGCAGCAGTAGCCGACCTTAAATACACTGTTGCTACTGAGGCTTGTGCAGACAGATCTGCTGTGAACGACGCTCTTAGAGATGTCTTAACAGCAAACAGTGCAAACACTCAGCGTATCCTTGACCAGATGTGTCAGGATAAGATCGATGCTAAGAATGAGCAGATCGCAAATCTTCGTCAGCAGATGAGTATGATGCAGCTCCAGGCTTCTCAGACTGCTCAGACACAGGCACTTATTGCCAATAATGAGCTTCAGACAGCCGCACTCGAGCAGTATCTTGCACCTGTTCCGAAACCAGCTTATGTTGTACAGAATCCAAATTGCTGCCAGCAGTTTAACGGCTGCGGTTGTGGATACACATCATAAGAAAGGGGGTGGCATAAATGGCAGAGTATTCAGCTAATGCCATTCAGGTAGTTGCCCCTGGCGAATCTGTGATATTTACTGCTTCACCCGAGCCTTGTCGAATGGGTTTAGTAAGGCACAGAGATGAAACTGGTGACTTCTTGCTTAGAGGTGCCGCGCCGAATAGAAACAGATGTGGTTGTTGCTGTAGAAGAGATTCCGCAGTTAACTACTTTGTTGATTTTGGGGCAAACATCTCAATCCCAACTGGTGGAACACCCGGAACAATTTCATTAGCATTTGCTATAAATGGTTCAACACTGCCAGCTACAACTATGGAGGTAACTCCTGCAGCTGTTGAGGAGCCATTTAATGTTAGTGAGGCGACAAATGTTCCTATTTGGATGGGATGCTGTCAGACCTTGACAGTAAGGAATACCAGTGACCAGCCAATCCAGGTTGCGAATGCTAACATAGTATTCACAAGACCTGACATGTATGTGACTTATTAATAATCGGAGGTGAAGGGAATGTACAAATTCTTAAGTGAAGCTCAGGAAAGAGCTAAGAAAGAAGCCATGCCTCTGATTTATAAGGAAGGCACATTATCTCCAACAGAGCTTGAGAATCTTAAGAACTGTTTAGCAGTTGTTAAGTATGCTGCTTGTGCTCAGAAGGATCTTGCCGAATTCGAGTCTATGAACTCCATGGAAATGGGCGGTGAGTATTCCGGAAGACGCGGTAGGAGTTCTGTTACTGGTAGATATATGAGCCGAGGCATGGACGGCATGATGAGTGGCTATGACGGCCGTCGCTACTACGGTAATGATGGAGGTAACTATAGCGGCCATAGTGTACATGATCGAATGATTGCAGATCTTGAGAAAGAGATGGATCAGGCGACATCAGACTATGACAGAAAAGTCATCATGGATCAGATCAACAAGATCAGGCAGGAGCAACAGCAGGTCATGAAATGATTAAGTGGGGGGGACGTGTAAAAGCGTCCTCTCTTAATTTTCAAAATGGAGACTAAAACTATGGAAGCTTGGAAATTAGAACTGATGCATTCTGGTAGCCCAGGTATGAAATGGTATGTCAGAAGATTTCAGAATTATGACGGTTCCTTAACTCCAGAAGGCAGAAAACGTTATGGCGTTGGCGATCCGAGACAGGCTAAGAAAGGCGAAGATAAGCCGAAGCGTAAGAGCTTTAAGGAACGAATCGCCGAAAAGAAGAAAGCGAAGCAGCGAGCTGAAGCACTCGACCGAGCAAGACAAGCTAAAGCCGCTAAGGCAGCAGAAGCTAAGCGTCAGGCCGAGATGGCTGCAAATAAAGAGAGAGTTCTTCGCTCTGGAACGGCCTCCGAGGTAATGCAGTATCAAGGACAGCTTACAAATCAGGAATTAAGCGCAGCATTAAACCGTATTCAGTGGGAACGACAACTATCATCATTCTCAGCCCAAGAGAAGAAGTCCAATTGGGATAAGATGGATGACTTCATCGATAAGGTGAACAAGACTCAGAAATATGTACAGGCCGGAACAAAGTTCTGGAATACCGCTGCTACAGTTGCAAACTCATTCCTGGATGAAGATAATAGATTGCCTGTATTAGACGGCGGTCTAACAAGAGATAAGCGAAAAGGTAATTAATCATGAGACTTTCAAATACCGCAGTCCCAAAGTATTATGGGCAGTTTCGAGACAGAGTAATTAGGGGTGAAATACCTGTTAATGAAATGGTATCTCTCGAGATGAATAGAATAGACCAGTTAATTGAGAATCCTGGAGTATTCTATGACGAAGATGCGGTGGAAGGTTGGATTTCTTTTTGCGAGAATGAGTTAACACACTTGTTGATGGCGAGGACATGTTTCTTTTAGACTCATTCAAGCTCTGGGGGGAACAGCTATTCGGCTGGTTTTACTTTGTTGAAAAGAATATACCAGAGCCAAACCCAGATGGTCACGGTGTAACATATGTAAGAAAGATGGTCAAGAAGAGACTGATTAATAAACAGTTTCTTATAGTAGCCAGAGGTGCAGCTAAGTCCATATACGATGAATCAATTCAGGCATATGAACTGGTTGTCGATCCGATGACTACAAACCAAATTACAACAGCACCTACAATGAAACAAGCGGAGGAAGTAATGTCTCCGTTAAGGACTGCAATAGTCCGAGCTAGAGGCCCTTTATTTCAGTTTTTAACAGAGGGATCACTTCAAAATACAACTGGGTCTAGGATGCTTAGACAAAAGTTGTGTTCTACAAAGAAAGGAATTGAAAATTTCCTAACCAATTCATTACTTGAAATCAGACCAATGTCAATCGACAAGTTGCAGGGCTTGAGATGTAAAGTTGCAACAGTTGATGAGTGGTTATCAGGAGATATTCGAGAGGATGTAATTGGTGCCATTGAGCAGGGTGCATCTAAGCTAGACAATTACATGATAATTGCAACTAGTTCAGAAGGAACTGTTCGAAATGGTCCTGGTGATACCATTAAAATGGAGTTGCTTAGTATTTTAAAAGGCGACTATATTGCTCCACATGTATCCATTTGGTGGTATCGGTTAGATGATGTTAAAGAAGTCGCTGATCCTAACATGTGGATGAAAGCGAACCCAAATATTGAACAGCTTGATCAGTATGAGACCTACCAGCAGGAGGTTGAAAGGGCCGAGCAGAATCCATCAGCTAGAAATGATATTCTGGCTAAGAGATTTGGAATCCCAATGGAAGGTTATACTTTCTTCTTTACTTATGAAGAGACTCATTGTCATAGGAAAAGAGAATATTGGCAGTTACCATGTGCATTGGGAGCCGATATGTCTCAGGGTGATGACTTCTGTGCATTTACATTCTTATTCCCATTAGGAAATGAAACATTTGGCATTAAGGTTCGATCGTATATTTCCGAAAGAACACTTCTCAAATTACCTGGAGCTATGAGAGACAAGTATGAACAGTTCATAGATGAGGGAAGTTTGATCATTATGCCGGGTACTGTATTGGATATGGTTGACGTTTACGACGACTTATACAATCATATCGAGAATTGCCAGTATGATGTTGAGTGTTTTGGATATGACCCATATAATGCCAAAGATTTCGTCGAGAGATGGGAAAAAGATAATGGACCATTTGGCATAGTAAAAGTAATACAAGGAGCAAGGACAGAATCGGTGCCATTAGGCGAACTTAAAAAGTTATCGGAAGATCGTAAACTTCTATTCGATGAAGAGTTAATGTCTTTCTGTATGCAGAACGCAATAACTATCGAAGATACTAATGGAAATCGAAAATTACTTAAACGAAGATATGAAGAAAAGATTGATAATGTCGCTAGTACCATGGACGCTTGGGTAGCATATAGAGCGAACCTGGACTTGTTTGAATAAATTTTGGTAAAGGCTCAATACTATGTACTGGCGATAAAATGGTAGATCATAAAAAGACCAAAGGAGCGATCGTAATACCAGAAAGATGGATTACAAGTATTCTGATAGGTGGCGCACAACTTATCGGTTGTAATGGTCAAAAGTACGTGCATTGAGTTTTTATATTATGGGGAGAGTTTTCATTCCGTTAACCGCTCTCCCTATTCTTAAAAGGAGACTAAAGATATGGAATCTTGGAGAGAAGAATTATACCATAGTGCTACTTTTGCCGGTGATAATTGGCGAAATGAACTTTGTCACTTTGGAATTTTTGGTCAGAAACATGGCCTTCGAAGGTTTCAAAATTATGATGGTTCCTTAACTCCAGAAGGCCGCAAAAGGTATGGTGTTGGAGATCCAAGAAAGCCTAAGCCTGTTTCTGAATCAACAAAAGATGGAATAAGAAAACTGATACATGATTCCAGATTTGATGACGACATCTCAGAAAGAGTCGTTAGAATCGTTGGCGGAGATGTAAAAAAGTTAAACGATGCAAAGCAAGCCCTCCAAAAGTTCGAAGCCACTAATAATGAAATTGCCAAGGAAGAAGAGGCAATGTTTAGAGAAATTAATCGTGGCGGAAAATTAAAAGAGCAATATGAAGCAGTTTCTGAGATCGCAGCCTATGGCGATAACTTTGGCATGAAAGTCAAAGATATGACGATGGAGCGAGTTGCTTGGATGGCTTACATGGGTATCTTTGAAGATGGTCAGCAATCTAATTGTAATGCTTATTCTATGTATGCGGATGAACATAATCTTGTAGATAAAGCGTCTGAATTAGATTCTAAAAGAAGCGCATCATACAAAGAAACAACAGCAGCATGCAAGCAGGCTTTTGAAAATGCTGCAGGGTCGGTAGCGAATGAATCAGTAAATAAGAATAATCTATCAGCTGCAAGCATTAGCACAATGGTTGCTAATCAAATGGTTAATGCACATGATAAGACCACTTCTGGGTATCGAGTTTCAGAGGCAGCAGATGCAAGCAGATTTAGTGATCATACTAGAGAATGTATAAAAGAGGCGAAAGAGATAGCGAGCAAATTGAGTAATAGTACTGATAAGAATAATTGGTACTACCTCAATGAGGCTGTAGAGGCACTTGGTTTAGAAAATGTAAAATCCGGAGATCTATCTGACGCCGATTGGAATAGGATAAATGCAAAAATTGCAGATCTTCGAAAATAAGGAGGCACCCTAAATGACATTCAAAGACAGGTTCAAAAGCGCGTGGAATGCCTTCAAAGGCAGAGACCCCACATCAGACGATCGGTATCCGATTTACGATTACGGATATACAACGTCAGTAAGACCAGATCGAGTAAGTGTTTCTAGGGTGAATCTTAGAACCATTCTACCATCTATATTCTGTCGTCTAGCTGTAGATGCAGCTCAGATACCGATCAAACACGTCCGTCTTGACGAGGACGGTAACTACGTTGAAGACATCGATTCAAATCTTAACTGGGCTCTTAAATTTAGAGCTAATGTCGATCAAACTGGTCGAGAGTTGATAAGAGATGCAATCATGTCAATGTATGACGAGGGATGTATAGCAATCGTTCCAGTCGTTACAACAATCGATCCAGAAAAGACTGATTCTTATGATGTTGATGAGATGCGAGTTGGAAAGATTGTTGAGTGGATGCCAAGGCATGTTCGTGTAAATGTTTACAACGAAGATACCGGCCTTCACGAAGACCTAATCATGTCCAAAGATGAGGTCGTAATAGTTGAGAATCCGTTCTATTCAATCATGAACGAACCCAACTCAATTTTACAACAGCTTGTTAGAACCATTAACAAGTTGGAGCGCTCAAATGAGATGCTCAGCAGCAATAAGTTAGACATGCTTATTCAGTTGCCTTATCCTACCAGATCTAAAATTAAGCAAGATCAGGCCGAAGAAAGAATCAAGACAATTGAGACGCAGCTTAATGGTTCAAAGTTTGGTATTGCGTACATAGATGTAAGTGAGAAGGTAATTCCGCTTAATCGTTCGCTTGAGAACAATCTATGGACTCAGGTTACTGAGCTTATGACTAGGCTTTATAACGAGCTTGGTCTTACTCAGAGTATCTTTGACGGTACAGCCGACGAAGCTACAATGTTGAACTACTACAACCGATCAATAGAACCAACACTTACAGCAATTACTGAGGCAATGAGGATTAAGTTCCTATCCAAAACTGCATTATCTCAGCGTCAGAGTATTGAGTTCTATCGAGAGCCATTTAAGTTAGTTCCTGTACAGCAGCTTGCTGATATTGTAGATAAATTTACAAGAAACGAAATTATGACAGGAAACGAGATCAGAGGTAAGATTGGCCTTAGACCATCTAAGGATCCAACTGCTAATGAACTCAGAAACAAGAACCTTAACCGTTCTGACAATGAAGTACCAGGACAGGAGGTTCCAGGCCAACCAGACAATAATTCTTCAGATCAAGAGGAAGCACCAGGTCTACAAGAATTATTAAATAGGCAACAAAAATAAGTAAGGAGGAAAATTCAAAATGGGAAAGACTTATGACTTTGCTGGATGGGCAACTAGGAATGACCTTAGATGCGCTGACGGTCGAGTTATCCGTAAAGATGCCTTTAAGGACAACGACGGAAAAACAGTACCGTTAGTTTGGAATCACAATCATTCCGAAGTTACCAATGTCATCGGTCATGCTCTTTTGGAGAATAGGGGCGAAGGTGTTTATGCTTACTGTTCACTGAATGATACCCCAACGGGTAAACATGCAAAAGAGATCATCAGACATGGTGACGTGGAAGCTCTGTCTATCTGGGCGAACAACCTCAAACAGCATGGAAGCGATGTATTCCATGGCGTAATCCGTGAGCTTAGTCTTGTTCTCGCTGGTGCTAACCCAGGAGCATTTATTGAAGACGTTGAATTTGCTCATAGTGAGGAAGAGGGCGGAAAGGCAATCCTTTACAATGATTGCGAACTTACCGAGCTTTACCACTCTGATGAGGATGAAGAGCCAGAAGAAGATAGTACTGAATCCCAGGAACCAGAACAGGCTCCAAAGGAAGAACCAGAGCAGCAAAAAGAAGATCCTAAGTCAGAAGAAGGTAATGATGGTGAAGAGCCAGATGATGAGCCTGAATCTGATGAGGGAGAAGAGGGTGATGGCGAACTTGAACACTCTCTTGAAAATGCTGGCGATATCGCCGACAAGTTCAAAAAGGTACTTAAGAAATTAAACGATGAAGATCAGCAGGTAGTAGCTATGACTTTAGGCATGGCAATTGCTGACGCAAGCGAAGGAGGAGAAGAAATGAAACAGAACGCTTTCGACAAGGGTTCTAACAACGCTACTGTAGCGCACAGCATTAACTTCGGAGAACTTCTTGAGAGTGCAAAGAAGGAAGGATCTCTTAAGGCAGCTGTCCTTGTACACGCTGCAGAGTTTGAGGAGACAGCCGATGAGTATATTGCTCACGCTTATCCTACAAACGAAGATGGAACAGAGCAGACATATGGTGTTGCTAACATCCACTGGCTGTTCCCAGAAGCAAGAATGACGTCACCTACACCAGAGTGGATCAAGAGAGACACAGACTGGGTTGCTGGTGTTATCAACGGTGTTCATCACACACCATTCAGCCGCATTAAGTCAATGTACGCTGATATCACAGCTGATGAGGCTCGTGCAAAGGGATACACAAAGGGTAAGAGAAAGATCGAAGAGGTCTTCACATTACTCAAGAGAACTACAACACCTCAGACCATCTACAAGAAACAGAAGCTGGATCGCGATGACATCATCGACATCACAGACTTCGATGTAGTAGCATGGATCAAGGTTGAAATGAGATTCATGCTTGAGGAGGAAATCGCACGTGCAATCCTCGTTGGTGACGGCAGATCAACAGCTTCTGACGATCACATCTCTCACGAGCACGTAAGACCAGTATGGCTTGATGATGAGCTCTTCACAATCAAGCACGAGATCGCTGATCCTACACCTGAGAATGTTATTGATGAGGCAGTTCTTGCTCGTATCAATTACAAGGGATCAGGCCAGCCTACTCTTTACACAACAGAAGAGTGGATCACAAAGATGCTCCTTCTTAAGGACACAACAAAGCACAGACTTTACAAGACAATGGAAGAGCTTGCAACAGCTATGCGCGTAAGCAAGATCGTTCCTGTTCCTGTAATGGAAGGCCTTACAAGAACTGTTGGTGAGGGTCAGTCAGCTAAGACTTATGGTCTTATCGGTCTTATCGTTAACCTTAAGGACTATACTGTTGGTGCTGATAAGGGCGGTGCTGTATCACTCTTTGACGACTTCGATATCGATTACAACCAGCAGAAGTACCTTATCGAGACACGTATCTCTGGTGCTATGACAAAGCCTAAGGCTGCTATCGCACTTGAGTACGAGGTAGTAGAAGACGATAATGATGACTCTAATGATGACTCTAATGAGGAGCCAGCTGGCTGATTCAAAATGGATACTTATTAAGCAATGATGGTGAGAGTCAACCCAACTGTTAATAAATTCTCAAAAGGTAAAAAAATAATCGTTTACTTTTGATTCTCACCATCTAGCTTAGTTGGAGGCA
>RHMF01001246.1_pt1 | contig 11603 bp, 8 predicted proteins | sample 5365151 | NCBI WGS metagenome assembly RHMF01 (sample SAMN10266501, study PRJNA497801) | feces metagenome | isolation source: feces | host: Bos taurus | place: China: Prairie of Fairy Mountain | collected 2017-08-14 | reverse complement strand
GCGACATATATTACACAATCTGACGCTGAGGCTTCTGCGATGCTTGCTATTAACTTCAAAGAGATTGTTGAAAATGGTAATGACTTTATTACTGCTATCCGCAACAGTGTTCTTGAGGAAACCGGCAAAAAGTACGAAAAAGAAGAATTACGCGAAATGATTAGCGTTAACATTGTTACAGAGGGTACTTTGGTTTATGTCAGAGTTGTTTCTGATGATAAAGAATTATCTAATGTAATTGCTAAAGCTATTAAGGATTGTTATTTAGATATTACAACACGCGCATTCCCTACAGCTAACTTCACAATTGCTGACGACCCGACACCATCTAAATTAGTAACGGATACTTCTATGATTATCTACTCCTTAGCGGGTCTTTTACTCGGTGCGATGATTTCTATTTTAATTATTGTTATTCAGAGTAAAATTAAAAATATTTTGATTTCAAGTGATGATATCAAGAATAAATATAATGTTGACATTATGGCAACAGTTTCGAAAATTGATATGAAGAAAACAAGCATTTCAAAGCTTCTTATTACAGACAGAAATGTTGGTTTGCCATTCATTGAAACATTTAAGCTTATAAGAACCAAGCTTGAAAACACAAAGCTTAAAAAAGGCTATTCTGTATTTGCTATTACCAGCTCCACTGAGAGTGAGGGTAAAACTACTTGTTCTGCAAATATTGCACTTTCTCTCGCTAAGAGCGGTAAGTCAGTTATTCTTATTGATGCCGACTTAAGAAGACCAGCTGTTTGTAAGACCTTAGGCATTACACTTGATGGTGACAGAGGTATTTATGAAATAGTAAGCGGTCAGAAGAGCTTTGATGAGGCTGTTAAATATGTTGAGAGATATAATCTTTATCTCCTTATTTCAGATACACAGACTGTTGACCCATCAGAAGTTCTCGCTTCAAAGGCGATGGAGGAAATTGTTAACGAAGCAAGAAAGAATTTCGACTATGTTATTATTGACTGTCCGCCAGCTGGTGTCGTTGCCGACGCGGCTATCATTTCTAACTATGCAGATTCAATTATTTTCGTTGCTTCTGAGGGTAGAGTTTCTCTTTCTCAGGTTGAGTATGCATTGTCTGACCTTATGACTACTAAGTCAGATATTTTAGGATGTATCTATAACTACGCTGACCCGAAATTCCTCGGTTTAGGCAGCCACAGAAACGGCGGTTATTTCTCTGGTGCTTATGGCGGTTACCACAAGAGTGGTTATGGTTACGCAAGCTCCTACGCTTCAAGTTATCATCGTCAACACGCTCAGAGTACGCGTTCTTCTGGCTCAGGCTCGTCAAGGACGAGGAAGTGAGTTTAGCTATTAGCTATTAGCCGTTAGCTGTTAGCTATTAGACGTTAGTTAAGAATTCTATCATTTTTAGTTGAGTTAAACTTTAAATGATAGAATTTTTTTTGTTACAATACTAACCACACTAATAACTGATTCAGTGACAACTAACTACTAAATTATGTTTTCTTCTTTTTTAAAATATGAATAAATTGTAAACAATTACAGAAATTCAAGGAATCTTAAGAGAAAAATGCGAGAAAATATTACAAAATTGTAACTTATGAACAAAAAATGTTTATAACTTTTTACATTTTTTCGAAAATAAATATTGATTATTTACAGAAGTTGTAGTATGATTATGAATGAGATATACTCAGATAGGTGTATTATGCCCAAAAAACAAGAGTAATTTGGATATTTTTACTACAATTGCTGAGTAAAATTATAGTAAATATATATACCCATATATTTACAGGGTTATAGAAATTTGAGTTTTTTATTGCGAAATTCGGAGGCTTTTATTATGGCGCTTGAGTTAACGAGAAAAGGCGGTAACAACAAAAAACCTAAACCGCAGGTGAATATTCTTCCAAAAATCGAGGAATTTTTCCAAAAAAATCCGATAATGAAAATTATCGTTCCCGTTGTAGGTTTTTTGATAATTGTTGTTATCTTTTTATTAATAGTATTTGGAGACAAGGTTTTAATTGAGGACCCATCACAAGATACCGGTGTTCAGAATCCTAATTCAAATGTTGTAGAGGTGCTTCCAGGAGATAACGAGATTACCGACGAAGAGGTACTCGAAATAATAAATAAAGACCCACTTTCTGCAGATATTCTTGCAGGTGCAAAATATAAGGGCTATGTTAATGGCTCCAGCGGTCTTAAAACAGCACTTGTTGAGTTGAAATCTGACACGCTTGTGCTTTCGGTAGGCGAGTCCGTCGGCGAGTCAAGCTGGGAAGTAATAGAGATTACTGAAGATTATATTCTTTTCAGAGCTGGCGAAGCAACCAAAAAGCTTAAAAGATAATTTCGACAATAACTTATTTTTAATATAAATTTTAAGATACAAAAATGTATCAATTCGCTCTATTCAGGAGGACTACATAGATGAAAATCAAAAATCAAGCATTGAAAACAATCAGCATGTTTGCACTCGTACTTATTTTACTTATGGGTGCAGTGCTTCCAATGTCAGCAGCAGGTAGCTCAATTGACGAATATATGGCTACTTACACTGTAAAAACCGGTGATACACTTTCTTCTATCGCTGCAAGATATGGTGTTACTGTTTCAAGCATTGTTAAAGAAAATGATATTTCTGCATCATCAACTCTTTTTGCAGGTCAGATTCTTTACATTCCTGGTGCAACATCAGTTCACGAGGACTCTACAACATCTTTTGGCAATTCAAGCTCACTTTCTATGGAGTTTGAAGATGCTGACCTTGTTGGTGTTCTTGAAACTATTCTTGCACATACAGGTTACACAATGATTTTCAAGGGAAGTTCAACAAATGTTTCAATTTCTCTTCCAAATGTTTCTCCGCTTACAGCCATCGACTATGTTCTTCGTATGGTTGATATGACATACATAAAGCACGATAATATAATTTATGTAGGTACTGCTTCAACACTTAACTCAAGCTTTGTTGATAAACAAGCACTTACAAAGTACTCTCTTAAATACATCTCTGTAGATACTCTTATGTCACAGCTTTCTACTCTTGGTGTTTCTGTTACACTTGTTAAGATGGAAGATAACAACCGTGAGTTCTGGCTTACAGGTACACCAATGCAATTAGCAAAGGTTAATGATCTCATTAAGACACTTGACCTTAAAAAGCACACAACATTAGGTAGTGCTGCTATAAGCTCAAGCCTTACTCCTATTGAATTAAAGTATATATCAGCAAGTGAATTCAGTTCACTTCTTTCAACACTTGGTCTTCACGCAGGTATTACAATGTCTGCTCACCCAATGACACTTTATGCTTATGTTTCTGGTGATGAGCTTAATGATATTATGAAAATCAAAAAGCTTGTTGACTTCCAGGATGTAAATGCAGAAAAGGGCGAACCTGTAACTGACGAAGACGGTAATGTTGTTGAAGACGATAAAAACAACGCAACAGGCGACAATAATTCTACTGGTAACAACAATTCTACTGGCGGAAATAACTCCACTGGTAACAACAACTCTACCGGTGGTAACAATTCAACTGACGATAAAAATGAAGGTCCGACAACAGATGTTGTTATTACTGATGGTGAAACATCACTTGTTAAGTTAGAGCTTCAACATCTTACTAAAGATGCAGCTAAAAATATTATGACAACATTTGGTTGTGATGTTGATGTGTTAGGTCTTGACCTTTATGAAAAAACACTCTGGCTTCGTGGTACTACTGAAGAAGTAAATAAAGCTATTGAGTTAATTAAAGAACATGACATCGCAGGCAACAACACCGAAAAGGTTTCATTTACTTACGACTTACAAAATATCGTTGCTGCTGAATTGCAAAAGAAAATGGGCAATATGGATATAGATGGTGTAGAATTCTACTTTGGTTCATACCCAGAACTTGCAAAGTCAATTATTGTTTACTGTCCATCTAATCAGGTTGAAAAGGTTAAGAATATCATTGCAACACTCGACAGTAACTTAGGTTCAATGTATTATCCAATCACAACAATTACAAGTCAGGTAGAATATGATGCACTTAATAATCCAAACAGCGAAAAGTTAAATCTTGTTGTTAAATTCCTTAACGACCCTGCAATTACTGTCGAATCATTTGTATTCTCAAATGACCTTGACCCATCAGAAGATGGCGTTAAGTACATCGTTTATGTTTGCGAATCTCCAGAAAAGATTGACTTAATTACTCAGATGTGGGGTATTGTTGGCTAATTCGATAAGAATTAAACAAAATTATTGGAGTGAAAACTTGTGTTAGAATTTTTAAATCAGGATAGTAATTATCCTGTTTCATTAGATGATTTGCTTCGATTAACCGTTGAAAATAAAGGTTCAGACTTGCACCTTGTTGTTGGTATGGAGCCTTGCATAAGAATTGATGGTGACATCATTAAGCAGGATTATCCTAGAATGATGCCTGCGGATGTTGAGGCTATGCTTATGAAGGTACTCTCACCTCGTGACAGGCAAGACCTTCTCACTAACCTCGAGCTCGATATTTCTTATTCAGTTCCAAGATGTGCCCGTTTCAGAGGTAATATTATTGTTCAACGCGGTACATTAGCGGCGGTTTTCAGAGCAATTCCTTTTGAAATTCCTCCATTAGAATCGTTAGGCTTGCCTGCTGATATTAAAAGACTTTGCACATTACCTCGTGGACTTATTCTTGTTACTGGTCCTACTGGTAGTGGTAAATCTACAACACTTGCATCCATGCTTAACTATATGAATACCAATTTTGAATACAATATGGTTACAATCGAGGACCCAATTGAATTCTTACATTCACATAAAAAATCAATTGTTCGTCAGCGTGAATTAGGTAGTGATACCTTAAGCTTTAACAACGCTTTAAGAACAGTTCTTCGTCACGACCCCGATGTTATTATGATTGGTGAAATGCGTGACCCTGAGAGTATCAGTATTGCACTTACTGCGGCTGAAACAGGTCACTTGGTGCTCTCAACCTTGCATACGCAAACTGCGCCTCTTACAATTGCTCGTATTATCGACTCATTCCCGTCGTCACAGCAAAATCAGGTAAGAAGTCAGCTTTCAAACACACTCAAGGCAGTTATTTCTCAACAGCTTTTACCGCGTTTGGGCGGTGGCCGTGTTGCTGCTATTGAATATATGGTTGATACTCCAGCTATTAAAAATATGATTCGTGAGGGTAAGGACCACCAGATTTACAGTACAATGCAGACTGCTCAGAAAGAGGGTATGCAAACTATGGACCAATCTCTCTTAAAACTTCTCAGAGAGCAAAGGATTTCAAGAGAGAGTGTTCTTGAAAACTGTATTGAGCGTGCCGATATTCTTCGTCATATGCAGGTTTATTGATTATTTGATTTTTCAAACTTATTATTTATAAATTCTCGTTATCGGGAGGGACATTCTTGGAATTTACTTATGAAGCCTTAAATAAACAAGGTCAACCTGTTTCAGGTAAGGTTACTGCTGAAAATCAGGCCGAAGCTAACGAAAGACTCCGTGAGGCTGGCGTCATTGTAACAAAAATTGATCAGGTTAGAGATACAAAGAAAAAGAAAAGAGGTAAAAAGGTCCCTCTTGCAGATATGTCAATGTTCAGCCGTCAGTTTGCGGCTATGCTTGATGCGGGTATTCCTGTTACACAGGCTCTTTCAACATTGGCTTCACAAACAACTCACCAGACACTTTCAAGCTCTGTAAGAACTATTGCTGAGGATGTTGAGGGCGGTGCCGCTCTTTCAGATGCATTTTTAAACCAACGCCCAGTGTTCACAGATTTGTATTGCTCAATGGTTGCAGCGGGTGAAATAGGTGGTATGCTTGACAAAACCTTGCTTGCTATGTCTAACCAGTTACATAAGGATAAACAGCTTAAAGATGCTGTTAAATCTGCAACCTCTTATCCAAAGATGGTTGGTGGTATGGCTGTTGTAATCTGTATTGTTATGATTATATTCATGGTGCCTACCTTTAAAAATATGACTGCAGCAGTTGAGGATATTAACCCTGTTACACAGTTTATTTACAACCTTTCAGACTCACTCAGAGCTTACTGGTATATATACATCGTAGCGGTAATAGCAATTATCATCGTAGGTAAGTTTGTTATTAAATCACCACCAGTTCAGACTTTTTGGGAAAACCACAAAATGAAATTTCCACTTATTGGTGAGCTTTTAACAAAAACAGTTATTGCTCGTTTCTGTCGTATTTTTGCTACACTTTTGGCAGGTGGTGTTACTGCTATTAAGGCACTTGAAACTGCTGGCCCGACTTCTGGCTCAAGGCTTGTTGCTAATGCGGTAACGGCGGCAATTGAACAAATTGAAAATGGTAGAACTATTCACGAAGCACTTGACGAGTCAAAGCTTTTCCCACCAATGCTTATCAGTATGATAGCAATCGGTGAGGAAGCTGGTACATTGCCTACAATGCTTGATAAGGTTGCTGAATTCTATGAGGAAGATGTTGCTTCACTTTCAAAGAACCTTGGTACAACACTTGAACCATTAATGATGTTATTGCTCGGTGTTGTTGTTGGTTTCCTTCTTATTGCACTTTATCTTCCTGTTTTCCAGGCATCTACCGCAACACCAACATAAAAAACTAAAATCCATAGGGTGAAAGAGTTATCGGAACCTGCCTAAAAGCGAGTATTTTTCCGCCTTTTTGGCGTTTCGGTCTTGCAAGGCGTCAAGCCTTCCTTCACCCTCAACACCGAAAATCCAATAAAAATCTTTCGCTTTGTAGGTCGAAGATTTTTTATAGAACGGATTTTTGGTCAATCAAGGCAAAAACACAGCAAATCCTTTATGGATTTGCGAGTATATTAACGATGAGTGAACGGAAATCCGTCTATAAAAAACACGGTTCGGATAATTCTTTTCACCCTAGGGAGTTAGAACTAATGGCTATTAAAGTAAACAGCGCAATCGGAATTGAATATAATTCTCATGAGATTAAAGCAGTTGAATTAACCAAAAAATCAGATGGTTATTTGGCAGTTACTGCGTTTAGCAAAGAAACTATTCCTGAGAATGTTATGAACGAAGGTATGATTGCTGATACAGAAATGTTTACAGCAATTTTAGGTGACCTTTTCAAAAACGGCGGTTTTACAGAAAAAGCACCAGTTGTAGTTGGCGTTAATAACGAAAATGTTATTTTGCGTTATGCTACATTCCCAAAGGTTCCCGATGATAAATTAAGAAATGTTATAACAATGCAGGCAGGCGACTTTATTCCGGTACCTGTTATAGAGTTAGGTCTTGATTATGTTGTTGTTAACGAAGCTGTTGATGATGATGATCAGCCAATAATCAATGTGCTCTTGATTGGTGCAAGAACTCAAATGCTTGAAAATCTTGTTGGTTGCTTTAACGACTCTCCATTTGAGGTTATGGATATTGACAGTTCATTCTTAGCATGGTGTCGTGCAACAATGGAGTCAGCAGTTCCTGATGAAATTTATGGTTTCATCAATTTAACTGATGATGTTTTGAACTTTGTTGTTATTGCTGAGGGCGATATTAAAATGGTTCGTTCTATCACAATTCCTGACAGAGCTGTGTTGGATGTAAGAAAAATATTTGAAAATTCTGAGGAAGTAACAGAAGAAGAAATAACCTCTGTAGCCGATTTTATGTACTCAGAGCTTTCTTCATCAATAAGCTACTTCCAGATGCAATATGGCTTCCAGATAAATAAAATTCTCTTCTCAGCTTCAACTCCTGTGGAGAGTGCACTTCTTGAAGCACTTAGTCAGAAATCTTATGTTCCAGTTTCATTACCAAAGCTTTATGATGAATATATGAATAATGATTTTAATCCCGAAGGTTTTTCGGGTTGCATAAGTCTCGCAAAGGTCGCATTGGAGGGTTAAAACAGTGAAATATAAAGTTAGCTTGCTTCCAGAAAGCAGAAAAAAACAAATCAATGCGCGTAATTTAATTAAAAAGATAACAACCGTGTCCTGTATGGTTTTAGCAGTGCTTGTAGCATTTTTAGCAGTTGTATTTGGTGTTAATCTTTACGCAAACAACCAGCTTGAAGAAGCTAAAAAGGTAGATAGTGAATGCATAGCAGAGATTGATAAGCTTTCTTCATACCGCGATATTCACGCAGCGTTACAAGAGAGAGTAAATCTTTTTGATAAAATTCAGGTTAAAGACCCGCAGATTTATGATTTTATTTTAAAATGGAGTAAAATTGACCACCCTGGTGTCAGTGTTGAGTCAATTCAGTGTACCGATTGGAAAACAACTCGTTTGTGCACTATAACAGGGTCTTGTGACAGTCGTTCGCAATATTTAGCTTATGAAAAAGCACTCTCAAAAATTGATGGTGTGTCTTCAGTAAGTTGCGTATCGTACACATCAAATGTTGGTGGTGACGAGGCTGACCAGGCTACATTCACTATAAGCGTCTCAGTAGGGGGCGGTGTTGTTGTGACAGAGGCTACAACGGCAGTTGCAACCACTGCAGCAGCACAGTAAGGAGGGGCGATATGAAAAAAGATATTAAAGATATTAAATTTGAAGATTTAAAAGAATCGCCTTACTTTATTTTAGGTTGCTTTGTATTTGTAGCTCTTATTATTGTTGGTCTTATAGCTTATTCAACTTACACAATTTTCGGCACAAAGGCTGAGCTTGTAGAAACCCGTAAGTCTTACCAGACTCACTTGCAAGAGATTGCAACCTTAGAAGAGTTGAGAGCACAAAGCCAGAAGGCTGAGGAACAGCTTTCAGTTTATAAAGAGGTTCTTCCTGACAGTCTTGGTGATATTTATCTTCAGGCTGAGGGTACTGAGGTTCTTTGTGAGAATTTTGGTCTTAAATTAGTAACATTTCAAACTCCTACCGAGGTCGCTTCTGACACAAAAGAAACAGTGTTTAATATGACTGTCGAGGGTTCATTTTCAGATATAGTTTTGTTTATGCAGTACATTTCAAATTTGCGTCAGATTCACAGAGTTGATGCATTAAGTCTTAAAACAACTGGTGATGCTGTGTATACCGCAGATTTGACAATAGCTATTCTTTCTCAGGATGGTTCAACAGGTCTTGTTGGTGCAACTGAATAATTTAGCAATACGCTTAATGTCTTACTTTAATGTGGAAGTTAAAGTATAGGTAGCAGAAGCAAAGTGGTTTAGTTCTGTTACTGAAGCAAAGGAGAAAATTGTTTTGGCTGAAAATAATGTTGTAATCCCTGGTAGTATTGGCTACTTTTTAATTAAGGGTAAAGTAATTACTGAAGAACAGCTTGCTCATGCTTTAGAGGTTCAAAAAGAAGAAAAAGGTCTTTTAGGTCAGATTCTTGTTGATTTGGGCTACTGTAATGAAGCAGATGTTTCAAGAGCTATTGAGCAGAAAACAGGCTGTAAATATGTTTCTATTGAAGAGATTGGTGTCAACTTCGCTATTGCGAATATGATTCCGATTGAATACAGCGTTAAAAAAGGTGTTTTACCGCTTTATGAAGAGGATGGAAAGCTCTTTGTAGCGATGAAGAACCCAAATGATGTTGTTACCAGAGATAACTTGTCAGTTCTTGCTGGCGGTATGGAAATCGTGCCTGTTATCGTTACAGATACTGAGCTTGATGCTGCTCTCGACACAATCCTCAATAATGTTAATGTTGACGAATTTGAGGTTGATGAAGACGATGCAAGTAATGAGGCACTTGAGTCACTTGATAGCGACTTAGACGAAAAACCAGCAGTTCAGCTTGTAAATCAGGTTATTACTAATGCTGTTCGTTCAGGTGCTTCTGATATTCACTTTGAACCAATGGAAAAATCCTTGAGAGTTCGTCTTCGTATAGACGGCGTTCTCCACGAGATTATGACTCAACCTATTAAGCTTCACGCTTCTGTTGCTTCTCGTGTTAAGGTTATCGGTGGTATGGATATTGCCGAAAGAAGAATTCCTCAGGACGGTCGTACAACTGTTAAGGTTGATGATAGAACATTCGATATTCGTATTGCTGTGTTACCATCAGTTTATGGCGAAAAAATCGTTATGCGTCTTCTTGAAAGAGGTTCTAAGTCAGTTCAGCTTAAAGATATTAACTTCTCAAAAGATCAAGAAGCAAAGTTTTTACATACAATTCACTTGCCTTATGGATTCTTGCTTGTTACAGGTCCTACTGGTAGTGGTAAGTCAACAACACTTTACGCTACACTTGCTGAGGTTAGTGATATTACCAAGCACGTTATTACACTTGAAGACCCTGTTGAGCGCCGTATGGCTGGACTTTGTCAGGTTCAGATGAATGCAAGAGCAGGTATGACCTTTGCGGCTGCACTTCGTTCTGTACTTCGTGCTGACCCGGATATTGTCATGGTCGGTGAAATCCGTGACGGCGAAACTGCAAAAATCGCCGTTGAGTCAGCTCTTACAGGTCACATGGTTTTCTCTACCTTGCATACAAATGATGCTCCAGGTGCGGTTACTCGTCTTGACGAAATGGGTGTTGAGCCATTCCTCACAGCATCCTCACTCGTTGGCGTTTTAGCCCAGCGTCTTGTTCGTGTGCTCTGTCCTCGTTGTAAAGAAGAGATTGAGGTTACTTATAAAGAACTTCTTGAAAGTATGCCAGACTTCCCACACGAAGGTAAAAAGCTTACAGATAAGATTAAAATTCATAAAGCAAAAGGCTGTATTTCTTGTAATAACACAGGTTACAAGGGTCGTCAGGGTGTATTTGAATTCTTACAAGTTACAAACGAAATGCGTGACCTTATTATTAGACGCGCAAGTGCTGCGGAAATTAAAGAGCTTGCAATTAAACAAGGTATGCACACACTTCGTCAGGAAGGTATAGATAAAATTATTGAGGGTACTACTTCTGTTGAAGAGGTTCTCCGTGTTCTTGTATAATTCATAGTTTGTTCACCGAATTTTGCCATTTTAGCATTATTCTAAAGTAAAAAAATGTTATTATTTAATTGGGGGGCAAGCGGTGAGGTTTGTTCCCCTGTTTTAGCTTTTAGTTGTTGGACATTAGTCGTTAGCTATTAGTTATTAGAAATTAGAAAACAGGAAACAGGAAACAGGAAACAGGAGTTTTCTAATTGATTGTTTCATTTTTAGTTGATTGTCGTAACTAATAAACTAAAAATGAATCGACTTAGTTATTATTAAAATAAATTACAAAATAGCAGAAAACAGAATTAGGATAAGAAGCTGAATTGTACTGCTTTCTGCTACCTGCTTAAACGAAAGAAGGTCAGAAATATGAAAATTTTAAAAGCTCGCAACGGTATAGCGCTTATGGCTGTGCTTGTTATAATGCTTATAACTTCATTATTTATACCAGTTATGTTCAGTATGTCTGACACTTCTGTTTCTATTGCCGTTAAAGGTACTGACCGTCAGCGTGCTTCTTACCTTGCAAGAAGTGTTACTGAAATGTCTGTTGCAGCATTCAGAAAGGTTGATTCAAAAGCTACTAACAATGCTGAACTAACATCAGAACAAGCGGAATTTATGAAGCAAATAAAAATTATTTCTGATGTTAATCGTACAGATTTTGACCCAGATGGATCAATTAAATCTGCAACGATTTATATGTTGTCAGATACTTCTTCT
>RHMF01002118.1_pt1 | contig 11607 bp, 9 predicted proteins | sample 5365151 | NCBI WGS metagenome assembly RHMF01 (sample SAMN10266501, study PRJNA497801) | feces metagenome | isolation source: feces | host: Bos taurus | place: China: Prairie of Fairy Mountain | collected 2017-08-14 | reverse complement strand
TGCCTAAGGAGGTGTGAAGATATTGCGGAATAGTTTTGTAATATGGGTGATTTGATAATTTTTCTATTGAATAAAGGTCAAGACTTATTGATGAAAATTCGGGATATACCAAAATTCTGTTTTGAAACGCTTGGGAATATTCAGCAGGTCCTACAATGAGAGTGTAAATTTGAGAATTGAGAGTGTCTTTCTTTATTTTCTTAATTTCAGATAACGCAAAAGATAATTCTTGTTCTAATTTAGTTAAATCAGGATATTGAATTTTCACAATATTGTAGGCATTGTTCATCTCTTTGTCTTTGATAAACTCTTTTACAACATCGAGATATTCTTTGTTTTGAAGACTTGTAGCAAACATTGGTTCATATTCTTTTTCTATACTGAAAAGATATTTATCAATATCCTTACTTTTGTTTGCTGAAAATAAGGCTTGTTCAAACCTTTGTATATGAACGTTTTCTATCTCTTTGTTTTCTTTACACGAAACAAAGAAAAAAATTATTAAAACAAAGAAAAAAAAATTTTTTTCAAAGAAATATTTCAACAATTCTTTGGTTTTCATAACTTATTGATTATTAGCGGTTGTGTAAGCTTGCCATTTTTCAATCACATCGGTCATATCTTGTGGCAAATTGCTTGTAAAATTCATTCTTTCAAGTTTTGTTGGGTGAAGAAATCCTATTGTAGTGGCGTGAAGTGCTTGACGCGAAATTATTTGAAAACAATTATTGATAAATTGCTTATATTTGCTAAATGTTGTGCCTTTAAGAATTTGGTCACCTCCATATGTAGCATCGGCAAATAAAGGATGACCAGCGTAACGCATGTGTGCACGAATCTGATGCGTACGTCCTGTTTCTAATTGACACTCAACTAAGGTTACGTATCCAAATCTTTTTAAAACTTTCCAATGAGTTATTGCAGTTTTTCCATAATCGCCTTCTGGAAATACTGCCATTACTTTTCTGTCTTTAAGGCTTCGTCCTATATTTCCTTCAATTGTGCCTTCGTCTTCCTTTAAATCACCCCAAACAAGTGCAGTATATTTTCTTTCTGTTGTGTGATCAAAGAATTGTTTTGCAAGAAAAGTTTGTGCATACTCGTTTTTAGCAACTAAAAGTAAGCCCGTAGTATCTTTATCTATACGATGGACAAGCAAAGGCTTTACTTCGCTTGATTCATTCTGTTGAAAATGATAGGTTAATGCATTAAGAAGCGTAGAAGTGTAGTTTCCATATCCTGGATGTACTACCATTCCTGCAGGTTTATTAACAACTATTACGTCTTTATCCTCATAAACTATGTCAATTGGTATGTTTTGAGGAATTATTTCTATCTCTCGTGGCTCGGTTGTAAGGAAAACTTGAATTAAATCACCAGGTTTTACTCTGTAATTAACCTTTACAGTTTTGTCATTTACCTTTACACAATCAGCTTTTATCGCTAATTGAATTTTATTGCGAGATGCACCCTCTATTCTATCAACAAGATATTTATCAATCCTTAAAAGACTTTGTCCTTTATCAACAATAACTCTATAATTCTCGTATAACTCTTGTTCTTCTTGTATGTTTCTCTTGTTCTTCTTGTATGTTTTGTTCCTCTTGCATTATTTTGTTTTTACTATTTTGCGAATTGCTACTGAGTTTTTGTCATTTTTTACTTTTAGTATGTAAATTCCTTGTGAAAATTGCGATAAATCTATTTCATTTTCTTTAGTTGTTATTAGCAATCGCCCATTTATATCTAATATTTGCTTTTCTGCGTGATCTATTCCTTGTAAAAATATTTTAGATGATGTTGGATTTGGATAGAAATCAAATTTTAATTCTTGTTTTGCTTCACTCAATCCAACCAATGCTTTATATCCAAAATAAGGTCTTAACATTACTGAACCACTTAAGAAAGATTGTTTCCAATCTACTCCTGTTTTTGAATAGGTATATTGAGATGAATTTGTATTTCGGTCAAATCCTATGTTCAAATAATCATTGCCTTTTGTTTGTAGACTAATGAAAAATTCACCTTCTTCTAATATTATTTCTTCTCCTAATTCAAATCTTACAAAACGGTTAAGGCTATCGCTAATAGGAGTTAATTTTTCGGTCTTGTGCAGAATCTCCAAAGGTAATCCACCAAATGAGGACCATACACAAATATAAAATTGTTTAAGATTTGCATTGTTCAAAGCAGAATTAAAGTATATATCTACTGCTGTTAAAGTGTCTAATTTATTTAGTTTAAAGGATACTGCTAAGTGAGATCCTGCAATAGGTTCTACGCCAATACCATTTTCAGCACTGCCATCATCGTATGCAAAGTAATTTTCAAATCTCTGAATAAAAGATATCGTGTCGTTAGATGCAAGAAAATCTTGTCCAACTCCTTCTTTTACCGTATGGGTTATTGAAAATGTTTGCCAATTATCTTGGCTTATAGGAAAATTGAAATTAACCGCAGGACGAGAATGAGAAACTGCTTCTTGATATGATAGAGTTGTTATATAAGGAGAGATGTTTTCAAACCCGCCATCGTAAGTGTGAAGAGTATTCCCTTGATCGTCTTCGATAAAATATTTGTATATAGAACTAAGTGGTGATGAATACAAATTTACTATTTTGATTTGTAAACTATCTACTGTTTCTTGTTCAATATATTGGTAGGCAGGCATTGCTTGATAACGTTTCAACATAGAAGGTGCAGGATCTACAAATGATAATTCACGCATTACTGTATCTTCTATGCTTCTGTCTTTATCAATATATACATAATCTATATTCCATTGGTCGCAATTTCCAATGTATGCTAATTGTGGATTGTTGTTTAGCGATGCAATGTTACGAAAACGAAAACGAAAATCTTTGATAAAGTATTTGTCTTCTATTATTGGAATCATTACGTATTTATAGTAGGCATTTTCTTGTGTAAAAAGAGAATCCAAGGCAATGCCTCCCATAGACCATACTTTTTCCCAACCATTTTCTTGACTGTAGAAATCCAATATTATTGAATCTGACATAGAAGGTTGTGTACCTATTGACTCCCACGGTTGTCCACTTCCTCCTGCTGGCTGAATATAAAAACTAAAATAAATAGAATCATCTTTTGAGAGCTTTTGTCTTGAAGTTGAGACAATAGAGTCTAATCTGATAGGTTGAGACAGCAAGGTATCGGCAGAAAAACTTGTAGTTGATGCGTTAGGATAAAGTTTGCCGTAAATATCTATTGCATCTAAAGTTGCAACTCCTATTGTTGGAGGATTGAATTGATATGTAGAGTTTACAATAACGTTTGTTGATTGCCATTTTAAAGGATTTGTCAATCCTTGATAGGAAGAGAAATCGTCAACAAAAGGAATTTGGTTATAATTAACCTCTATCGTTTTAGGGAGTTTTAGGTTGCTTGAGCCCGAAGCAGGAACTAAAATAAGTTGTGCTTTAAGAGGATAAATGCATTGAAAAAGCAAAATTATAATTAAAAAAAAACGTTTCATATTTCAACAACGCCTCCTTCTGTAATTTCTTCCCAATCTTCAAATTGACCTTGCTCTAAAATTAATTGCTCTTCAAAATCTCTTTTCGCTTTCTTATAACTATTTTTTGTATCGTTTATAAAATGTAAAGATACTGTTGTACCTAATGATAATCCTTGAAAAGTAGGCTGATAGCTCACAACCCTAGAATGATTTTTATCTTTTTTACCTTCAAAATCCTTTTTACCAACATTAAGTCCTGCTGCCCACAATAATCTCTCCGCTTCATCTTCTGTTTTTCCTAAAATATCAGGCATATTCGTTGTAGTTTGAGATTCTGTCATTTCTACAACTAAGTCAATTACATCTCCACGTTTAACTTTCGTATTTTTTCTAAGTTGTTTGCCGTTTCTTTGTTGAGAAACAACAATATTAGGAATATTCCCTTGCACAAAACTAATGTTTCCTATTCTAAGTCCAACATCAGTTAATGTTTGCACTGCTAGTTTCAAACTCATATCTACACAAGAAGGCATTTCAATATCATCTCCTAAGAAAGAAGCAATAGTTAAATATATTTTTCTTCCTTTTTTTGCCTTAGAATTTGCAACAGGCTCTTGGCTTAAAATTGTACCTGAAGGTGTTTCTTCTTGGAAAATAGAATCTATTATTACAACATTAAAAGGTCTCATTTCCTCCATTTGTTCTATTTCTTGAATTAACTTACCACTAATGTCAGGAACAATATACTCTTTTCCATGTCGAGTATATATTTTCAAAGAAAAGAAAACCAAAAAAATAATCAAAAAGAAACTAACTACAATTAGTCCTAAATGAATAAAAAAACTTTTACTTTTAAAAAAATCTTTAAGAGACATATCCTATTTTTTAATCATCATTACTACTTCCTAAGAAAATCATAACATAATGCAATAAAGTAGCCAAAGAAGACAAGGCTGCAACTACGTAAGTATACGCTGCTAATTTCAAAGCGTGCTTTGCTTTTGGTAGTTGTTCGTAAGAAACTACATTATCTAACCAATTAATTGCGCGATTTGAAGCATTTATTTCAACTGGAAGCGTAACAAAACTAAACAATGTTGTCGCTCCAAAAAGTATTATGCCTATCAAAAGTAGGCTTGGAAAGGTATTGACAAGCAAAATACCTGCAATTAAAACCAACATCACCCATTTTGAAGAAAAATGAACGATTGGAACCAAACTTGTACGAAGTTGCAACCACGAATATGCTTCTGCATGTTGTATTGCGTGGCCTGTTTCGTGTGCAGCAACGGCAGCAGCAGCGATATGATTTCCATAATAAACCTCCTTTGACAAATTTATTACTTTATCTGTAGGGTTATAATGGTCTGTGAGGTGGCCTTCGGTGCATTGTACACTTACATCTATTATATCGTGATTTTTCAACATCATTTCAGCAATATCTTTTCCTGTAAGATTTCCTTGAAGTTTTATTTTAGAATACTCTTTGAACTTAGAGGTCAATCTGCTTGACACTATCACGCTTAAAAGAGTTAATACAATAATTATCATCCAATACATAGCGATTTGTTTTTAATTTTGAAAGGCAAAAATAATAATTTTTGTTTGATTTATTGTTTTATTAAACGAATAAAGAAAAGGTTTTTGTATTTTTGCGGTAATATTTTAACTAATTTAATACTTTTTTTATGATAAAATCAATGACAGGCTTTGGAAAAGCCTCAAAAGAAATAGGAAATCAAATTTTAAAAACAGAAATAAAATCGTTAAATAGTAAACAATTTGACGCCAACATAAAAATACCTTCAAAATGGAGAGAATTAGAATTAGAAATTAGAACAATTCTGCTTGATTCTCTCATAAAAGGGAAAATAGATTGCTGTATAACGATAGAAACTAATAAAGGAATCTCTGTAAACAAAATAAACGAAGAATTAGTTAAGCAAACATATCAACAACTACATCATTTAGCAACAGAAATTGGTGCAAATACCGATAGATTATTTGAATATGTTTTATCCTTACCTGAAATTAGAAATAGCGAAGTAGAAAGTGAACTTTCGGAAGAAGAAAAGTCTATGTTCTTTTCAATGATTAAAGAAGCTATTTTAAACTTTAATAACTTTCGCGAAACTGAAGGAGCAATTTTAGAAAAAGACTTTATTGAAAGAATCAATATTATATCAAATCTTCTCAAAGAAGTAGATGTATATGAACAAGAACGCTGTAATAAAATCAAAACAAAACTTACCTCAAAACTAAAAGAAATTTCAATAGAAGAAATAAACGAAAATCGTTTAGAACAAGAAATGATATATTATCTTGAAAAACTTGATATAACAGAAGAAAAAGTTAGACTTTCTCAACATCTTGAATATTTCAAACAATGTATGGATACAGAAATTAACCAAGGTAAAAAATTAGGATTCATAGCCCAAGAAATAGGAAGAGAAATCAACACACTTGGATCAAAAGCAAACAACGCCGACATTCAAACAATTGTTGTTAAAATGAAAGATGAATTAGAAAAAATAAAAGAACAATTAGCAAACATCTTATAATGAGAAACATTTTCTTTATACTGATTTTCTTTCTAACTTGTCCTTGTCTTTATTCTCAAACTCCAATAGAGTTAGAGCAAGCAAAAATGCTAAAAGACAAAGGAGAAGTAAACGCAGCAATAGATATGTATAAAGAATTCATTAAACAGAATAAAGATAATAAAGAATTATACCTCTTAATCAGCGATTGTCTTTTTGAAATAGGGGAAGACAAAGACGCAGAGACATATTTAAAAAAATCAATCAAACTTTTCCCTGACTATTACAAAGCAAAAGTAGCTTTATATATATTGTATGAGCAAACAAACCAAAACAACAAAAAAGAAAAATTACTAAAAAATATACTCACTTCTTTAAAAGCAAACTATTCCGACATACAATCCTTAGGCAATGAATTTATTGCAAAAAGACATTGGGCAGAAGCAAAACAAGTTTTCTTAAAAGGAAGAGAACTCGTCTTTGATAATACCGCATATTCTTGGCAATTGAGCAATATTTTCTTACAAGAAGGAGACTATCAAAATATTGCAAAAGAATATTTAATACAATTAGAAAACAATCCTAAGAGTTTAAAACAAATTCAAGCCAATCTTTTAGGCCTTTTCGCAAACAATAACGAAATAGCAAACATTATAGAAAAAGAATGGGAGACATATTGGAAAAAACATAAAGATAATCCGTATTTTGCTCAATTTGGAGTTTGGTTATACAATCAAACAAAACAATATGACAAATCATTTGAATTAGCAAAACAAATAGACAACAAATTTGAAGACGGAAGCGGAGCAACAATGCTAAGTTTTGGAGAGGATATGCTCAATTCCAACAATCTTGACTACGCATTAAAAGCCGTGAACTATATGTTGAAAAAAGGAAAAGATGCTGTTTTTTACCAAAGATGCAAAATCCTATCACTATCTCTCTCTTACAAACAATTCATCTCAAAAAATCCTAAAACAGAAAAAGATTTCATAACATTAGAAAACGATTACAACAATTTTTTAAAAGAATTTTCATACTCAAAAGAGACATTTGAAATAATATTACAAATGGGGAATTTCTTTGCTTTCTACATTAACAAACCACAAGAAGCAGTTGATATGTTAGAAGAAGCAATAAACAAAGGATTATCCACAAATCAAAAAGGAGAAATAAAACTTTTGTTAGCTAAAATATACAATCGCTACGGGGATATGTGGCAAGCAAGTCTTTATTGCTCACAAGTAGAACAAGATTGCAGAAATAATTATTTAGCAGACGAAGCAAAACTTCTAAAAGCCTTGTTTTCTTTCTACAACAACGAAATTCCTTGGGCTCTTTCGCAATTTAAAGCACTTCGTTCCTCAACAACAAAACTTATTGCAAACGATGCAATGAGTTATAGCATACTAATAGAAGAAAATATCGATCAAGACAGCACCTATAATGGACTTAAACTATACGCAAATGCTGAAAGAGAATTAGAATACAATAACATAGAAGGTGCCAATGCCTATTTAGACACTTTAACTTCCTCATATCTCTATCACCCTTTATTTGACGAAGTTTTATTATTGCGAGCAAAGATAAATATTTCAAACAATAATTTTAGTAAAGCAAAAGAATATTTAGACGAATTACTAAAAAAATATCCATACGAACTCACTGCCGATGATGCTTTATTCACTCTTGGAAATATATACCTAAATCAATTAAATGAAAAAGCCTTAGCGAAAGAAACATTAGAAAAAATCATTCTTGATTATCCGAATAGTATTTATGTAATAGAAGCAAGAAAACTTCTAAACGAATTATAATTTTTTTGAAATATGAAATTACTAATATTAACCCAATATTTTCCGCCCGAAATAGGAGCTCCACAAAACAGATTGTATGAGCTTGCCTTACGATTGCAAAAAAAAGGAGTAGAAGTTAGCGTATTAACTGCAATGCCTAACTATCCACAAATGAAAATTCATCAAAATTACAAAGGCAAATGCTATTGCAAAGAAACCCTTAACGAACTTAAAATTCATCGAGCATGGATTTATGTCTCACAATCGAAATCTATAATATCTCGATTATTGAATTATTTCTCATTTGTGATAAGTGCGTTTTTTATTGGAGCGTTTAAATTAAAGAAACAAGACGTCTTAATGGTAGAAAGCCCTCCCCTATTCCTTGGAATCACAGCTTACTTACTTGCAAAACTAAAAGGAGCAAAATTATTGTTCAATGTATCAGACCTATGGCCCGAAAGTGCAGAAAAATTAGGCATAATCTCTAACAAATTCCTCCTATCAATGGCAACAAAGTTAGAAGAATTTTGTTACAAGAAATCCTCGCTCATCAGTGGTCAGACACAAGGAATCGTAAACAACATTTCAACAAGATTTCCTAATAAAAACGTCTATTGGTTAAAAAATGGAGTAGATATAAACTTCTATGACGTAAACAAAGAAATAGAAAAAGACGCTTGGAAAAACGAAAACAACTACTCAAACGAAGACTTCATACTCTTTTATGGCGGAATAATAGGACACGCACAAGGATTAGAAGTAATATTAAATGCTGCAAAAAAATTAGAAGAACATAAAAACATAAAATTTGTTCTACTTGGCAACGGACCTGAAAAAGAAAAACTAATAAAACTAAGAGACGAATTAAAATTAACTAACCTTAGATTTTTTGATGCCGTACCAAAAAGCGAAATGCAAAGAATAATAATGAGTACAAACGCAACTATCATTCCATTAAAGCGTTTAGACTTATTCAAAGGAGCAATCCCATCAAAAATTTTTGAAAATCTCGCATTAAAAAAGCCAATTATCTTAGGAGTTGAAGGAGAAGCCGAAGAATTATTCATAAAACAAGGAAAATGTGGAGTATCTTTCATTCCAGAAGACAGTGAGGATTTAGCAAAACAAATATTAAAACTATACAACGACAGAAATCTTGTTGTAGAATTAGGAGAAAACGGATTGAAATACGTTAGTGAAAATTTTAATAGAGACAAAATTGCCGAAGAATTTTACAATCAAATAAGTAATTTATGAAAATAATAACAATAATTGGTGCAAGGCCTCAAATAATCAAAGCCTCAGCGATCAGTAGGACTATAAAAAAATATTTTTCAGACAAAATAGAAGAAATAATTCTACACACAGGACAACACTATGACGAAAATATGTCCGAAATCTTTTTCAAAGAATTAGAAATTCCTGCACCAAAATATCAACTCTCAGTAGGTAGCGGCAAACACGGCGAACAAACTGCGAAAATGATTGAAAAAATAGAACAAGTCCTTGAAACAGAGAAGCCAAATGCCATAATAGTTTACGGAGACACTAATTCCACACTTGCAGGAGCAATTGCAGCCTCAAAAATACATATTCCAATTGTACACATTGAAGCAGGATTACGCTCCTTTGACAAATCAATGCCCGAAGAAATAAATAGAATACTTTGTGATCACTGTTCCACACTACTTTTCTCTCCAACAATTCACGGATACAACAACTTACTAAAAGAAGGCTTTTCATCAGAAATAACAAATAATCCTTCGGCAGACAAACCCAACATATTCCATTGTGGAGACATAATGTATGACAACACACTCTACTTTTCACAAAAATTAGAAGATACAAAATCAGAATATGGCAACAATTTTATTCTTTGCACCATTCATCGTAACACAAATACCGATGACAAAGAACGATTAAAAAACATTTTTGATGCCTTACTTACTCTTTCCGAAAAACGAAACATTATTTTGCCGTTGCACCCACGTACAAAAAAAATGCTCCCTCAAATGTTGAGCGAAGAATACGTAAAGAAAATATATTCAACCTCATCAATAAAAATAATAGAACCTGTTTCATTCTTAGAAATGATAAAATTAGAAAGTTCTGCTGAGATAATATTAACCGATTCGGGAGGAGTACAAAAAGAAGCTTTCTTCTTAAAGAAACCTTGCGTAATTTTACGCTCAACAACTGAATGGAAAGAAATAGTAGAAGTAGGCAATGCCGCAATATGCGATGCGAACTACTCCTTAATACTTGAAAAGACCTATCAATTCCTCAACAATCCTCCAACATCTTATCCTCCTATTTTTGGAGACGGACAAGCAGCCAAATTTATTTGTGAACAAATATTAAAAATAAAATAATTTAAATTATGTATACATTAGAACAACTTGAAAAAGAAGCAATCGCTTTAATTGAACAAGAATCTTTTTTAAACGAACCCTCAACTCTTTACGACCCAATTGAATATGGAATGAAACAAGGAGGCAAAAGAATTAGGCCACTACTTACTTTGATTGCCGCAGATATGTTTTCCTCAGATGTAAACAAAGCCAAATCAGCAGCAATAGCCGTTGAAATTCTACATAACTTCACTTTGTTGCACGATGACATTATGGATCAATCTCCATTGCGTAGAGGAAAAGAAACAGTCTATAAAAAATTCAACTCAAACAAAGCAATCCTATCAGGAGACACAATGTTTGCCCTATCATACAAATACCTACTAAACTATGAGAACGACATAGCAAAAGATTTAGTAGAAATCCTAACACAATCCTCAATAGAAGTATGCGAAGGACAAGCATTTGACATGGAATTTGAAACAAGAAACGACGTAAGCATAGAAGAATACATCAATATGATACGTTTAAAAAACGTTTAAAAACAGGAGTATTGCTTTCATGTGCATTAAGACTTGGAGCTGTAACAGCAAACTGCACAAAAGAAAACCTTGAATTGCTTGACGAATTTGCTCAAAACATAGGAATTGCTTTCCAAATCCAAGATGACATACTTGATTGTTGGAGTGATTTAGAAGTATTTGGTAAAATCACAGGCAAAGACATCGTTGACAACAAAAAAACCTTCCTTTACCTAAAAGCACTTGAAATAGGAAGTGAGAGACAACAAAACATATTAAAAGAACTATACTCTTCAAAGAATTTTGAATCAACTCAAAAGGAACAAGTCGTCAAATCAATTTACGAAGAGTTGAAGATAAAGGAATTAGCACAAAAAGAAATGCAATATTATCATAATTTAGCACTTGAATCGTTAGATAAAATAAAAATAGATAACGAAAAAAAAGAAAATTTGAGATTATTTGCAGAAAAACTAATGAAAAGAAATAAATAAACAACAATATGAATAATTTAGATAAAGAATTTAGACTTTACGCAGTAAAGCATAGAGGAATTAGTAAGGAATTAGTAGCATAACATTTGACAAATATAGCAAGTTTAGCAGTACTAAAAGTGCATATATCAACCCTACAATTGTGGAAGAAAGAAGGCTTAACGTAGCTCAAATGGACGTTTTCTCACGTTTAATGATGGATAGAATCATTTTCTTGGGTACTGCAATAGATGACGATGTTGCAAACATCATTCAAGCTCAGTTATTATTCTTAGAAAGTGTGGATTCTACAACTGACATTCAAATTTACTTGAATACACCTGGCGGATACGTAAACGCAGGACTTGGAATTTACGATACAATGCAATATATCAAACCTGACGTTGCAACAATATGCACAGGATTAGCCGCTTCTATGGGTTCAGTT
>RHMF01002817.1_pt1 | contig 11611 bp, 9 predicted proteins | sample 5365151 | NCBI WGS metagenome assembly RHMF01 (sample SAMN10266501, study PRJNA497801) | feces metagenome | isolation source: feces | host: Bos taurus | place: China: Prairie of Fairy Mountain | collected 2017-08-14 | reverse complement strand
CTGCTCAAGATGCTCGATATGAGCGGAACAGGTGATTTCCAGAAGAATTTCGAGGAACTGAACATCATTCCGATGAGCATCTCATATGAGATTGAGCCATGCGACATACTGAAGGCGCGCGAGCTCGTGATCTCACGAAAGCATAAATATGTGAAGGCTGATGGTGAGGACCTCAACAGCATCATGGTCGGTATCATGAGCCAGAAGGGCAATATCCATCTTAACATCGGCAAGCCGCTTACAAGCGAGGAGATCGCTGATGCGGCGCTCTGCGACAAGAATGACCGTTACCAGAAGATCAGACATGCTGTCGATATCCGCGTGATCGAAGGATACAAGCTCTGGAAGAACAATTATATCGCTTACGATATCGCTAATCATTCCTTCAAGTATTCTGACAAGTACGATGCTGCAGATGTCGAGAAGTTTGTGGCATATATGGAGCATCAGCTCGATACAGTCGAGCCGGAGATCAACAGGGAGGATCTCAGAAGAGTATTCCTTGATATCTATGCCAATTCGGTTGTTACCAAGGAACTCCTTGAGAAAGAAAGGATTACGGGGGGTATCCTTCTTTAAGGAAACCTTATGTATTCCCGGATGAATCAGTCCTGGTGGACATGCACATCCATCTGAGGGAACGGGAACTGGATGCCGTTCTTCGGAAGTTCCTCATAAATCTTTTCGTTCATCTGATAGTTTACATCCCAATAATCGGATGATCGTACCCATGCTCTCATGATGAAGTTTACACTGCTGTCCGAAAGGGCGCTGAGTGCGACAAAAGGATCGGCCGGTGCCCCATTTGTCGTGTCCAGGATCCTGACGTCTCTTTTCAGCATATCCATAAGCACTTTCTTGGTTTCTTCTACGGAAGCGCCATATTCTACGCTTACGGTCCAGTCGAGTCGCCTGAGCTGGTTCTGCGAGAAATTGTTTACCGTGCCATTGGACAATGCTCCATTAGGGATGATGATCGTACGATTGTCGGGTGTGGTGAGTTTTGTGCTTACGATATTGACTTCTTTTACAGTCCCTTCAAATCCCTGAGCCTGGATATAGTCTCCGGCCTTGAATGGTTTGAAGGCTATAAGCATGATTCCGCCTGCGAAATTCTGGACAGTTCCGTTCAAAGCCATACCGATTGCCATTCCACCACCTGCAAGTAATGCTGCAATTGAAGTGGTGTCAATGCCTACAGCTCCGATACTTATGATTATAAGTGTTATCGTGAGTACGATGCTGATGATGCTTTGTATGAAAGAAGCAGCTGCCACGTCAGTCTTCTTTCTTTCGAAGATTCTGCCGACTATAGCCTTGACCTTTCTTATAGCCCATGCACCAATCAGATAAATGACCAGTGCAGCCAGAATCTTGAGACCGAGACTTATCAGATTATTGATAAGTTCTGTCATCAGGTCTGTAACTGTAGTGTTGGCCAGTTTCTCTGCTACAGCCTCAATTTCCTTTTGAATATCCAGACTGTCTAATGGCTGCGTCTGAAGTAATTTGTTGATAAACATTTGCTTGGGTTAGTTTACTTAAATAATCTCTCTACCATAGCGATGATTTCCTGCTCCGGAAGCTCTGGGTCGATTACAAGGTGAGGCTTGGCATAGAATATCTCTCCTTCCGATTTTGCACGCTCTTCACCTGCTCCTGTTATATTGAGCATGATCACGTCGTCCTTTCCAACGATTCCTTCCTTTGCAGCCTGTGCCAATGATGCGACAGCAACGGCAGCGGCATTATGGATGTCGATTCCTTCTAGTTCGAGGAACTTTGCCTGCCATGCATGCAGTTCTTCATTTGTTGCCTTGAAGATATCTCCGCCTGCATCCTCGAGCGCGTCGTAGAGACCTCCGGCTATCGGATAAGGTGGCTTTCTGTTTGAAAGAACCTTTGCATCGATGATGGCTGCAGCCTTTCTTGCTTCCTCCGGAGTCATTGGGACAAGGGCTCTCGAATGGATCTTCCATGAATCATACATAATCGTAAACGGATCATTCTGAGATGGATACAGCTTCATCTTGTGTGTTCCATACCTTCCGTCCTTAATGAGTCTGAGGTTGTTCTCCCATGCTGCAATCGTACCTGTACCGCTTCCGATCGCCTGGAAATATGCGTCCGGAATCCTTCCGATGACTTCGACTGCCGAGAGAAGTGTAGTGCCCATTCCATCGCGTCTGGCTACATTCTTGGCACCGCCTTCCGCCATGAACATGCTGCTCTTGCATGCTATATCAGAAAGGGCGATTGCATCGAAATAATCAGATCCTTTAGGAGATGCGATGATCTTGACGCAGTCATTAAGCGGTTTCTTGAACCACAGTGCATTGATATTGTCTTCCGGAATGGAAAGAAGCAGAGGAATATTGTTGTCAGAACATACTTTTGCGAAAGCACGTGCTGTATTGCCTGCAGAGGCAACTACGAGGACCTTATCATTGTCCTCCGGCAGTCTTGCACATACAGAATAAGCCTCTGTCTCCTTGAATGAACAGGTCTCCATTCTTGCTCCTTTCTCCGGGCAATAGCCTGATACTGTGATATATAAGTTATTTAAGCCAAGTTCAGCAGCAAGCTTTTCCGACTTGTATGTGACTGGTGCACATGATCCTGCAAGTGTCCTTCTTACAGGAAGCCAGTCGGCATATCTGTAGAATCCGTCAAGATCAGTACGTGGGTTGTATTCCTTGATTTCATAGACAGCCCTGACCAGGCTTGGAGTTGATGATTCCGGGTCGGCAAGTGTCCAGCCCTTGTCTTCGAATGTCCTGCCGTCAGCGCAGTTCATGAGTGTGTACTTTGTCGGTTTGAATGTCATGGTTTATGTTTTTTAACTTTTTTTCTTTCTGGTCGCTTCATCGACGATTTCCGCAATGTCCTTCACTGGGATATCCGAATATCTGTTGAATGTGCTTCTGCACAAAGGACATGCTGTGACAATCGTGTCAGGTGAGGCTATGGTAAGGTTTGCCAATGCGTTTTCAGTCAATGCCTTACGTTTGTCAAATCCGAGTGTGAGGCTGCCGAGGCTGCCTCCGCAGCATATGCTTTCCTTGCCGTGCTTTTCCGCCTCAACAAGTTCGCCGGCCTTTCTTACCACATTTCTAGGCTGCTCGTATATGCCGCAGCCTCTGCCAAGCTCGCATGGGTCATGATAGACATACCTCGTCTCGCTTCCGGTCAATGTGATCCTGCCAGATTCAATGAGCCTGTCGAAGAACTCGGTGTGGTGGATCACTTCTATGCCTTCAAGCTGGTACTGCTCCTTGAATATCTTATAGCATATAGGACAGCTGAGCAGGAGAGTGTCCGCTCCAGATGCCTTGATGATGGCGGTATTCTTTTCAATCATCTCCTTCGCCTGAGCGATTCTACCTGCCATGAGCATGGGCCTGCCGCAGCAGATTCCTTCGTCCTTGTCCATGATTTCGAAGCGGATTCCCGCTTTCTGAAGGATTGCGGCCGTAGATTTGCTGATTGACGGGGTCAGAGCGGTCATACATCCCGCAAAATACATAACACGCTGATTTCTATCCGATGTAACAGTATTGTTTGAAGTGTTAACAAATTTGTTACAGCGTTCCAGAAGCGCTTTTTCGTCAATATTTGCGTAGCTTGGAGCCATTTTGTACTTCCTGACGGATCTCTGTGCGATCCTCATCATGTCGCCCTGTACACCAACCGGACATACGGCTGTGCACTTGCCGCAGAGGAGACATTTGTCGCTGATTTCCTCGATGCGTCTTTCGTTATAACGCTTGATCTGCCTGTTGAGATATACGGTGGTATCCTTGGTGTTTGCCTTGACTGTGCTCATCGGACAAGCATCGATACACACTCCGCAGCTCGGACATGAATATACCTGAAGCTTGGCGTATCCCTTGCGCGCATGTGTTACCTTTATTCCGGCATTCCTCATCGGAATGAGAAGTATCTCCGCAGGAATGTGCATGTAGCGGCTGAAGGGGAGTATGCACATGAATACTCCGAGCGCAATCGAATATGCCCACCATGTTGGAAGCATGTTCATCTGGTCGCTGAGGAATGAATGCAGGACCATATTCAGTGATTTCGTAAGGAAGGAGCCGCCGCTTATGTCTGCCGTAAATCCTTCAGCCAGAAGCCTTAACGGGAAGATGCACCAGAGTGAATAGAGGCCGATCAGGTCTGTTATGCTCGGATGAGTCGTCCTGCGCATGCCGAAGAAGCGCGAACGGACTCTCTTTATGATGGCCAGAATGATTCCGCTGAGAACGACGAGCAGGAAGAAATCCATCAGGAAGAAGAAGAAGGATCCTTTCATTGTGCTGTCGGTCACAGCCACAAAATATCGGAAGAAAATCGGATACCATATCTGGTGGACCCTCTGTGGAGTATAGAGGAATACTTCTATATGGCCGATGACGATGAGCATGAACCATCCGAAGGCTATGCTGGAGTGCATATAGCCCAGTAGCTTGTTCCTTTTCCATAGTTTTACATGGAAAAGACAGTCGCAGAACCAGTCCCTTACGTTCTTGGCCATTATCTTCGGGTTGATCAGTGACAGGAAGAACTTCTTTCTGTCTTCTCCCGGCAGCTGGAGGATGATCCTTATGGCTCCGATCACACACCATGAGAGCACGAAGATCATTCCGATCATGAACGGAAGGATGAAGTTGTTGTATCCGGAAAGGTATATCTCTCTCATTTCTTCTCCTCCTTATCATATATACGGCAGATCGAAAGGATCAGATGCCTGGTGTTGATGCCTCTAGGGCAGACCATGGTGCATTTTCCGCATAACATGCAGTTGCTCATGAGCTTGAATGCCTCTTCCTCCTTGCCTCTCTGCAGATACAGAAGCACTTTTCTCACGCTCATTCCTGAAAATCCGGCGGCAGGACAGGTCGCGCTGCATGATCCGCATGCCATGCAGCGTACAGCGTCCGGCTCAATCCGGCAAAGTTCGCGGAAGCGCTCCTTGTCGACATTGTCCAGATTTATCGCTGAACTTGGTGATATCCTGAATCCGAAAATGTTCATTTTGCCTCTCCTGTTATTGTTGAATGTATGTCAAGAACGGCTGAACGTGCCTCTGCTAGTGTTTCAGGCACTGTCTTGGGGCCTGTACATGCTCCGGCGTAGTATATTCCCTTTCTAGGCGACGATGTTATGTGGAACACATTGTCGCTGCTTTTGAGGAATCCGTCCGAATCGATTGGCAATGAGAGCATTGACGCGGATTTCGTGCTGTCCGGGTTGCATACCATTCCCGACATGAGTACAAGCAGGTCGAGGGTTACCTTCAGCGGCTTTCCGGCCAATGTGTCCTCCGCCTTTACGATAACCTGTCCGTTTATGTTCTCGCTGACCTCGGAAACGCGTCCTCTGATGAAATGGATGCCATGGTCACGTTGTGCCTTGGTGTAGAAGTCCTCGAACTTCTTGCCGAAGAGGCGCAGGTCCATATAGAAGCAGTAGATCTCGGCTTCCGGATATTTCTCCTTCATCTCGATTGCCTGCTTGATGGCTGTGATGCAGCAGACTTTAGAGCATTGGGAGTTCCTTGCCTTCTCGTCTCTGGATCCCACGCAATGCACGAATCCTATGGACTTTATCTCCTTCCCGTTGATCCTGTCGTCCTTGTTTGTGTTAAACCAATGCTCTAGGTCTGCATTGGTAATCACTTGATTGTAAATTCTATATCCATACTCTTCCTTTTTCTGCGCTTCAAAAAGACGGAAGCCTGTAGTGTAGAGGATATACTTGGATATTATTGATATTCCATTTGACAGCATGATGTTGTAGCTGTCCTTGAGACGGTTGATGAAAGATATCTCTGTATTGAGGAATATGTTAGCGTCCTTGCTGGATGCGATCAGTTCAGATACGAGGTCCTGTGCAGGGGTCATATCGGGGAAAAGCCTGTTCCAGCGGGCCACATGGCCTCCGAGTCGGTCGCTTTTCTCCACGATGATAGGAGAGTAACCGAGCTTAAGGAGCTGCGATGCGGCTTCAAGACCGGCGATTCCGCCGCCTATTATTACTACTATTTCCTTCATTTCTCTTTAAAAGCATTTAAGATTTGTCGGAAGTTCCGGGCGCATAAGGTCTTTCTTGTCCAGACCTTTGTACTTGTCTTCAGGATTGTACTCGATGCCCATCTTGTCCAGAAGCGGCTCGGCGCCTACCTGGTGGAGCTGCAGACCAAGATCCCACGGGTCATATCCCAGAACCAGTCCTGCCACCTCTTCATACGTAAGTACCGGTATTCCGAATCCGTTCTGTCCATAGGTCTTTCCTTCGGTTTCAGCAATCACATACTGCCATCTGTCGAGGAAGTAAGGGCATCCCGGGCAGTTGGTGATGATCATGTCCGGCTTGTACGGCTCCATGGACTCGAATTTCTTGTATGTATTTGAAAGTGAATAACTTCTGTTTGCCTTTACATGGTACTGCCTGAATCCGTATCCGCAGCAGTGGCGTCTTTCCGGGTAGTCGATGACATTTCCGCCCCATGACTCGATCATTCCGGCAAGAACGTATGGATATTCTGCTCCACCGACTCCTTTTGACGGGAACATCTTCGAATAATGACATCCGATATGCTCGACGACGCGGAGCGGCTCTCCCGTTTCCTTGTTTATAAGGCGGAATCTGGCCTTTTCTGCAATCTCGTTGCGGAATTTGTATATGAGGTCGCTGGTATGGGCAAGATACTTCGGCTTCCTGAACTCCTTTCTGCATGATTTCCATAAAAGCTCGCGGATCTTTGTCTCGAGCTCCGGGAATTCGTGCCATGTCTCAAGGATTTCGGTGTAATTGCCGAATGAAGTGATGCACGATGCTGCATAATTCTCATATCCGGCCTCCGTCATGAGCGCAAACTGACGTGCCACGATGGTCATCGCGGTCTCCTGCGGGATGGTATCGCAATGATAAGCGATGCCTCCGCATGTCGTATGATGCTCATTTTCATGGATATCCTTGCCGAGAACATTGCGGCATATCTCCATAAACATCTTTTCCGAAGCAGGGAAGAAGTTCTGCCTGATGCAGCTTCTTACATAATACCAGTTATCATCAGGAATCTCTTTCTGATAATCGCTCCATATCTTCTGTTTGCCTTGATAGATCATGCCTAGTCGTTATTAAAATGCTTGTCCGAGCAATGCTCGAATGTGTGGCGGTAATACTCATCCATCGTCATTCCCATCTCCTCCGCCTTTGCCTTTGAATATTTTTCGATAGTCTCGATCCTTTCAGTTGCTCCAGTCACGTCGAAAATGCTCTGAAGCTCGTCCAGATCCTCCTGCGGGATAGCTCTCAACGCTCCTGGCCCCTTTCCCTTATAATTTCCTCCCTGTCTGGCAAAACTGTCTTTGAAATGTTCCGTATGCCATTTCCAGACCGGTCCGGACTCGACATGATCCTCCCAGCTGAATGTGTCAGGGTAGATACAGTAGCCGTAATTGAGTATGTTTCCGGTCATTATCTTCGTAAGAGGGTAGAGCTGGCGGCCTTTTTCTGATTCTGCGAAGTAACCTAGCTTTGCTGAAAGGTTCCTCAATGCCATGATCACCAGGCCGGGTCCATTCTTGCGTGGGCATCTCGTGAGGCACGACATGCATTCTCCGCAATACCAGATCACGTCGCTCTTGAGGAGTTTCTCGATCTCCTCGTCATCTCCGCGCTGGACAGTGTCGACTATCTTGCGGGGATCGTATCTGTAGAACTCCGCTGCCGGGCAAATTGCCGTGCATGTACCGCAGTTTATGCAAGTCTTGAGGCCTTCCTTTACGCGATAGTCCTCACGGAGCATATCGTAAAGCTTTCCCATAAATTAAAGATTTGCAATGAGATACCACATGTACCCGGCTTCCATGAGCAGGAGTATGATACCTTCAAACCTGTCCATCTGTTTCTTCTTGAACATATATGCGCTGGCAAGGATGAAGATGGCGCTGAGAAGTACCATTCCCAGGTCTACATATGTCATGCCACCGAAAGAGAGCGGGCATATAAGCGCCGAACCTCCAAGGATGAGGAGGATATTCGAGATGTTTGAACCGAGAACGTTGCCAAGGGCAAGCTGGCCTCTTCCCTTGAGGGCAGCCACTACGCATGTGGCAAGTTCAGGCATCGATGTTCCTGCAGCCATCACGGTGATGGCGATGAATTTGTCTGACACTCCGAACATCTTTGCGAGTTCTGTGGCAGAATTCACGAACAGTTTACCACCGGCGATGAGTGCTCCAAGTCCGGCAACGATGAGAAGTACGGAAATACCAGTCTTATATTCCTTGATGCCTTCTCCGTCTTCGTCAGCAGTATCGGATTTGAATGATGTGTAGAGATACCATGCGAAGATTGCGAGGAGGATAGCTCCGTCAATGCGTGAGAGCTGGTCCTGACCAAGTCCGAAGATGGTGAAATTCATTCCAAGGAGTATCAGAATGACCGTAACAATTATGTTTAACGGTATGTCTCTCTTGAGGTTACTCTTTGTGATGGCCATTGGAGCAATCATGGCTGTAACACCGAGAATCATGAGGGTGTTGAATATGTTCGAACCGACGATATTGCCGATCGCCATGTCTGCTTTTCCCTGAAATGCCGACAGGAAGCTGACAACCATTTCTGGAGTCGATGTGCCGATGCCGACAATTGTCAGACCGATGACGAATTCACTTATTCCGAATCTTTTTGCAATGCTGGATGAACCGTCTACGAGCCAGTTTGCTCCGAAAAGGATCAGGGCAAGGCCCCCGAGCAGTATTAGAATCTGTAATGTCATGTCTTAATAGCTTATTAAAGTCAGCAAAGTTATAAAAAATATCTTAAAATCGTTATATTTGTTGTTTCTACACAAAACCCCGACGCATCATGAAGCGATTTCTGACAATCTTTTCTACCTTATTGATATCGGTTTCGGCTTTCTGCACCGATTCGCTTACTGTTTTTTACCGTATCAGGCTTGATCAGGACATAGATCCGTCATCACAGCGCCTTGTCACTCTTGGACTTGAGAAGGCGGAACAGGCAGGTGCAGACTATGTGATCCTGGACCTGAATACATATGGGGGTGCCGTAAATGCGGCTGACAGCATCAGAAGTGCGATACTTCGCTATGAGAAGCCTGTCATTGCATATGTCAACATGCAGGCAGCATCTGCAGGTGCGCTCATCAGCATCGCGTGCGATTCGATCTACATGAAGACAGGAAGCTCGATAGGAGCTGCAACGGTAGTGGACCAGACGGGAAATGTGATGCCGGACAAGTATCAGTCGTTCATGCGCGGAATGATGAGGTCGACCGCCCAGGCTACAGGAAGGGATCCGAAGATTGCCGAGTCAATGACAGATACGGCGAACGTGCTGAGCATGACTCCGACCGAAGCCATTGAGGTAGGCTATTGTGAGGGAATATGCGAATCAGAACATGAAGTTGCAGAGAAAGTGGCTGGTGGTAACAGTTTTGTAATCAAGAATATGGAAGATGATATGACTTGGCTTGACAAGCTCATCCAGCTTCTTTTGAATCCGCTTCTTCAGTCGATATTCATGATGATGATAATCGGTGGAATCTTTGTGGAGATCAGGACTCCTGGCATCGGACTTCCTCTGGTCACAGCATTGGTAGGAGCGCTCCTTTATTTCGCTCCAGGTTATCTTGGCCATCTTGTCGAGTCGTGGGAGATCATCCTTTTTGTAGTTGGTCTGGTACTGATTGGTCTCGAGATATTCGTGCTGCCTGGATTTGGTGTATGCGGCATTTCCGGAATCATAGCTGTTGTCGTTGCGTTGGCCTTCGCTATGGTCGATAACGCAGAGCTTTTCCATTGGGACGGAACTCTTAACCTTCAGCCGATCATCCAGCCTCTGGGAATAGTCATACTTTCAGCTACTGCTGCCATCTTCGGATCCGTATGGCTTGTAAAGAAACTGTATCCGACCCGTACTTTCGATCATATCGCACTCCGTCAGGAAATGAAGGCGGAAGAAGGTTTTACCGGTGTCGTGTCCGGTCTTGAAAGTCTTGTCGGAGAGACAGTTACCGTATTTACGGATCTTCGTCCAGGCGGTAAGGTCATGACAGCTGACGGCCGTATTGTAGAAGCCACCCTCAGATTCGGCGGCTTCGCCTCAAAAGGTGATTCCCTCAAGGTCGTCTCTGCCGAACAGGGACGCCTCTATTGTGAAAATCTATAGTTATCTACGCTTGAGGGCAACTACATTCTCCACATGATGAGTGTGAGGGAACATATCGACCGGACGCACAGCAGTAATCACATAATCCTTGCAAAGAATCTCAAGATCACGAGCCTGTGAAGCAGGATTGCAGCTTACATAGACCATACGGTCAGGAGCCGCATTGAGGATAACCTGCGCAACATCAGGATGAATTCCTGCGCGAGGCGGGTCAAGAATGATCACATCAGGACGTCCATGCTCCTCGACGAATGAATCTGTAAGAATGTCCTTCATATCCCCGGCATAGAAATCACAGTTTGTGATATTGTTGTTGTCGGCATTTATCTTTGCATCTTCAATCGCCTCCGGAACATACTCGATACCAATGACTTTCGAAGCCTGGCGAGAAACGAACTGCGCGATTGTACCAGTACCTGTATAAAGGTCGTAGACAACCTCGGAACCGGTCAGAGCGGCATATTCACGGGCTACGCTGTAAAGCTTGTAAGCCTGTTTTGTATTTGTCTGATAGAATGACTTTGGACCGATCTTGAACTTAAGGCCTTCCATGTATTCGTAAATCGCATCCTCTCCCTTGTACAGATGGCACTCCTGATCGGAAATAGAGTCGTTGGCCTTGCCATTGATGACGTAATACAGTGATGTAATCTGCGGGAATTTCTCTGCAACAGCATCAAGAAGGGTAGTACGTGCCTCTGCATCCTCATGATAGAAGCAGATGATAAGCATCACGTTGCCAGCTTCAGTCGTGCGGATGAACATGTTACGGAGGAATCCGACGTGTTCACGGATATTGAAGAACGACAATCCGTGTTCCAGAGCATAGTTCCTGATGAACAGGCGGATCTCGTTCGAAGGCTCCGGCTGGAGATAGCAATGCTCGATGTCAAGCACCTTGTCGAAGAAGCGGCCGACATGGAATCCGAGTCCATATTTCTCCTGCTCTGAAAGAGCTTCTGCGTCTTCTGTATCAAAGATCCAGCGACGCTGCGAGAACGTGAATTCCAGCTTGTTACGATAATAGGTGGTTTCGTCGGACGGCACGATAGGGGATATCTCCGGTACATCGAGATGGCCGATGCGGACGAGCTGGTCATATACCTGCTGCTGCTTTGCCTGAAGCTGCATCTCGTATGGAAGCGGCTGCCATTTGCATCCGCCGCATATGCCGAAATGCTTGCAGAAAGGCTCAAGACGATGCTCGGAAGGCTTTACCATACGGAGGATGAATCCTTCCATATAGTTTTTCTTCTTCTTTGTAACCTTTACGTCAACGATGTCTCCCGGAACGGCAAACTGTACGAACAATACGGTTCCGTCTATTCTTGCCAAAGCCTTGCCCTCTGCGGCCACGGCCTCGATCACAACATTCTCTAGAATGATATCCTGCTTCTTCCTTGCCATA
>RHMF01002496.1_pt1 | contig 11622 bp, 8 predicted proteins | sample 5365151 | NCBI WGS metagenome assembly RHMF01 (sample SAMN10266501, study PRJNA497801) | feces metagenome | isolation source: feces | host: Bos taurus | place: China: Prairie of Fairy Mountain | collected 2017-08-14 | reverse complement strand
CGGCCTGGGAGCAACTGAAGGTAAACAGGATTCCTCCTGGTTGTATTTTCTCAAAAGCCTTTGCATTGAGTTTTGTATATCCGCGGATAGCATTTCTCAGTGCATCCTTATGTTTGGCAAATGCGGGAGGGTCAAGAATGATGAGGTCGTAAGGTACCGTCATTCTGTCCAGGTATTTGAATGCATCCTCTGCATAGGCTTCATGGCGCGCGTCGCCAGGGAAATTCAGTTCCATATTGGCATTTACAAGATCCACAGCCTTGGCACTACTGTCTACGCTATGCACCAACTTTGCTTCTCCGCGCATGGCATAGACACTGAATCCGCCAGTGTAACAGAACATATTCAAGACATTCTTTCCCTTAGAGTAACGCTCCACCAAACTGCGGTTATCACGTTGATCCACAAAGAATCCTGTCTTTTGACCTTTCAGCCAGTCAATATGGAACTTAAGACCATTCTCCATGGAAACATTGTCGTCGCTAGAGCCATATATGAACCCATTTTCCTGTCCAAGTCCTGCCTTGAAAGGAAGGGTGGTCTCACTCTTGTAATAGATGGATTTCAGCTCATCTCCCATTACCTCGCACAAGGCTTTGGCAATGTCATGACGGTCTTGATGCATACCCACGCTATGGGCCTGCATTACGGCATTCTGGGCGTAAATGTCAATGATAAGGCCTGGAAGATTGTCTCCCTCGCCATGCACAAGGCGATAGGTGTTGTTGTTCAGCACACCGGCCACACCGATGCTTTTGCGCACGTCAAAAGCGGCTTGGAGTCTTCTCTTCCAAAACTCCACGTCTATGCGTTCTTGCTCAAACGACAGTACGCGCACCGCAATGCTGCCTATCTGCCAATGGCCTTTGGCGATGAAGTTACCTTCAGAGGTGTAGATGTCTACAACGTCACCTTCCTCGGGATTGCCGTCAATATGATGTACGGCTCCGGAGAAAATCCAAGGGTGAAGGCGCTTAAGGCTTTCTTCCTTGCCTCTCTTCAAATATAGTGTTGTTTTACTCATTTTATGATTGAATTGCTGTTTCTTTCTTTGTTGTTTTTTTGCGTTTCTTGGATGCCCGTTTTTTTCTGCGTCGCGAGGAAATATTTTTTTCCTCCCGAGGGAGTTTGTTTTTCGACGTTTCGGATGCTTCCTTCTCTACCGGCTCATTCTTGGGCTCGGGTTCTACTATTTTCAGCTCAAATCCCTCCTGTCTGATTGCATTCAGCTCGTTATATAGCTGGACGCAAGCCCAAGCATCCGTGGCGGCATAGCGTTTCTGCTTATCGGAAAGAATGTCGGCCTCCCAATTGGTCAGTTGCTGGCTTTTGCTTATCTTCTGTTGGAAGACATTTGCATAGAGCTTTTGCAACCCCATGTCTTGTATGCCAAATTCCTTTACGAATTGCTGCAATTCCGTAAACTTGCCGGGCGTGAAATCACGTCTCTTCCTTAAGGCGGAAATGTCATCTCTCAGGCTAAGTCCCACCTTCGTTATATTGGTGTCAGAAAGCAGGGTGACAAGACAATCGGGTATGTCAATGTGATTGAGTCTGAACAGAAAACAAATGTCTTCGGCATATACCTGTAGAAGAGCTACCTGATGGGCGTTTCCTCGCTGGAAAGTGGGGCGGGTTTCTGTGTCAAGACCCAAGATAGGCTGTTTTAGGAGGAAATCTACGGCCTTTTCCGCCTCAAAGACACTATTGATGACAACAATCTTCTTGTCAAATACCACAATGGGTAACTTGGCAAGGTCTTTTTTGTCAAATTTATTATAAAGAGTCCTCATCGGAGTCGCCGGTAATCTTATATTTTACTTGATGGAGTCTGCTAAGGCTGTCTACAAGACACTTTCCCCAGAAAAGTTCAAATTGATCCATCACAAGCCACAGGGCATCGTGCATACAATCCTCGATACCAATCTGATAGGCAGAAACGAAATTGCGCAGCGACTGATACATATCGGCCAAGTTCTCGCTGATGCTTGACCATTTTGTCTCATCGCTCTGTGTATTGGGGTCAAATACGAGTTCTTCATAGTCATCATCGTTACCCAAAATGGAATAGATGATATTCCTTATCCAGTTGTAGTCTTCTTCCGTCACCTTGTCATCGGGCAGGAAATCGCCATTGCTTTCCACTCGCTTTACCAGATGCGCCTTCACATAGAGGAATGGAAGAAGCTTCAACATGGTGTCTACGAAATGTTCCTTGCTTCTGTCCGAACTTTGTTCCAAATAAGCGCAGAATTCAGCCGCAACGGTCACAAAGTCAATTGTGCCTTGCGCAAAGATGGTTTTGCTGTTATTGTTTGTCTGTTGCATTTACAAATCAGTAAAAAACCGCTTGTGGGTCATATTTGAATTGCAAAGGTACATTTTTTTATTCTTAAAAACGAATATATTGAAAATTTTACGCTAAATTTGCAGTTTGAATATTATAATGTTTAATCATGGCAACGAAAGCACAAAATAAAACGACGAAGAAAAAGAAGGCAGTTCCCCAGAAGAAAACCCTTAAGGAAAGGTTTGCTGCGCTAAAAAGAACATTGGAGCACAAAGAAGATTATGGCGATGAAATGGACATGACACGCAAGGAAAACATCCGTTTCATCGTTGGTGTTGTGTTGTGTCTGGTATCCTCTTTCATCATCCTGTCGCTGGTTTCCCATTTGTTTACAGGAGCCGAAGACCAGAAAATCATCAGCAACCCCGACGCCATAGCTACCAACTGGATGGGCAACTGGGGTGCCGAGATTTCGCAGTACATGATAATGGAAATGTTCGGACTTCCCAGCATCTTCATCCCCATCATGCTTTTGGTGACCAGCATCAGAATCATGCGCATCTACGAAATAAGACTGCACAAATGGTTCCTCAACTGCATGGTGCTGATGATATGGTTCTCAGCAGCCCTTTCTTACATCAGCATGACATTGCCCGGACTTGAGGCCAACCACATCAGCCTTGGTGGTGCAATCGGCTTGAGCCAGATTCAGCTTGTACGTGCAAAAATCGGTACGCCCGGCTTGTTCATGGTGCTGCTCATTACAGCCGTTTGCTACCTTGCATACCTGAGCGACGAGGCCATCTCTTATCTGCGCTCAATGCTTGTCATCAAGAAGAAGCCAATCGAAGCGGAAGAGCTTGAGACTGAAACTGATGAAAACAATGAGACGGTTATTGAAGAAGAGCAGCCCCTTATCGTGCAAAACGACGATGAAACCGAAGAAACAGGAGAAATGACCGTTCCTCATAACGATTTGCCCGAAGACACCGCCACAACCATCGAATTCACCGATGTTGAGTATAAGGATGTAAAGAAAGATGACACTCCCAAGAACAACGAGTTGGAAATCATCATAGAAGACGCCACAACAAATCAGGAAGAGTCTGAGGAAACTTCTGCCAAGGAAGAAGAAGAGATAACCATGAAGGTGACCGAAGGCGCAGGCCCCGAGCCCGCCGATGTCAAGTCTACCGAGGCATTGGAGCCCTATGACCCCAAGTTGGACTTGTCAATGTACAAGTACCCCACCCTGGATTTGCTGAAAAAGTACGATGAGACAGGAAGCCATATTGACATGGAAGAGCAGCACAAGAACAAGGAACAGATTATCACCGTGCTCAACAACTTCGGTGTCAGCATCACCAGCATCAAGGCAACTGTTGGCCCCACCATCACGCTGTATGAGGTAACACCCGCTCCCGGAGTGCGCATCAATAAAATCAGAAATCTTGAGGACGACATCGCATTGAGCCTTAGCGCACTGGGAATCCGTATCATCGCCCCCATTCCTGGCAAGGGAACCATTGGTATCGAAGTGCCCAACGCCAAGCCCCAGATGGTCTCAATGGAAAGCATTATCAACAGCCGTAAATTCAAGGAGACCGATTTCGAATTGCCTCTTGCGCTTGGCAAAACCATCACAAATGAAGTGTACATGGTAGACTTGGCCAAGATGCCCCACCTTCTCGTGGCCGGTGCTACGGGTATGGGTAAGTCAGTAGGTCTGAATGCCATCATCACATCACTTTTGTACAAGAAACATCCCGCCGAACTGAAACTTGTGATGGTTGACCCCAAGAAGGTTGAATTCAGCATCTACTCGCCCATCATCAACCATTTCCTTGCCCAAGTGGAAGGCAACGAAGGAGACGAGCCTATCATCACCGATGTGAATAAGGTTGTCCAGACATTAAAGAGTCTTTGTGCGGAAATGGATTCGCGCTATGGCTTACTAAAAAACGCCCGATGCAGAAACGTGAAAGAGTACAACGAAATGTTTAAGAACCGCAAGCTAAATCCGAATAACGGCCACCGCTTTATGCCTTATATCGTGGTAATCATAGACGAGTACGGCGACCTCATCATAACAGCCGGAAGGGAAATCGAACTTCCGATTGCCCGTATTGCCCAGCTGGCGCGTGCGGTGGGAATCCATATGATAATAGCCACACAAAGACCCACAGCCAATATCATTACCGGAAACATTAAGGCAAACTTCCCCGCACGAATGGCGTTTAAGGTGGCTTCAATGGTGGATAGCCGCACAATCCTCGACCGTCCGGGCGCAAACCAATTGGTGGGCAAGGGCGATATGCTTTTCCTCTCCGGAAGCGAGCCTACCCGCGTCCAGTGCGCATTTGTAGACACTCCCGAGGTGGAAAAAATCTGTATGCATGTGGCTTGCCAGCAAAGCTATCTCGGTCCTCATCCCCTGCCCAGAGTTGAGATGGAGAACGAGGATGACGGTAATTTGGATGTAGACATGAACCATCTTGACCCCATGTTTGAGGAAGTGGCACGAATGGTGGTTGTTGACCAAAGCGGAAGCACCAGCATGATACAGCGCAAGTTCAGTATTGGTTACAACCGTGCCGGAAGACTGATGGATCAACTGGAGAAAGCGGGCATCGTAGGCCCAGCAAAGGGTGGAAAGCCTCGCGAGGTCCTTTGCATCAGCGAAGAAGACCTTCAGTTCCGTCTTTCAAATCTAAGATAAAAAGAACCATTAACAAAGAAATATATTATGATACGATTCAGTAGCCGTTATATGATAGCCGCCTTGTTATTGTGCGGTTCAGTACATTTTGCGCAAGCACAAAAGACAATGGAGGAATATGAAGTCTTCCCTACTCGACTTGAAACTGACATTCCCTACCGTATCCCGGCCATTGCCACAGCATCCAATGGCGATTTGATTGCCGTGGCCGACTATCGCTATTGTCGAATGGACATTGGTTTTGCGGGAACCGGTGACGGACGCATAGACCTCAGAGCAAGTATCAGTAAGGACAACGGACATACATGGGAAGCCCCCTTCACCATTGTGAAAGGAAAAGGCAGAGGCTTTGATGTGTTCCACACAGGCTTTGGTGATCCTTGTGTGGTAGCAGACCGTAATAGCTCCAGAGTCTTTCTTCTGAGTTGTGCGGGCAATGTCTCTTTCCCCGGAGGCACAAGAGAAAAGCACCAGGGAATTGCCATCATGCACAGCGAGGATAATGGCAAGACATGGAGCGAGCCAAAAGACATTGCGGAGGACGTCTACGCCATGTTTGACAAGTGTTCCCGCGGCCCTGTAAGGGCAATGTTCATTGGCTCTGGAAAAATTCATCAGAGTCGCTATACCAAGACGGGCAAGTATTACCGTCTCTATTGCTCAAACCTGGTTACCGATGTAAACGGAGCGCGTTTGAATTACGTCCTCTATAGCGATGATTTCGGAGACACTTGGAAAGTGCTTGGCGACAAAGAAGACGTTCCCATTATAAACGGAGACGAGCCCAAGGTTGAGGAACTCCCCGACGGACGCATCATCATCAGTAGCCGTTGTGGAGGTGGCAGACTTTTCAATATCTTCGATTTCGAGAACAAGGAGCAAGCCACTGGAAAGTGGGGCAAGCAGGCCTTCTCTGGAGCTGAAAACAACGGAACCACCGCAAAGAACAACGCTTGCAACGGTGAGATTCTGGTTGTGCCTGCCATTCGCACTTCGGACAACCAGAGCACGCATCTTGTGCTTCAGAGTGTACCCTTCGGTCCCGGTCGTACAAACGTAGGCATATATTATAAGGAATTGCGCGACGCCTCTTCCTATGACACCCCAGCCAACTTTGCCAAGGACTGGTCCGGAAATATTCAAGCCACCACATTGCCAAGCGCCTATTCCACCATGACATTGCAGGCCGACCACACCATCGGTTTCCTCTTTGAGGAAGAGACGCATTGCAGTTCTTGGGGAGGCGGATACACCATCAAATACCAAAAATATGCCATCGAAGACATCACCGGTGGTGCATACAAGTTTGACAAAAAGAATGTGAAATAAAAACTAAAAGACAACATGAAGAAAAATTATCTATTACTGGTTTTGTTGCTCTTTTGCATGACATTGAACGCAAAGAATGACGGAAAGAAGATTCTGGACGAAGCAGCCAAGCGCATTGAACGATACGGAGACGTATGTGTCGAATTCAAGGCCACGGCATTCAACGGAACCGAAGAGCAGGGAAGAATGGAGGGCAAGATGCTGCTTCAGGGCATGAAGTACCATTTGAACACCCCCGAACTGATAACATGGTACAACGGTACCACACAATGGACACTTGTGCCCGACAACAAGGAGGTGAACGTCACCGAACCCACCATTGCTGAAATCCAGTCAGTGCATCCCTACTCCTTCCTCTCCCTTTACAAGAACGGATATGACATTGAGGCGAGAGAAAGCAAGTTGCGCGGACAGGATGTCTACGAGGTGCATTTGATGGCAAAGAAGAAGAACGCCAGCCTTCAGGAAATTTATGTGGATGTGCGCAAGTCGGACTACGCCCTGTTTTGCATTCGTGTACGCCAGGGAAAGACATGGAACCGTATCAGCCTCGAGACCATACAGGGCGGACTTAAGTTCTCAGAAGCCGACTTCACCTTCAAGAAAGAACAATACCCCGATTACGAAATCATTGACTTACGATAGAAACTATTATGGAAAAGACAAAATTGCTTATTATAGGAAGTGGACCAGCCGGATACACGGCTGCCATATATGCCGGACGTGCCAACCTTTCACCCGTATTGGTTGAAGGCATGCAGCCCGGTGGTCAACTCACCACCACAACCGAAGTGGAGAATTTCCCCGGTTTTCCCGAAGGCATTGACGCCAACGAACTGATGGACAATATGCGCGCACAGGCCGAGCGCTTTGGATGCAAATTTATTCTGTCCACCGTTGAGCGCACCGATTTCTCTGCCTCCCCCTATCGCCTTTGGCTCGATGACGGAAGCGAGATTGAAGCAGAAAGTGTTATCATTGCCACCGGAGCGAGTGCCAAGTACCTGGGACTGTCTGATGAACAGAAGTACATGGGAATGGGCGTTAGCGCCTGTGCCACTTGCGATGGTTTCTTCTATCGCAAGAAGGTTGTGGCCGTAGTGGGCGGAGGCGATACAGCATGCGAGGAGGCCAACTACCTTTCCGGGCTGGCAAGCAAGGTTTATCTCATCGTGCGCAAGCCCTTCCTCCGTGCCAGTCAGATTATGCAGGACCGTGTCCTCAACAACGAAAAGATTGAAGTCCTCTTCGAGACCAACACCCTCGGTCTTTATGGCGAGGATGGTGTAGAGGGCGCGCGTCTGATCTACAAGAAGGGCGAACCCGAGGAAAAGACCTACGACCTTCCCATTGACGGTTTCTTCCTTGCCATCGGCCACCGACCCAATAGCGAGGTGTTCCGTCCCTGGATTGAGACCGACGAGACGGGATATATCAAAACCATACCCGGCACTCCCCGCACCTCACTTCCCGGAATCTTTGCTGCTGGCGATGTGGCAGACCCCCACTACCGACAGGCCATCATAGCAGCAGGAAGCGGAGCGCAAGCTGCAATGGAAGCCGAGAAATACTTGAGCACTTTAGAATAATCACCTCCCCAGCCAAAAAAATGTTGCGACATGAACAAATGGCAACTCTATAAACTCTTGCGCAAACAAGACAATCTGCGCAATGAAAGACATCCCATGTTCGAGAAGAACCGCTTCATGAAGTTCCTGGGATGGTTCATGTTCCTCTATTATGCCGCCATTCTCATCCTCATGGGCGTAGTCATGCCAGCCGGGTTGAGTGGCGAGTACAACGGAGTGGCAGCCTTCCATGTGATTGACGGATTCTTCCTTTGGGTCCTCTTTGTTGATTTCTGGATAAGGTTCACCGTGCAGGAAACCCCGGCACAGACCGTAAAACCCTACCGCTTGCTCCCCATCAGCAGGAAATTCCTCATGCACGTCTATCTAACGCGCTCCGGATTCAGTAGCGGAAACATGTTCTGGTGGTTCTTCCTTGTACCCTTCGGGCTGCTTGCCGTGATGCCTTTGCTGGGATGGTGGAGCTTTGTGGGCTGGTTGCTGGGATGGTGGATGCTGTGCATTGCCAACGGATTCTTCTATCTCTTTGTGCGTGCCCTCTGCATGCGCCATCTGGCTTGGGTGCTGTTCCCCGTCCTTGTACACGGGGGCTTGATTCTGCTCATGCTTCTGCCCGAGAAGAATTGCCTTGACATGCCTTGCACCGAATTCATGTACCAGTTTGCACTGGGCAATCCCCTCGCCTTCCTTGCCGGGGCGGCACTCATCGGTGTGGGATACTATGCCAACTTCACGCTTCAAAGCGGAATGTCCTACAACGAGGTGGCAAAGAAGGAAGAGATTAAGCACGCCAGCAAGATGTCCTTCCTCAACCGCTATGGCGCCATGGGCGAATACCTCAAGTTGGAAATCAAGCTCCGTCTGCGCAACAAGCAGGTCAGAACCGGCTTCTTTGTAATGCTGGGCATGATGGTCTTCTTCAGCGCCATGCTCTATTTTACCGACATTTACGACGGCACCTTCATGAAGAGCTTCATCCTGCTCTATAATTATGTGGGTCTTGGCACCATGACGCTTGTGGGCATCATGTGCTATGAGGGCAACTACATTGACGGACTGATGAGCCGGCGCGAGAGCATCTTCGAGCTGTTGCGTGCCAAGTTCTATTTCAATTCGGCACTCATGCTCATCCCGCTTGTGCTGGTGTTCCCGCTCACTTACATCGGCAAGATTTCCGTGTGGATGAACATCGCCTATTTTCTCTTCACCATAGGCATCATCTATCCTGGCGTGTTCCAGCTTGCCGTGTACAACAACAACACGCTCCCGCTCAACCAGAAGCTCACGGGAAAACAAGGCAACGCCACACAGCAGATTGTGGCCATGGTGGTGCTTTTCCTTCCCATCGGACTGGAACGCCTTAGTGTGTGGCTGATGGGACCCGTTTGGGGCTATGCGCCCATGATGGCACTCGGACTTGCCGGCATCTGCACCCACAAGATATGGTTGCGCAACATCTACAAGCGCTTCATGAACCGACGCTATGTCAACATGGAAGGTTTCCGTGCAAGCCGCAATTCTTAAACCCTTAAAAAACGTCATTACAATCATGAATATCATCATTGAAAACCTGCGCAAGAACTTCGGAGAGAAGACCGCAGTGAACATAAACCAGTTTGAGATTCCTTCCGGCCAGATTCTCGGTCTTGTGGGAAACAACGGAGCCGGAAAGAGCACCTTGTTCCGCCTCATGCTCGACCTCATCAAAGCCGATGAAGGCCGTGTGCTGATGGGAAGCACCGATGTGTCGCAAACCGAAGAGTGGAAGAGCTGGACAGGCGCCTTTGTGGACGAATCGTTCCTTATCGACTACCTTACGCCCGATGAATACTTCCAGTTTGTGGCACGCATTTCCGGCACTCCCGATGAGGAATACCAGTCGTTCCTTGCCCGCTTTGAGCATTTCATGGCTGGCGAGCTGATGGGTCAGAACAAGCTCATCCGCAACCTCTCCGCAGGAAACAAGCAGAAGGTGGGCATTGTGGCAGCCATGCTTTTGCGCCCAAAGGTGCTCATTCTGGACGAACCCTTCAACTTCCTCGACCCCAGTAGCCAGAGCGCCATCAAGAACCTCCTCCTCGAATACAATCGCGAGACCGGAGCCACCATTCTTGTCAGCAGCCACAACCTCCAGCACACCGTGGACATCAGTCCGCGCATTGCCCTCTTGGAGAACGGTGTCATCATTCGCGACATAGACAACGCCGACGGAAAGGCACAGGAAGAGCTGGAGAACTACTTCAAAATCACCGATTGAATCAAACCCTTTTTATAATGTAGGAGGAGGCACAGCTTCCCCCTACATAGAACCCTAAAACACAGAATAGCATGAAGAAAACCCTTTTATTTGCATCGGCACTCTCGTTTGCCATGACGATGAACGCCCAGCTCAAGGTCACCAATCTCCGCGTGGAGCACATGTCCAACCCCACCGTGGTGGACGAGACCGTGCCCCGTTTCAGTTGGATCAACGAAGCAATTGGCGTCAATGAGCGCGGAAAGCGACAAACCGCCTATCAGATTGGTGTGGCATCGTCTTTGGAGAAGGCACAGACCGCACAGTTCGATGTGTGGAACTCGCAGAAGCAGCCCTCTTCCCAGTCCATTCTGATTCCCTATGAAGGCCTCCCCCTGCGTTCTGGCACCGACTACTACTGGTGTGTGCGCACCTGGGACGAGAACGGAACGCCCTCCGTATGGAGCCAGGTGAACACATGGGGAATGGGACTCTTGAAGACCACCGACTGGAAGGGCAAATGGATTAGCCCCGCCAAGACCACAAACGCAGCGCCCATGCTGCGTCGCACCTTCGCCATCGGAAAGACCGTGAAGCAGGCCAAGGTGTTCATCTGCGGACTCGGCTTCCACCAGCTCTATATGAACGGACAACGCATCGGCAACGACGAACTGGTGCCCAACATATCCAACTATTCCTATCGCGACGACCTCCACACCCACGCCATCGCCCTCAATGACAAGTTCACGGGCTACCGCGTGCTGTACATGAGCTATGACGTAACCAAGCAAATCAAGCTGGGAGAGAATGCCATCGGCGTGCTCCTGGGCCACGGATGGGCAAAACCCGACAAGCACATCGCCTCCCACTTCACCGACCCTTGCCTGCGGTGCCAGATCAACGTGCAGTACACCGATGGCACCTCAGAGGTGCTTGCACCCACGGACGAGAGCTGGAAGGTAAAGACATCGGCCATCCACTACAACGGACTCTTCCAGGGCGAACTCTATGACGCACGCCACGAGACTCCGCAATGGAACACCGCCCAGTGCGACGAGAGCGGATGGGAACAAGCCATCACCATTGCGGGCCCCACAGGCCAGATGAGCGCCATGACCTCCCCCGCCGACAAGATTATGGAAACCCTCAAGCCCAAGACCTTCAAGAAGCGCGAGGACGGACGCTATGAGGTGGACTTTGGCGAGGAAATATCCGGTTGGATTCGCCTCAAGGACATTGTGGCGTCAGCCGGAGACACCATCCGCATCGACTACGAGTGCGAGTCGCCCCAAGGCATACAGCGCTATGTGGCAAAGGGAACCGGCAAGGAGACCTACGCTCCCCACTTCACCTGGTTTGTCTTCCGCAAGGCCTATATAAGCGGCATCGACCAGCTCACCGAGGCGAACCTGCAAGCCGAAGCCGTATATACCGATGTGCGCGAGAACGCCACCTTCGA
>RHMF01001244.1_pt1 | contig 11627 bp, 7 predicted proteins | sample 5365151 | NCBI WGS metagenome assembly RHMF01 (sample SAMN10266501, study PRJNA497801) | feces metagenome | isolation source: feces | host: Bos taurus | place: China: Prairie of Fairy Mountain | collected 2017-08-14 | reverse complement strand
TCAAACGGAGGTAATTCCAATGAAAAAACTTGCAAAAGTTCTCGCTCTTTGCCTTGCAATTTCTATGATTGCACTTTGCTTTGGCGCTTGCGGTGGGAACACAGACTCAGATGACAACAAGCCTGCATTAAAGGTTGGTTTCATCTTCCTTCACGATGAGCAATCAACATACGACAAAAACTTCATTGACGCTGCTAAAGCTGCTTGTGAAGAAATGGGCGTAGAATATGCTCAGAAAACTCAGATTCCTGAATCAAAAGACTGCTACGATGCTGCTGTTGAGCTTATTGAAGTTGACGGCTGTGACATCATCTTTGCTGACAGCTTTGGTCATGAATCATTCCTCATTGATGCTGCTAAAAAATATCCTGATGTTCAATTCTGTCACGCTACAGGTACTCAGGCTCACACAGCAGGTCTTGCTAACTTCCACAATGCTTTCGCATCTATTTACCAGGGCAGATATCTTGCTGGTGTTGCTGCTGGCTTAAAGCTCAACGAAATGATTGATGCTGGTAAAATCACTGCTGACAAAGCAAAAATGGGTTATGTTGGTGCTTTCACATTCGCAGAAGTTATGTCAGGTTACACATCTTTCTACCTTGGTGCAAAATCTGTTTGCCCTACAGTAACAATGGATGTTAAATTCACAGGTTCTTGGTATGACGAGCAAAAAGAAAAAGAAGCTGCTCAGGCTCTTATAGCTGGTGGTTGCGTTCTTATTAGCCAGCACGCTGACTCAATGGGTGCTCCTACAGCTTGTGAAACAGCTGGTGTTCCAAACGTTTCTTACAACGGTTCTACAGTTGCTGCTTGCCCTAACACATTTATTGTTTCTTCAAGAATTGACTGGACTCCTTACTTCAAATATATGATTAAGTGCGTTCAGGATGGTACTGCTATTGATGCTGACTGGACAGGTACTATTGAAACAGGTTCAGTTGTTCTTACAGACATCAACGAAAAAGCTGCTGCTGCAGGCACAAAAGAAAAACTTGAAGAAGTTAAAGCAAAGCTTCTTGATGGTTCAATCAATGTATTTGACACTGCTAACTTCACAGTTAAAGGTGAAAAAGTAACAACTTATCTTGCTGACGTTGATACAGACGCTAACTTCGAGAAAGATACAGAAGCTATTGAAAATGGTGTATTCTACGAATCAAAACACCGTTCAGCTCCTTACTTCGATGTTGAAATCGATGGTATCACTCTTCTTGACAGAAACTACGGCTGATAAAACACTCAATTAAATTATGTCTGGACGGGAGAGCTTCTTCCGCCCAGACTAATTTTGAAGAAAGAGCTATAATTATTCTTTTATAACTATTTCTTGAAAATTAGTCTGAGGAGGTTTAATATGTCAAAACAACCTGCTATTGAACTTAAAAATATAACAAAAACATTCGGCAAGGTAGTTGCCAATAAAAATGTTAATCTTACCGCTTACCGTGGTGAGATTCTCTCCATTTTAGGTGAAAATGGTAGCGGTAAAACTACTCTTATGAATATGATTTCAGGTATTTATTTTCCTGATGAAGGCCAGATTTTTATAGATGGCAAAGAAGCACTCATTTCTTCTCCTAAAGATGCTTTTGACTATAAAATTGGTATGATTCATCAGCATTTTAAGCTTGTTGATGTTTTCAGTGCTACAGAAAATATCGTTCTCGGTATTGAAGATAAAAAATATAATCTTAACAATTCTACTGAGGAAATTAAAAAAATCAGTTCACAATATGGTTTTGAACTCGCTCCACAAAAGAAAATTTACTCTATGTCGGTTTCAGAAAAACAGACTGTAGAGATTATAAAGGTTCTTTACAGAGGTGCAGATATTCTCATTCTTGACGAGCCTACTGCAGTTCTTACTCCACAGGAAACTGAAAAGCTCTTTAATGTTTTAAGGCGTATGCGTGACGATGGTAAATGTATTATTATCATCACTCACAAGCTCCACGAGGTTCTTTCTCTTTCTGACAGGGTTTCTGTTCTTCGTAAAGGTGAATATGTAGGAACAGTAAATACTTGTGATACAAATGAAAACGAGCTTACTGAAATGATGGTTGGTAAAAAAGTCGACCTCAACATTCAGAGAAACGAGCCTAAAAACACAGAAGAAAGACTTACAGTAAACAGCATTACCTGTGTTGACAGAGTTGGTGCTACTGTGCTTGATAATGTTTCATTCACTGCAAAAAGTGGTGAAATTTTAGGCGTTGCTGGTATTGCAGGTTCTGGTCAGAGAGAGTTGCTTGAATCCATAGCGGGTCTTCAAAGACTTGAATTTGGTGATATTTTCTACTTTGACCCTAAAACCAACAAAAAAGAAAGCTTAAGAGACAAAACCCCTATGCAGATAAGACAAATGGGTGTGCGTCTTTCATTTGTTCCTGAAGACAGACTTGGTATGGGACTTGTCGGCAATATGGATATTGTCGATAATATGATGCTCAGAAGCTACTCAAAAGGTCACTCATTCTTCTTAAAACGCAAATCACCTAAAGACCTTGCTATGAAAATCATAAACGACCTTGAAGTTGTTACCCCTAGTGCAAGTACACCGGTAAGGCGACTTTCAGGTGGTAATGTTCAGAAAGTTCTTGTTGGTCGTGAAATTGCCGCTTCACCTACTGTTTTAATGGTTGCTTACCCTGTTCGTGGTCTTGATATTAACTCATCTTATATGATTTATAATCTTCTTAACGAGCAAAAAGAAAAAGGCGTTGCAATTATTTTCGTTGGTGAAGACCTTGATGTGCTTCTCGAGCTCTGTGACAGAATTATGGTTATAGGTTCTGGTAAAGTCACAGGTATTGTTGATGCAAGAACTACTACGAAAGAAGAAATTGGTCTTCTTATGACTAAAACATCTGATGATGGAAAGGAGAATAACAATGGCTAAAACAACTGAAACCAAGCATCGCGAACCACTTTTTCATGTTGTTAAGCGCGATGATATGCCCGAATGGAAAGCGTGGCTTATAAGAATTGCTACAATTTTAGTCGGTTTTCTCTTTGTCGGTATTCTTTCTATGGCTGTTACTGAAAAAAGCCTTGGTGACACTTACAATATTATGTTCATAGGTGTATTTGGCAGATTACTTGAGGGCAGTACCACAATGCTCTGGAAATATTTACAGGAAATTGCGATTCTTTTATGTCTCGCTCTTGCACTCACCCCCGCTTTCAAAATGAAATTCTGGAACTGTGGTGCTGAGGGACAGGCTCTTATTGGTGGTCTTGCTTCTATTTTCTGTATGATACAATTTGGCGAAAAACTCCCCTACACTACTCTCATTATTGTAATTGCTATTACAAGTATTCTCGCTGGTGCTATCTGGGGCGTTATTCCCGCAATTTTTAAAGCACTCTTTAACACAAACGAAACTCTTTTCACCCTTATGATGAACTACATTGCTACTCAGATGATTGCTTATTATGTTTACATTGAGGGTGGCGGGTCAAATGTTATTAACCCTGTGCCTTATGGTAACTTTCCAATTGTTGGAAACAATGATTATTTTGTAAATATAGTTATTGTTTCTGTTATTACCGTGTTTATGTTTATCTATCTTAAATACAGTAAACAGGGCTACGAAATTTCTGTTGTTGGTGAAAGTCAGAACACTGCCCGTTACATAGGTATAAATGTTAAAAAGGTTATCATACGTACAATGCTTATTTCTGGTGCTTTGTGCGGTGTTACAGGTATGCTTCTTGTTGCAGGTAAAGACCATACCATTAATACGAATCTTGTTGGTGGTCAAGGATTTACTGCTATTCTTATGTCATGGCTTGGTCAATTTAACCCATTTATTATGGTTTTCATGACTGCCATTGTGGTATTTTTAAGATTAGGTGTTGCAAAAGTTGCTGACACATCCTTACTCAACTCATCATTCTCAGAAATCATTGTAGGCATAGTAATTCTTATGCTTGTTGCTTGTGAATTCTTTATTCACTATTCAATCAAGTTCCGTCACAATAAAAAGGAGGTTAAAGCATGATTATACAATTTATCTGCCGTGCAATTCTCCTTGGTGTTCCGCTTCTTTATGGTTCTACAGGCGAAATAGTTACAGAAAAATCAGGCCATCTTAACCTTGGTATTCCTGGTATTATGTATGTTGGTGCAATAAGTGGTGTTGTTGGCTCATTTCTTTATGAAAATGCTTGCGGTAATGATATTGCCAATATGAACGCTTTCCTTGCAATTATCATTCCACTTTTATGTGCTATTGCAGGTGCATCACTTATGGGATTTATTTACAGTTTCTTAACAGTTACACTTCACGCAAACCAGAATGTTACCGGTCTTGCACTTACAACTCTCGGTATTGGTCTCGGTAACTTCCTTGGTGCATCGCTCATAAATATTACTGATAGTGAATTACCATCAATCGCACTTACTAAAACAAGTTCATTCTTCTCAGCTTCACTTCCTTTTGCTGATAAATTAGGCTGGTTTGGCGAATTACTCTTCTCACACGATTTTCTTACATATGTGGCTATTGCTATTGCTTTAGTAGTTTCATTTGTACTTAATCGCACACGCGTTGGTCTTAATCTCCGTTCTGTTGGCGAAAACCCTGCTACCGCGGATGCTGCGGGTATAAATGTTACTAAATACCGCTATGTTGCAACCTGTATCGGTAGCGCTATTGCGGGTCTTGGCGGTCTTCAATATGTTATGGCTTACGCAAGTGGTGTATGGTCAAACAACGCTTTTGGCGACCGTGGCTGGATGGCAATTGCACTTGTTATATTCGCTCTCTGGAAACCATCTGCTGCAATTGTGGGTTCATTCCTTTTCGGTGCTCTTTGTAATGCAAACAACTATATTCAAGGTCTTGGTACTGAAACACAGGAGCTTTTCAAAATGCTTCCTTATATTGTTACAATTATCGTCCTTATTATTACAAGTATGCGTAAAAAGAGAGAGCATCAACCACCACAAAGCCTTGGACTTAACTATTTCAGAGAAGAAAGATAATTTTACTAATAAAAAGAAATCACTCGTTAATAATATTAACGGGTGATTTTTTATGGGTATTATAACTGCTATTATTTCAGGCGCTTTAATGAGTTTACAAGGCGTGTTTAATGAAGGTGTTACAAAACAGACTTCAATATGGATTTCGGCTTCTTTTGTGCAATTAACTGCTTTTATTGTCTGTATTTTAGCCTGGTTTTTTACAGGTCGTGACGGTAATTTCTCTTCACTCTTTACTATTCAGAATAAATATATGCTTTTAGGTGGCGTAATGGGCGCTCTTATTACCTATACTGTTATTCGTAGTATGTCCAATTTAGGACCAGCGGAGGCCGTTATGATTATTGTTACTGCACAGGTTTTAGTTGCATATTTAATTGAACTTTTCGGGCTTTTCGGAGTAGAAAAAGTGAATTTTCAGTGGTCTAAGCTTATTGGTGTTCTTCTTGCAGTAGGTGGAATCATACTTTTCAAAAAATAAAAATCGGAGTAGAATTAACTACTCCGACTATTCTTATTCTGCATCCTGTGGAATTGCTCCATCTTCTTTTAAAACTGTAACAATTTTTCCTCTTATTTGTTCAGGTAAAGCTTTCATTTCATCACGAGAAAGATTTTCTGTTTGAATAGCTGGTAAAAATGTAACCTTTACAGTACCTGGGGTAATATTGCCTGTACCTTCAAAACGGTCAATAATACCTTCGAGCACAACAGGAACAATCTTAGCTTTTGTTTCTTTTGCAATCATCATTACACCAGATTTAAATGGCAATGGAACACCATCGCGTGAACGAGTACCCTCTGGGAAGATTACCATACTTCTCCCCTTTTTAATCAGTTCAATTGACTCTTTGATTGCTACCCTTGCTTCGCGTTTATTCTGTCTGTCAATAAATACACAGTCAAGAAGCCACATCCAAGTTCTTACAATCGGAACTTTTTTAAGTTCAATCTTTGCAATAAAGCCACAAGGTGTTGGTGTGTTTAAAATAAGTGCAGGCATATCAAAGAGACCCTGATGATTTGGTACATAAATTACTGCTTCATCTTCTGGAATATTTTCTTTACCCTTAACAACAAAATCAACACCTGCTGATTTCATAAGTGGATTTAACCATTTTTTCAATTCTTCATCTACAAATGGCTTATAAACTGAAATATCCCCTGTATTTTTGAGCTTAACGCCCTTTTTCATTTTCGGGATAAGTCTTAAAAGTGAACAAGCCACCTGTGCAAACCACTTAATTGTACGAAAAGTCATATTGTCGCCTTCTTTCTCACACTATCATTTTTGATTTTACCATACACCAAATATAAATTGCAACATAAATTTTATTTCTTGATAACAAGACGACAATATGTTAATATTGTTATATAAATTCTTCGGGGTGATATTGTGCAATTTAAAAAAGTATATGTTATTGCTGAAAATGATGTAGAATTAAAGGCTGTTGAATACTTTATAACTGAGTTAAAGAAGCGTAATGTCGCTGTATCTCTAAATACTCAGGATGCTCTTAACATTATATTCAAACAAGATGCGACCTTAAAAAATAATGACTGCTATAACATTATTTTCAGCAATAACAATTTCACTTTCTCTGCTAAAACAATCCGTGGTATGATTTTCGCATATTCTCATTTTTTAAGAAAATGCGAATTTAAAGATGGAAAAATCATTTTAACAAAAGATATAAGCGGTACATATACACCAGAAAAGAAAATTCGTGGTCATCAGATTGGTTACCGCACAACACCTAACACCTATGATGCATGGGATTATGAGCAGTATTTTCAGTATTATCTCGAAATGATGGCTTTCACCACAAACACTTGTGAGCATATTCCTTATGAAAAGGGGGTTTCAAACAGAAACTGCCTTATGAAATATGATGAAGAAGAATTTTTAATTGAAGCTTCCCGACTTGCCGACACAGTTGATTTAGATGTTTCTTTATGGCATCCGAATTCAGATGATGAAACACTCGAAGAAGCGGTAGCTAAAAGACGGGAGCTTTACAAAAAAGTTCCACGAATTGATTATTTATTCATTCCCGGTGGCGACCCTGGTGAATATTATGCCGATGAATTCATTAAAAGAACAAAAGCAATTTCAAAAGTGCTTAAAGAAAATCACCCCAAAGCACTTATGTATCCATCTGCACAGGCTCCACATAAATATAATGACTGGGGCGACGCTTTAATTAAAGAATTAGAAAAAGAGCCCGAAGAAATTGACGGACTTATTATGGGTCCTAACCACGCTTTTCCTATGCACGAATTAAGGGCAAAAACTCCACAAAAATACCCGATGAGATTTTACCCTGATATTACTCACAATGTGCGTTGCGAATACCCTGTCCACTTCCTTAATGACGACTGGCACTACGCTTTTGCTTCTACTCTTTCAAGAGAAAGTGTAAACCCAAGACCTGTTGAATTCCAGACACTTCACAGACTCTATTCGCACTATACAATAGGTAGCGTGAGTTACTCAGAAGGTGTTCATGATGACCTTAATAAAATGGTATGGTCACTTTTAGAATTCGACTCAACTTATCCCTTAAGAGAAGCAGTCAGAGACTATGTAAGATATTTCTTTTTTGGTACAGATACAGAATACCTCACAGATGCAATTTTCGGACTTGAAAAAAACTGGGAGGGCGACCCTCACAACAACCCATCTATAAACAATACATACAGAGCATTTTGGGAATTAAAAAATGATTACCCTACCCTTTCAAGCAACTGGAGATTTTTACTTTTATATTTCAGAGCGTGTTGTGATAAGCTTATTTTAGAAAGAATTAATTTTGAAGATAAGCTGATTGATGAGGCAAAATATTATCTTCAGAAATTTGATTTAAGCAATGCAAAAACTATTTTGAACACTGAATATCCTGAATTTTATAAGAATTTACACAAGGAAATCTTTGAACTTGGAGAAAAACTTTTCAACCTTATTGGTATTCAGCTTGATGTGGAACACTATCATACAGATAACTGGGAACGCGGTGCAACACTTGATACTATAGACCGCCCTATAACAGATAAGCTCTGGCTTTTAAATAGAATTTCTTACTGTGAATCTTTACCAGTAAGTGAGCAAGAAGCATTTATCACCCGCCTTTTAAACAGAAATAAGGTGGCAAGTGATGAATATTACTACTCTGTTGCTCTTCACGAATTAGTAGCTTTAGGTATCAAGCAAGATGGCGAATTTTATATGAATTTTCAAGGTGACAGACCTAGTAATAACGGCACTATGCCAATGAGTATGTTAAAGGTTTACGACCATTATAGCTTCCGTGCAAAGCTCGGTGGATTCAATGACCGAGATTACACACTTACAGTAATTTACAAAGACCATAGTACTGAAAATACACATCAAAAAATCACCGTAAATGGCTATACCGTTTATGAGGGAATTTCTTTTGGTGGTGAGAAAAATCCGCAATTTGACAAAGAAATGCTTTGCGACGGATTTTTAAGTGCCTCTTATAGAATAAAAAAAGAATTCCTTATTAATGGAACTCTTGATTTGCTTATTACCGAAAAAACAAAAGGCATTGAAATCTGCGAATTCTTTATAAAACAAGCATAAATTACTATCCGAAACCAACTTATTATTCTTAAGTAGAATAATAAACTGGTTTTTTGTAATTAATTCGCTAATTTTGAAACTATTTTGTAATAAATTGTTGAAAAACTTGTGCGTTTTATGTTATTATATAGTGAATATTGATTTCTTTTAGCTAGAAATCGCAAAAAATTAATTATATTCCACATTTACGGGGGTAACTATGGAAAAAATTATTTGTGAAAAGTGTAAAAACGCTTATTTACAGAAAACTGAAGAAGGTTATTTTTGTTCAAGCTGTGGTATGTTCCACCCAAAAGCAGAAGAGAATCTTCTTTTAGGTATTCATTATTATAAAGAGGGCAATCTTAAAGATTCTGCCGATTATCTTATGAAAGCAATTGTAAGCGATGGCAGCAACTACAAAGCTCTTTTATACAAGGCTTTAGGTGACGGCTTTAATTTTGACGAGGATACTACATCCTTAGAAGATGTTTATGAACAAATCATTTTTGCAGTAGAGTTAGTTCCTGACAGTGATTTTCCTACATTCCTTGAAATTGCTAATGACGAAGCTGAAAAATTAGAAAGAGAATTAGCAAAGCTTCATAGCCAAGGCTTTGAAACAGCAGGTGCCGAAGAAATCAAAAGCATTGTTACATTAATTTTAAATATTCAGAACAGTGCTATTAAATTCAGAAATAAATTAGCTGATTTCGCTGATGCTTACAATAAGCGTAACGGCAATTCAATGATTTATAATCTTTCAAAATGCTTCCTTATTACACCTGAAATCGCTAATGAAATCGGTACTAAGAAGCTTAACAAGATTAAATCAGATATTGCTTCTCACACAGTTTTCACAGGAATTTTAACAACAGATATAAGGAACCTTGAAATTTATTATCGTTGTATTGTTATGTTCTTCCAGAAGAACAAAGCAAAATATGATTACCTTATGGAAAATGCAGAGAATTTTATCGAGCTTGCAAAAATTCTCGAAGAGGGTAATTACACATCAATTCAGGGTACTGCAGCTACTGCAGAGAAGCTCAAAATTACAGCTTATTCATTCTTTGAAGAAAGCCTCAAGGGAGAAGAATCTGACGACGAATCCGAAGAGATAAAATCTGTTATTATTATCAATGAAGAGACAAATAACGATAATGTTCTTCAAAATAATGTTGAGGTTGAAGCAGAAACTGAAACACAGGCTGACACAATTGAAGTTGAAGAAATAAACCTCGAAGAACAAGAAACTGTTATTGAAGAGGTTACTGAAATAACTGATGATGTTGAAATAGAAGAAATAAATGACATCCACTCTACAGACGATGCTGATATAGTAGTAGAAACTTCTGTTACAGAAAACAACCCTGAGAGCGAAGCTGAAACTGACAATAATTTAAGCTTTGAGGATACACCTGTTGAAATCCACAATGTTTCTGCTCCTATTATTGAAGCTGACAATGTTCAGGAATTACCTAACACAAATGTTGATTTAGGAAATATTTTTGGTTCACAATCCTCTTCTGAGGATACCGAAACCTCACCTTTCAATTACGAAACCTCAAATGAAGCTTCCGAGTCTGACACTGCTGAAAAAGAACAAGACAGTGAAGTATCTGACGAAGAATTAGAAGCTAGTAAAACTGCTAAGACACAAGAATATCCGGAGCTTTCGCAGGAAGAACAGGACGATATTGCAAGACACGAGCGTTTTAAAGAAATTAAAACCGTAAACACTGAAACCGAAGAGTTCCAGAAGCTCGCAAGTAAATTTGACCGTGCAAGAAAAAATGACCCTAACAGAGAAACAACCTTAGTTCCAAAGAAAAACAATAAAACTAAAATTATTGTTGCTGTTGTTATTTTTATAGTTGCTATTGTTGCAATAAATGCTGTAAGATTTTTACCTGGTTTTATTGCTGAAACACGCTACAACTCTGCTATTACTCTTATTGAGGAAAAGAATTACACAGATGCTATTGCTATATTCCAGGAGCTTGGAGACTATCAGGATAGCAAGGATAAAATTCTTGAATGTAAATATCAGAATGCACTCTTGCTTATTGAGGCAGAAGATTTTGTTGCTGCTAAAGCTTCTTTAGAAGAATTAAAGGGCTACAATGCTGATGTTGAAACAAAAATTCAGATTTGTAACTACTCTATAGCAAAATCTTACCTTGAAAAAGGCAAGTACGAAAAAGCCAAAGAAGCTTTCACTGCTTTAGGTGACTACGGTGACAGCAAGGATATGGTTAAAGAATGCTCCTACAGAGAAGCCCTCTCTTTAATAGAATCTAAGAAGTACGATGAAGCTATAGAAATTCTTTCTAAAATCAAAAAGTATTCTGATTCTTCTGAAAAAATCAACGAAGCTAAATATTTATATGTAACAGAAAATCTTTCAGCAGAAAATAAAACAACTGTTAAATATCTAAATGAATTAGCAAAAATCAAATACAGAAACAGTGCTGACTTAAAAACCGAGCTTTTAGGCACATCAACTGATTCTTCTCTTAAATTCTTTGTTAACACATCTTCTACCGATACAGAAACTCAGCTTGACAGTGTGAGCCATTTAAGAAGTGCTTATTTCCATGTTATTGCTTTAGATAAGTTATATTATGGCGAAAAACTTACAATTAAATATACAACACAATATAACTACTCTGCATCAAGCACAGTTACACTTTCTGAAAATAACACAAGCACAGTTTTTGTTTACCCACCAACAACTACCTCAGGTTACACAGTAACCTTCTCAATTCATACTGCTGATGGTACAACAATCGGTTCACAAAAAATCACAATTTCATAAAATCAGGCGACAGCTACATTAGTAGTTGTCGCCTTTTTTATTCAAAATAAGAAATTTCTTATTTCATGCCTTCTTCGTATGATTTAATCATCTTTTTAACCATCTGGCCACCGATGCTACCAGCCTGACGAGATGTTAAGTCACCGTTGTAACCTTGCTTAAGGTTAACGCCTACTTCAGAAGCAGCTTCCATCTTAAATCTGTTGAGAGCTTCACGTGCCTCTGGAACT